>JAEEGL017204206.1_pt1 | contig 20370 bp, 24 predicted proteins | sample 9134231 | NCBI WGS metagenome assembly JAEEGL01 (sample SAMN16246548, study PRJNA631951) | gut metagenome | biome: gut microbiome; feature: rumen; material: fiber-attached | host: Bos | place: Iran: Karaj | collected 2018-10 | reverse complement strand
TAATCAATATGTAGATAATTCATATGATAATGGATATGTTGATAATACTCAATATGTTGATAATTCATATGATAATGGATATGTTGATAATACTCAGTATGCGGATAATTCATATGATAATGGATATGTTGATAATAATCAATATGTAGATAATTCATATGATAATGGATATGTTGATAATACTCAATATGTTGATAATTCATATGATAATGGATATGTTGATAATACTCAGTATGTTGATAATTTATATGATAATGGATATGTTGATAATACTCAATATGTAGATGATGGATATAATAATAGTTTTATCAATAATGATCAATTTTCAAATGACGACGATGATTCTGAAAAAGATAGTAAAGATTTCTTTAGTGATGGTTCAAGAAAGCCAAAGACAATTGGTCCTGAAGCATTTGAAAAAAAATATAAAAAGAATTTAAAACCATTTAACTTTATGCTATTTATTATATATGGATTAATAATTGGAGTTATAGGATTCTTTATATATTCATTATTTATGAGTAGAAATACTTTCTATTTTAGCAAAGATAAAATAAACCTTGTGGTAGGTTCTAGTTATGAAGAAAAAGTATATGTAAAAGGAAATCAAGTTACAGTAGAAAACTATGAATGGACTTCTACAGATAGTACAATAGCAACTGTTGATAATAATGGTAAAATTAAAGCATTAAAAGAAGGTTATGTTGAAATAAAAGTAACTGACAAGAAAAGTAAAAAATCTAATTTAATTAGTGTTAAAGTAATTGATTTAGAAATAAAACAATTTATAATTAAACCTTCTGAAAAAGTTGTATATATGGGAAATACATATACTGTAGTACCATTAATTAATGGTTTAAGTAGTTATACTATTGATATGGAATGGGTATCAAGTGATCCATCTGTAGCAACTGTAGATCAATATGGATTAGTAACTCCATTAAAAATTGGTCATACAAATGTAACAGTAACAATTCCAAATACAAAGTATAAAGCTACAATTTCTATAATAGTTTCAAACAAAAAATAAAAATTCAAATCGAATTTTTATTTTTTTATTTTTAAACAATTTATTATACTATTATATATGTATAGTAAAGTAATTGATATTATTGCTCCCCCTACTATATCAGTAAACCAATGTACTCCAGATATTATTCTTCCAAATAGTATTAATATCATAGATATAAAAGCTACATAATTTTCATACTTTGCAATTTTTATTCTTTTAAATAAATGATTATTTAATATTATAGTACTACCACATATACATAGTGATAATAATGTATGTGATGATGGATAAGATGCTTCTAATACACCATCTATCAAAGTAGGTCTATAATTTATAATTACTTTCTCAAAGAAAACATAAATACATAAAACAACTGCATAAAAAACACCTGTAATTATTATTTCTTTATCTACTTTTAATATACTTTTTCTTTTTACTAATTGTACTACTCCTACAATTACATACCCTACTACCATTAATATTGGAATTAATCCTAAAATATCTGTAATATTATAAAAAATTAAATTAACACCTATCAAATCATGAAAGAATTTATTAATATTAGAAAAACCTACACTTGAATTATTAGGTCCTATAGGCGCTACATCAATATTTTTTATCATTATTGTATATAATATACAAACTAATATTAAACATAAAGATATAATTATATTCTTTTTTTTCATCTAAATCTCCCTTTGCTATATAATTAATTATATCCTATTTTTAATAAATTTAAAACTATTTAATACAATTAATTAGGTGAAGTCATGAAAAGAATATTATTAACTATACTTGGTATAACTATTATTATTATAAGTTCAATATATATAATAAGTTATTTAAACTTAATAAATATTGGGTATAAATTTAGCGAATATGTCTACTTTATTACTAGAAAGATAGAATGTATTTTATTAATACCAGGTATATTAATATTAATAATATTTAATAAAGGAGGAAAAAAATGAATTATGTTTATAATATATATTTAAATTTTTATAAAGAATGCTTTGAATTTTTTGAATGGAAAAATGAAGATAAAATACTTCATATAAAAAAAATTCCAATAATGAAAGTTAATACCAATATTTTTAAAGAAATAATTAGTAATAATATAATATTAGATAAAAAATATTATGAATTAATTAAAAATAAAACTGAATGCATAAATAAAAAATATATTAGCGCTATTATTATAACTGATAGTAAAAATGCTTTTGCACTTAAATTTGATAATAAAGGTAAAAGTATTATGATATCTACATTTAATTTAAATGATGAATATAATATTCTTAATATATCAAAAAAACTAAATGAAGAATGTATTAATTATAAAATTATAAATAATAAAAAAATAATTATAGATACAAGAGAAGAATTAGAACAAAAAAAATATATACTAAATATTATAAATAAATTATCATTTGATACAATACAATATATATATTATGATTGTTATAATAAAAAAATAAATAATCATAAAATAATGATTAAAGAAATAATAAAAGGTATTAATAAAAATATATTAATATGTAATAAAGTATTTAATATTTTAAATCCAATATATAGTAGTTAAAATATGTTATAATACTATTAGAGGTGTTATATGGAAGAAGTAATAATTATAGATTATGATCATCATGGAAGAGGTATGGCAAAAATAAATGATAAAATAGTTTTTATACCTAATACTATGATTGGTGAAAAAGTAAAAATAAAAATTACAAAAAATAAAAAAAACTATATGGAAGGCAAAGTAATTGAATACATAGAAGAAAATAAAAATAGAGTTAAAAATTTATGTCCTTATTATGAAAAATGTGGAGGTTGTGATATATTACATATACCATATAATGAACAATTATTATATAAAGAAAATAAAATTAAAAATATAGTATCAAGATATTTAAAAGATGATATACATATTAACAATATTGTAAAGAGTGATAAACAGTTCAACTATAGAAATAAAGTAACACTTCATACAAATAATAATAAAATAGGATATTACGAAAAAAACTCTAATAATATAATACCTATAAATAATTGCTTATTACTTAATCCTACATTAAATAATTATATAAAAACTATTGATAAAACTAATGAAGAATTAGTATTAAGAACAAATGGTATAGATATATTAGATGATAATAATTCTTCTATAATTAAAAATATAGGTAAATATAAATATTTAGTATCATTAAAATCTTTTTTTCAAGTTAATGATAATGTAACATATAAATTATATGAAAAAATAAAAGAATATTGTAATTCTACTAAAGAAGATACTATATTAGATTTATATTGTGGTACAGGTACAATTGGTATATATTTAAGTGAATATTGTAATAAAGTATTAGGTATAGAGATTAATAAACAAGCTATTATAGACGCTAATAAAAATAAAGATCTAAATAATATAAATAATATAGAATTTATAGCAGAAGATGTATCTAAAATAATTAATAAAATAAAGTTTAAACCATCTATAATAGTTGTTGATCCACCTAGAGCAGGACTAGATGAAAAAACTATTAAAGAAATAATAAAAATTAATCCTAATAAACTAATATATGTATCATGTGATCCTATGACATTAGTAAGAGACTTAAATATATTAAAGTATTATTTTAATATAAAAGAAATAACTCCATTTGATATGTTTCCAAACACATATCATGTGGAATCAGTAGTATTAATGAATCGTAAATAATACTATTTTTAATAAGTTAAAAATGGCTAATATAATAACTAGTATTAGAATTATTTGCAGTATAGTTTTACTATTCTGTCCTGTGTTTTCACCAGTGTTCTATACCTTCTATATAACTGCTGGATTTAGCGATATAGTAGATGGAATAGTTGCACGAAAAACTAATACCATAAGCAATTTTGGTTCCAAATTCGATACAATTGCTGATTTTATTTTCCTCGTTATGTGTTTAATAAAGATTATTCCCCTACTACACATATCAAACTGGCTTATTATTTGGATTATAATAATTGCCGTGATTAAAGTATTAAACTTGATTTTTGGATATATAATACGAAAAGAAATTATTGTCTTACACACAGTAATGAATAAGTTAACTGGAATACTACTTTTTATATTTCCACTGACATTAACATTTATCGATTTAAAATATAGTGAAATATTTATTAGCACTATAGCGACATTTGCTGCAATAAATGAAGGACACCAAATTAGAACAAATACCAAAAGTAATATTTAATAAAAATTAGTTTGTTCGATTGTTTTTTTAATAATGGTATGATATATTTATTTTGTATTAATTATCTTGCCATGAGTTAATATGACAATTTGGACGCTAAAGTTCTAATTATTTAAGGCAAGGAAGAATTATTGCATGATGCGGGATATCCCTTTCACTAGAATGATGGGGATATCCTTTTTTGTTCTAAAAGGAGGTTTAATTATGAATGAAATAGCAAAAGTAAATATTGAAAAAATGATTTACGAAATTAATGGGAATGAGGTAATGTTAGATTCTGATTTGACTAAATTATATAAATGTAAAAATGGAACAAAAGAGATTAATCAAGCTGTTAAAAATAATCCAGAAAAGTTTCCTAGTAGATATAGTTTTATACTAGAAGATGGTCAAAAAGATGAATTGCTGTCAAAATTTTTGACCACAAATACAAGTAGTATGTCACATACTAATCCAAGAGTATTTACAGAACAAGGTATATATATGCTTGCAACTATACTAAAATCAAAAACAGCTACAGAAGTAAGTATAAAAATAATAGATACCTTTGTAAATTGAAATTGATAAACTAATAAATGAAATTATTAATACAGCAACATTTTTAACCCCATAAAAATTAATATAAAACCACCTAATAATTGAGAAAACTTTTTATATTTAATACCAAATATTTGACCAATAATTGTGCCTAAAAAAGATAATATAAAAGTAATTATAAATATTAATATACTAGAAGTTATTATATTAATATCTAATAAGGAAAAAGTTATACCTATTGATAATGCATCAATACTAGTAGCAATACTAGGTATTATCATTGATTTAAAACTAACAGAATCATTAAAATCATTTTCATCTTTATTAAATGATTCTTTTATCATATTTAAACCCAATAATAATAGTAATATAAAAGAAATAAAATGACTATATACTTTTAAATTATTTCCATAACTATTACCAATAGAAAAACCTATTAATGGCATTATAAATTGAAATAATGCAAAATAAAATCCAATTATTAAAGCATTCTTATAACTTCTTTTATTCATGCATAACCCTTTACATATTGCTACAGAACAAGCATCCATTCCAAGACCTACACTAATTATAATAAGTTCTATTATTGACATTAATATAATCCTTTCTATATAACTAAAATATTAAAAACTATTAAATATATAAACCATATCAAATATAATATATAAAAAATATTAAATTTAGTTATCTTTATAATTTTATTTATTAAAATAATTAAAATTATGAAGTTAAATAACATAATAATTATATTGATAATAAATAATTTATATAAAAAAAAGATATATATACTAATAATATTTAATAAGATATGTAATCTATAAAAATAAATATCCTCTAATACTAAATTTATACTTTTAATTTTATATACGAATAAAGAAATCATCACTAAGTATATAATAAATAAGTATTTATGAAGTAAAAAACTATTAACATGACATATACAACTACTAATAATTATCATAATTATTGGAAATAAAAGATATCCAATTTTTTTTGTCATTTTTTTCATCATTATTCCCCTATTATATATATGAACTAATTAGCAATATTATTCTTTAGCACTTACTCTTGACAAGTGCTAAAGAATGTGTTAACATTTATGTGTATAGAGGAAAGAAGGACATAATATGAGTAAAAAACAATTTAAAGCAGAATCTAAAAAATTATTAGATTTAATGATTAATTCTATATATACAAATAAAGAAATATTTTTAAGAGAACTTATATCAAATTCAAGTGATGCTATTGATAAATTATATTTTAGATCACTTACAGATAAAAAAGTAAATGTAGATAAAGATGAATTCTTTATTGAAATTAGCACTAATAAAGAAGATAGAACACTTACCATTGAAGACAATGGTTGTGGTATGGATGAAGAAGCATTAGAAATAAATTTAGGTACTATTGCAAAATCTGATACACTAGACTTTAGAGAAAAAAATAAAGACAAAGATATTGATATTATTGGACAATTTGGAGTAGGTTTTTATTCAGCTTTTATGGTAGCAGATACTATTACTGTTATTAGTAAAGCATATGGAGAAAAACAAGCATACAAATGGGAATCAAGTGGTGCTGAAGGATATACAATTGATAAATGTGATAAAGATAAATATGGAACAATTATTACATTAAAGATAAAAGAAGATACAGAAAATAATAACTATAGTGAATTCTTAGATATTAATAATATTAAAAACTTAGTAAAAAAATATTCTGACTATATTAAATATCCAATAAATATGGATATTGAAACAGAACAATTAAAAGAAGGAACTGAGGATGAATATGAAAAAATTATTAGTCATGAAACTGTAAATAGTATGCAACCACTATGGAAGAAAGATAAAAAAGAAATTACTGAAGAAGATTATAACAATTTTTATCATTCAAACTTTTTTGACTATGCAGAACCAATTAAAACAATTCATACATCAGTAGAAGGATTATGTAGTTATAATGCATTACTATTTATTCCATCACATACTCCATATGATTTTTATACAAAAGAATATGAAAAAGGATTACAATTATACTCTAACGGAGTATTAATTATGGATAGATGTGAAGATCTATTACCAGATTACTTTAGTTTTGTAAAAGGGCTTGTAGATAGTAATGACTTATCACTTAATATATCAAGAGAAATTCTACAACAAAATCATCAAGTAAAACTAATTGCAAAAAATATAGAGAAGAAAATAAAAAAAGAATTAGAAGATATGCTTGAAAACGATAGAGAAAAATATGAAAAATTCTTTGAAGCATTTGGTATGCAATTGAAATATAGTGCATATAATAATTATGGTATTAATAAAAATGCAATACAAGATTTACTTCTATTCTACTCTTCTAAAGAAAAAAAATTAGTAACATTAAAAGAATATGTAGATAAGATAAAAGAAGGACAAGATAAAATATATTATGCATGTGGTGAAAGTAAAGATAAAATAGATTTAATGCCACAAATAGAACAATTTAAAGAAAAAGAATATGATGTTTTATACTTAACAGAATATGTCGATGAATTTACTGTACAAGCATTAATGGAATATGATGGAAAGAAATTTGCTAATATTTCAAGTGAAAACTTAAATTTAGAAAATGAAGAAGATAATAAAAAAATTGAAAAAGAAAATAATGATAACAAAGAAATGCTTGAATTAATGAAAAAAACACTAAATGATGATGTTCATGATGTAAAGTTTACAAATAGATTAAAAAAACATCCAGTTTGTTTAACAACTGAAGGACCTATTTCAATAGAAATGGAAAAAGTAATGGCTGCAATGCCAACTGAACAAAAAATAAAAGCTTCTTCAATTCTTGAAATAAATGAATCTCACCCTATTGCTAAAAAAATAAAAGAATTGTATAAAAAGGATAAAAATAAACTTGAGGAATATACAAAAGTTCTTTATGCACAAGCAAGATTAATTGAAGGATTACCACTAGATAATCCTACAGAAATAAGTAATATTATTTGTGACATGATTTCAAAATAAACTAGTTCTTTTGATGCCCCCTATTTTGGGTTCACATCAAAATACTAGTTTTTTTTGTAAAGTATATAATATTTAAAAAAAATATGATACAATATATATGTATAATAAGCGAATAATAGGAAGGAGTATTGATATATGTCTTTTATTGATGCAATTAAACAAGTTGAAGGAAAAAAATTTGCTAAGCAAATGATAAATGAGTACATGAAAAAGAAAAAATTAACAATTGAAGAATTTATAAAACAAAATCCTGACTATAAATCATTTGAAAAAAATACACGTGGAAATGAAATTGATTATGCTAATATAATAAAAAATCATGGAGTAAAATTAGATCAACAATTATATGAAGAACTCTTACAAGAAATAAAAGAAGAAGAGAAAAACAAAAATAAAATAAATGTTGATGTTGAAACAACAAAAGTAAATGGTCATGAAATAACAACTGTAACAGATACAAAAACAGGAGAACAAAAAATATTTGATAACACTGTATCAAGTAGAACAATAGAAAATCAAATGAAATCGGTTCAAAAAGAACATAAACAATTTCAAAATGAAAAAGAAAATAATACATTAGGCATAATGAATTATATGGAAGATAATATAAAAATTACTCCAAAAACAACAACATTAAATAATCTAAATTCTAATACATTTAATAATGAAGAAAACAATATGATAAATATTGCGAAAAAATTTGAAAATGAAATAGATGATACAATTAGAATAGATATAAATCAAGGCTTTTTATATACGAAAAATAAAACATTTAGTATAGTAAAAAAAGATAATACTTATCAAATTGTTGAAGGTGAACTATTACAAAAGCCAAAAGAAAAAATACATACATTATCAAATACACAAACAATGAATAGAAAGAGGGATATAAATGAATAATAATGAAAATACAAATCAAAACGTAATACCAAATATACAACCAACTCCAATTAATCCAATGGGTAATTCTCAACAAAATACTGTGCAACCAACTACTGAGGTACAGAGTGTACAACAACCTATACCTGTACAACCTAGTAATGTTACACCAAATATAGAACCTTTACAACCAACTGTAGAAGCACCACAACCTACACCTGTACAACCTAATAATATTGCAACAAATATAGAGTCTGTCCAACCAACTACTGAAGTACAGAATGTACAACAACCTATACCTGTACAGCCTGTAGTGCAACCTAGTAATGTTACAACAAATATAGAAACTACTCAACCAACTACAAACGATAAAACAATTCAATCTTCTGTTGTAGAAGAAATACCATCTAATGCAGAAGATATGTCTGACGTAGCTGATATTACATTTGATTATAATCAAATATATGGTGTTCAAAATAACAATCAAGATACAGAAGAAAAACTTGATGTTGTTGAAAAACCAATGTTTACGACACAAGAAGTAGAAATTAAAGTTAATGATTTACAAAATAGAACCTCAAAAGATGTTGTTCCAGAATTTAATATAAATGCATTAAATGAAAACGTTAGTAAGGAAGATTCAAAATTAACTGATACTGTTTTAAATGATAAACAGCAAGACAAACAAAATACAAGAAGAGCTATTATATGGATTGCAGTATTAGTGTTATTATTAGTAATTTTTGTAGGATTTATTTTCCCAATTATTAATGGATATAAATTTTAAAAAAATCATCAAATTTAATTGATGATTTTTTTTATTCTACATTTTGTTCTTGAACTTGTTGAATTTCTGTTGTTTGATTATTATCAACTGGTTGTTGTTCTTGATTAATTTCAGTAAGTTGCTGTTCTACATTTTTTACTGGTTGTATTTGTTCTTGATTAGTTTCAACAGATTGTTGTTCAATATTTTGTACTGTTTGTTGTTGATTTGCGCGCTCTGATATTATCTCTTGATTATAATCAATTATATCTTAAGTATAATTATTTACTTTTTGTTCTTTCTTTTTTAAAACTATTCTTATTATTATTAATGCTACTGCAATAACTACAAATATTATTCCATATTTAATAAATTCACCAAATAAATCATTCTTAATTGATAAAATTATCTTTTCTAATTCAATTGGAATACTAGAAGTATTTTTCATTAAAGTATCAATTAATGTTGTAGAAGCTCCTATTGCAAATAAATTAATTGAAGCTAGAATTAAAGGTTTATAAACTAATTTAATTTTTTCTTTAGCTAATATCATTGTCAAAGCAAATAAAATAATAACAATACTAATTGAAATCATTTTAATATTTGAAACATAATTTCTAAGAGTTATAAAATAATCAGAAAAATTTTCATTAAACTCTTTAACTTCAATTTTTCCCTCTGAATTATTAGCCATTAAATCTGTAATTTCATTTTGTAACTTATCAGGAATATTTATATTTTTACTTTTTAGATAATTACTAAAATTTTCTCTATAACCTTTAGTTAATATAGTAGGATCTACTACTAATTTTCCAGTCTTAAATAAATTATCTACTACATATGTAAATTCTTTTTCTAATACATCTTCTGTCAATACATAATCAATCATTTCTGAAGTGTTTAATACTACTCCAGGGTAATTACTTAAAGTACTACCAATAGATGACTTAATATTATTTTTTACTTCATCATTAATAGTTCTAAAGATTCCCTCATCTTTAATTACCTTATTTAAATATTTAGCACTTAATACTGAATTTGACATAATCATAATAAATGTAAAAACAGTAAGTGCTAATGCAAAAATTATAATATCAAAAAAACCTATTACTTTTCTCATATTTTCCTCCTATTATTTATAATTATAACATATAAACTGTATATTTAAATTTTTTTATGATATACTATATATAGTATACTAGGAGGATTTATGAAAAAATATCTATTACTAATAATTTTGTTATTAACAATTATATCTATTTCAAATCGAAATACAATTATAACAAAAGAAAAAAAGACTTACCTAGAACCAAATAATACTACTATGGTAGAATATCTAAAAGGTAAAGCAAATGATGAAACAATACAAGATTATCTTGCAGGTAATACAAAAGAAATGTACGTTTTTAATCATGATGCAACTGATCAAGTTGATGCTAATAAGGACTATAGATATATTGGTCCAACTCCTGATAATTATATATATTTTAATTGTACTGATGAAAATGATACAAGTACATGTGAAATATGGAGAATAATTGGAATATTTGAAGTAGAAGATGAAAATGGTAATAAAGAAGAAAGAATAAAAATTGCACATGACACTACTATTGGAAAAATACCATTTGATGAAAATAATAATAATAATTTTGCAGAATCAACTATAAAAGATTATCTTAATAATGGTGAATATTATAATTCTATTGGTGAAAAATATAAAAATATGATAGCTACAACAAAATATTATCTTGGAGGTACTAACTTATATAATATAAATGCTGATGACTATTATTCAATAGAAAGAAATTCTACTAATGGATATGGTAGTTGGGTTGGAAATATTGGGTTACTTTATCCAAGTGATTTTGCATATATATATGGTCATGGAGTAGAATCATGTAATAATTTAAATGTTTGTAGTAAAAAAGAATCCAATTGGATGATTAATGAAAGTGATTTTTTCTATGACAGTTCATATTCCAGTAACTCACCTTTTTTTCTTGTTACAAGATTAATTACTCCACTTGATAATTATTCAGTTTACTATATACAATGTGGTGGTTCGGTTTCTGGAGGATATAATGGACCAGGTCAATATGGAGTTCTTTCTTTTGAGAATTTTATTAAACCTACATTATATTTAAAAAACAATATTTATATTAATTCTGGTGATGGAACATTAGAAAATCCATACAAATTAATTGATGAACAAGATAAAAATAAACAAGATAAAGATAAACAAGATGAAGAAGTAAAACCTGTACCTCAAAATGATACCAATAATAATAGTACAATAGATAATCCAGAAACTGTAGATAACATTATTCAATATATGTTTATCGCATTTATTTCTTTAGTAATGTTAATATTAATAATAAAAGTAAGAAAAAATAGAGATTATTTAAAATAATATTCATCAAAAAAAAGCTATACAAGCTTTTTTTTAATTTGATAAAGTTATTGTACCTGTTTCTATTGGTAAATTTTCATAATTAGCATCAGTTAAATTAATTACCCTAGTAGCACCTTTTACATTTTGTACCTCTACTGTTTGTGTTTGTGTTGTTAATGTGATACTTTGTACACTACTATCAAACTCATGTTCTCCATCAGATGCAGTTTGCTTATAATATATAGTTGGTGCTAAAGTAGTATTATATGGCACATTATTAAATACAGCATCACCATTTGAATCACTAGTTATAACAGTTCCATACTCTGTACCAGTACTATCTGTTCTTACAAATGTCGCACCTACTACTGGAGTTCCACTTGCAGTTCCATCTTCTGTTACATGAAGAGTTAAAGTACCATTTGCAGCTATTGTAAATGAGTAAGTATTTGTCGTAGAGTCAATTGTTACACTACTAGGATTAATTGTAGAATTATTATATCCATCTACTTGTGCCGAAATGTTATATGTACCATTTATAATATCTGCAGTACCAACACCATTTGTAATAGTAATAGATTTATTCATAATATATTTCACCTCTTTCTATTGGAAGATTATAATAATAATCTTTTAGTAAAAAAGTGATAGTTCTTCTATTAAATATACTATGATTAAATATAAATACATATTTACATTTAGTTATATACATATATGTTTTTAAATATTCATTCAAAAATCTTGCTTCTAATCTGTATGTGCAATATTTATTTAAATTAACACTTATTTTACCATTATAAGTCATACCATTATATATTAAATTATTATCTTGATCAAATAATTTTACTAATGCTTGATAATTATTATCTATTCCAACCCCAATGAATTTAATATTAATATTTATATTACCATCACCTTTCAAATTATTATATACATATAAGAAAATATTAATTATAATTGATACCCAAAAAAAAAGAAATATTAAATATTTCTTTAAAATAATTCACTAAAATTACCATTAATAAATATGTCTATTTCTTCTCCGTTATCAGTAATTCCTTTAATATTTAAATCTTTTGTACCAATCATAAAATCAACATGATTTTTACATTGATTTAATTTATTATTAGTTAATTCCTCCTTTGACATATTAACACCATTTTTAATACATTCAGGAAAAGAATTACCAAGTGCTAAATGACAAGCAGCATTCTCATCAAATAATGTTTCGTAAAATATTGTATTAGAATTGGATATTGGAGAATCATATGGTACTAGTGCTACTTCACCTAATTTATTAGAATTTTCACAAGAATTAATCATACTTTGTAATGTTTCTAATCCCTCTTCTGCTCCACAATCTATAGCAATACCATTTTCGAATTTTATCCAAAAATTATTTATTATATGATCTTGATAAGATAATGGCTTACTAGAATATACTATTCCATTAGCACTTTCACAATTAGGTGATGTAAATATTTCTTCTGTTGGAAAATTAACTAATACCTCATCACCATTCACTAATTTTTCTCTACCTGTTGCCCATAATACATTATTAGGTAACTCTATAGTAAAATTAGTACCTATACTATTAGTATATATTAATTTCTTTATATTATATGAATTTAATTTATTCTTTCTTTCACTTAGCTTATTCAATTTATTATTTAATTCTAATTCAGGATTATCTTTATTAACTCCACATATTTCAAATATTTTATTCCACATTTCATTTATAGAATCATCACTATTTGGGAATACCTTCTCAGACCAACTCAAAGTTGGAACTGCTGCTATACACCAAGGTACCATTGATTTATCTCTCATATCATTGAAACCTTCTCTACTTTCTAAACTATATACTAAAGATTTACTTTGTTTTTCACTATCTATATCATTCATTAACCCTGGCATTTCTGATGCTAACATAACAAAAGCAGCACCCTTTTTAGCATATTCATTCCATATACTTCTATTAAAATATTGATTATTTTTTATATCTTCTAACTCTAAATTCTTTAATAAATCATGTTTTAAATTAGAATCAACAATATCAAAATATATATCTTTAACACCTATTTTATATGCTTCATTAGCTATTATTCTAACAAAATCAGATACTTCGCTATTAGCACTTATAAAAAGAGGTTGATTTTCCTTAACTAATAAACATACATTTAATATCATTTCTGCATATTTTATTTTTAATTCATTCATTTTATACCTTCTTTCTAATTAAAATTATATCACATATTTGATATATTTTTTTTCAAATAATACGACAAAATACAATAAGATTTTTAATTCAAAAAAAATATGTTATAATGATTATAATAGAAAGAGGGATTTTTAATGAATAAAAAAATAAGAATGTTTATAATATTATGTATTATAACCATATTATCTACAGGATGTGTAAAATATAATGTCAAAATGGATATCAAGAAAGATAAATCACTTAATTATGAAATATTATACGCTATGCAATCATCTCTATTAGAAGGTAAAAATGTTTTAGAAGATGATGACATAAAAAAAGCAGAAGATGATGGTTATACTGTTAAAGAATATAATCAAGATGGATATAAAGGGTTTATAATAAGTAAAAAAATTAAAAATATTGATAATGTAAGTGATACAAACGAAGTAAACTTTGATATTTCAGATAATGCGTTAAAGAAAGATGCTAAAATTTTTACAGTAAAAAAAGGTTTATTTAAGAATACTTATAAAGCTAAAATAAAATTTGATATGGATAATAGTTTTAATATGGATAATTATGATGACGACGATGATGATAATACTAATGATGATATTGATGATATTAGTTTCAATAACAATAATGATGTTGAAGTAAAACTTCTTGATGAAAAAACTAATAATACTACTGATAATATAGATATGAGTCAATTTACATCATCAATGGATTTAAAATATACAGTAAATCTTCCATATAAGGCTAAAAGTAATAATGCTACTACAGTAAAGAATGGTGGTAAACAATTAGAATGGAATTTAACTACTGCTAAATCTATAGAATATGAATTTGAATTATATAATCCTATATTCTATATATTAATTGGTATTGGTGCAATTATTATTATTTGTATTATAGTTATAATAATAAAAAGAAATAAAGGAAACAAAAAAGAAAATAATAGTACACCTATTATAAATAATAATGAACAAACTATTAATAATGTTCCTACTATGAATACTAATAATCAAGTTATGGATAATGTTCAACCAGTAAATAATGATAATCAAGTTATCAACAATGAAAATAGTAATATTCAATAGAAAAATGTGCATAAAGTTATGCACATTTTTTTACATATTAAGTTTTATATATTGTGCTAAAGGTATATCTGCAGGACATAAATCATACTTCAATATACTATCTTTATCTACAAAATCATATTCAAAATGATCATGTAATTTAAAACTACCTGATAAATATTCACATTCATATAATCTTAAATCTACTACTTTATTAGGATATTCACAAATATTATTAGTAATATAATTAATTGCTTTTATATCTAATTCAAATTCTTCTTTAATTTCTCTTTCTATAGCATGTTTTTCATCTTCATTAGGATTTACTTTTCCACCAGGAAATTCCCATTTACCTAATACATTACTATCTCCAGTACTACGACGTGCTAATAAATACTTATTATCTTTCTTTATAAGTGCTGCTACTACTTTTATAACCATTATATCTCCCCCTAATTGGTTATTTATTATACTATATATTTTTAATTAAAATAAGCCCCATTCTGCTAATTTTTCAAATCCACCTATACTATTTATATACTCTCTAGCTTGTTCTACTATTATAGAATATGGTATACCATCTACATATTCATCTCCAATAGCACAACTTAATTCAATAATTCTATTTTCTTTTTGAGCTTTATTAAATACATATATATTAAGTGCTACATCAGATTTAGATAAATCCTTACCATGTAAACCTCCTCCAGTAACACTATGTCCCATATCTGATCCTAGTTTCCTATTTGTAGCGCCTGTATCTACACTTGTTCCACCAATCCAATACCCTAATGGATTAATAATTGCTCCATTATATTCTTTACATAATATATCTTTTTCTACATTACTTTGACATATTATTAACTTAGTATTATCTAATACATATTTACCATCATATGGATATTTACTATAAATATCTCTTGCTATTTTAGATATTTCTTTTTCTTCTTTAGTAAGTGGTACTCCTTTAAATATACCATTATCTCCACATCTAATAATATCTTTTTGATTATTAGCTAAATTAATATCTTGTTTTACAATATCTAAATCTAATTCTACATTACCTCCTATTCTTTTAACTATATTATCTATTTCTTCATAACTAAATATTTCAGAAGTTTCAATTATTATATGACATATACCATGTCCTATTAATATTTCTACTGCTATTTTTGGATTATTATTTTTAGTGTATGCTAAATCTACAATAGCACCACTTATCCTATCTGCAACTTTATCAGGATGAGATGGATTTACTTTTTCTATCATACTATACCTCTTTTCTATTTAACATCAAAAAAGACTTAAGATAACTCTTAAGTCTAAAAGTTATCTTATAGTTCTAGCATTACCACCTAATTTAATAGGTTGGTGTGACTTCATAGGGCTAGTCCCTCCATCACTCTTTATAAGATGTTATATCAATTATATATTATTAATATTTAAATATCAATATCTTTTATATTTTTTATAATTATTTAAATTTATTCTATTATTAATTGCTAATGTAACTACTTCTTCATCAGTAGCATACTCTATTTCATTCATTTCAACTATAGAACCACCAAATCCACCTACAAAATAAGCACCTTCACAATCACTGATTAAATCATTTCTCAATCTATCAACATCAATTTCATCTATATCCATAAAAAAACTCCTTTAATTAGGAGTTATTATATCACTATTTATATATTATTCAACTCTTTATTATGTATCTTATCTACTATTTTCATTACAATATTATTAATTGGTAATAATATAATTTCATACCCTACTTTAAATATTACTTGTAATATAATCATTTTAAATAATACATTATTAGGCATAGAACCTAGGAATGCTAAAGGAATAAATATAGCACTATCAAATAATTCTCCTACTAAAGATGAAACAATTGCTCTTAAACCATACCCTTTATGATCTTTATTTTTTTTCATCTTTTTAAATACTATATCATTCATTAAATCACCAATTACAAATGCTATTAAACTAGCTATTGTAATTCTAGGTACTGCTTTTAATACAACACTAAATGAATTAGCATCTCCCCACCAATTAGGATAAGGAAGTATACATACTAAATATCCAATAAGTGCAAGTGCTATATTAGCACCAAATGCCATATAACAAGTTTTTCTACTCCATTTATATCCAAATACTTCAGACATAATATCTGATAATATATATGTTAAAGGAAATATAATTACAGCACCTGTTAATTCAAATTTATTAAAAAATAATACTTGTCTAGAACTAATTAAATTAGATACTAATAGTCCTACTACATGTACAAGTGTTATATATAATTGTATTCTAGTTATATATTTATTTTCTTTATTCATAATAATCACCAGACACAATTATAACATTTATATATTTATTACTCAAATTATATATTATTTATTTCTTTAAATAATAATTCAAATGCCTTTTCACTATTTACTATAGTATTATAATCTACACAATAAGCAATTCTTATATAACCTTTAATACCATATAATGATGATGGTGTAAATAATAAATTATATTTTTTTGCTATAGTACAAAACTTAGTATCATCTATAGGTGTTTTAACAAATAAATAAAAAGTACCTTCTGGTTTTATATATTTTAAATTATATTTATCCATAATACTAAGTAATTTATCTCTATTCTTTTTATAATAATTAATATCTACTTTTTCATCTAAACATTTAATAATAGCTCTTTGTATTAATGTAGGAGCATTAACACTTCCTATTATTCTATTAGATATAATAATAGCATCAATCATATTATCTTCATCATTCATATTATTAGATACAACTATATATCCTATTCTTTCACCAGCTAATGATAAACATTTACTAAATGAATATACTATAAAAGTATTATTATAATAGTTAGTTATATATGGTACATTAATATTATCATATACTATTTCCCTATATGGCTCATCAGATATTAAATATATATCATGATTATATTCTTCTTCTTTTTTATTTAATATATTACTAATACTTTTTATTGTAATATCATCATATACTACTCCAGTAGGATTATTAGGTGTATTAATTATTACTGCTTTAGTATTATTTGTAATACTTTTTTCAAACAATTCTATATTAGGTAAAAATGTATCTTCACATGATTTAACTTTTACTACTTTACCATCATAGTTTTCTATATAGTTATCATAATCACCAAAATATGGAGTAAATATTATTACTTCATCATCTTTATCTAATATAGTTTTTAATATAACATTAAGTGCTGAAGCAGCACCAACAGTCATAATTATATTTTTACCTTTTAAATTAGTATTATATTTATTATTTATATTACGTGCTATAGAGTCTTTTACATCTTTGTATCCTCCATTACTACTATATCCATGTATAAAACTACTATCTTCTGTGTTTAATACTTCTATAATAGATTCATCCACTATTTTAGGAGTTGGTAAAGTAGGATTACCTAGACTAAAATCATATACATTTTCTTTACCATATATTTCTTTTAATCTTCTGCCTTCTTCAAACATCTCTTTTACTATTTTATTATTATTTAGTAATTTCTGTATTTTCCTAGATATCATATATCCTCCTAACTCATTATATTATACAAAAAAAATAAATATTATACTATACCATTTATCTAAATATGTGCTATAATATTATGGCGCTTTTTTCAAGGGGGAAAAATAAATGATAATAAAAGATGATTTAGAATTAACTCAACTAATAAGAAAAGAATATAATATACTTGTTGAAAATGAGAATAGTATGGAAAAGAAAAATTTTGATAATGAAGTATTATTAGCTATTCAAAAATATTTTAATGATTATCCTAATAATACTACTGTAATTAAATTAAAAAGGTAGTTAGCAGAATGTTACTATAGTTTCTTCGATAATGATAATTTAAACAATGCTTTTAATATTAGTGATGATTATTATTATCAAAAGAAGCAAGAAATATTTAGATGTTTACCTTTTAATTTAAATAACAAAGATTATCCACAGTTCTTTTATAGAATATTAAATTATACATCAGATAAATATGGTACTATTAATAATAAATTTTATCCTACTTTATTTGAGTTTTTTAAAAAACAAAATATCACTATGAAAAATATATATTTAGAAAATGATATAATGAATTTTATAAATAATAATAAAATAATTATGTATTCTACTAAAGATTATTATGGATATGGTAAAACTATAAATGAAGAAGAATATTGGTATAATGTTTTTCTTGATAAATTATATAAGAAAAAAATAGTACCTAATAATAATCAATCTTATGAAGATGCATTAAAAGAATATGAAAATAAATTAATAGGTAATATTGGAGAATTCTATATTAATAATTTATTAAATAATAAACTAGTTAATCCATATCTATCTAATATTGATTTTGTTAGTAAAGAATTAGGTAATGGATTTGGATATGATATATATTTTCAATATATTAATAGAGATTTTATAAAAGAGTATTTAATTGAGGTAAAGACTACATTTAGTAAAAATATGAATAATGATTCATTTAATTTAACTGAAAATGAATTTAATATTATGAATGAAGCAATGAATAGAGATAAAGAGTATAGAGTATATAGAGTATATAAAGATAATAATAGTTATAATCATCATAAACTTATATTTGATAAAAAAGATAGTTTTATAGATATAGATAATAATGATATTATTTATACTTTTGATTATATAGATGATAAAAATAATAAAGTATTTATACGTAAATAAAAACTTTCCAAATTAGGAAAGTTTTTTATTATTATCTAGACTATTTATATAATTATTAAATTGTTTAAAAGTTAGATTAGGTTGTACTTCATAATATTCAGTTACTGGTCTAGCATATCCTCCAGACATATTTATATAATACTCATTAATACTCTCCATAGCACCCTCTTCATTATCATATTCATATATACCTATTCTTTCCCAGTTAGGGTGTTCTAATTGATATACTTTATTATTCATATAATATAATACAAAACAATGCATATGTTCATCTGCATCTAAGTCATTAAAGTCTTCTGATTCATATATTCTAGTACAAAACATTTTATTAGGTATATTAATTCTATTTAATAAATCATGCATTAAATATACTTGTTCTATACATGTACCTATTTTATGAGCAAGTATTTCTTCCATAGTAGATGTTCTATATAATCTTCTAAAATCTTTCATATTACCTATATGTTCTTCACCATTTATATCTAACCAACCATATTTAATATTTTC
>JAEEGL011042494.1_pt1 | contig 20370 bp, 18 predicted proteins | sample 9134231 | NCBI WGS metagenome assembly JAEEGL01 (sample SAMN16246548, study PRJNA631951) | gut metagenome | biome: gut microbiome; feature: rumen; material: fiber-attached | host: Bos | place: Iran: Karaj | collected 2018-10 | reverse complement strand
GCCTGGAAGATGCGCTCGCTGCTCACTGAGATGGGGTAGCAGTTGTTGCGCAGCACGTTGCCGAAGATCATGTACTTCAGCGACTTCTCGTAATACTCCTGCGTCACGTCGAGCGTCACGTATTTCACAGCACCCAGCTTGTAGGCGTTCTCCTCATTCCTTTTCAGCTGTTCAGCTGAGAAGCCGCCGGTATTGGCACAGGCGGCATACACCTCATAACCTAACTCCTTGGTCAGATACATCACATTGTAGCTGGTGTCCAATCCACCACTGAATGCTACTACTACTTTCTTGCGGCCCCCCCTGGCCCCCCCCTGGGGGAGTACGGACTGCACGTTGTTTATTTGTTTGTTAGTTTCCATATTGTATCTTTTATTTTGTTGATTACGCTATTAATGTTACATGTTATTTCTTCGTTTTTGAAACGGATAATAGTGTATCCGCGTGATTCAAGCCATGTCGAACGTTCTTCATCACTAATATGTTGCTCTGGTAGTGTGTGATAACCACAGTCAACTTCAATAATAAGCTTAATAGGTACACACGCGAAGTCGGCAATGTAGTCACCTATGATATGCTGTCGGCGGAAGGGTACACCTAATTGCTTTCTCTGTAGAAATCCCCACAAAGTAGATTCTGCCTCCGTCTGATTCTTTCGGTTTTTTAAAGCAAACTCCTTTAATTTCGAATAAAGAGTCGGGTCTGCCGTCTGATATTGGAAACTCGCCCCCGTCTCCCCCCCAAGGGGGGGCTGGGAGGGGCTGTCTAATTTTTTGATGCGCTCAATCACCTCTTCGGGTATCTTTGCCGGAAGGTGTTCCTCGGGGTCGTAGAGCATGGCCGTGCAGATGCAGTACTTGCGGCCTGTGCGGTGCAGCACGTCGACGTTGATGCAACCCTCGCAGCCCCGCCAGAAGGCCTCGTCGTCCGTCAAGTCTGCAAAGGTGACTGGCTGGTAGCCCAGTTCGGTGTTCATCTTCATCACAGCGGCACCGCTCGTCAGCGAGAAGATCTTGGCGTGCGGCCAGCGGGTGCGTGCCAGCGAGAACGTCATGTCCTTGATTTTCTTCGCCACGCCCAGCCCCCGGAAGTCGGGATGGACGATGAGGCCGCTGGTCGTCACATACTGCTTGTTGCCCCATGTCTCGATGTAGCTGAATCCTGCAAAGCGGTCGCCACTGAGGGCTATCACGGCTTTGGCCTCCTTCATCTTTGTAGCCAGGTACTCGTGGGTGCGCTTGGCGATACCTGTTCCGCGTACCTTAGCCGCATCAGCGATGGTCTGCAGGATGGTGTCAACGTAGACCTCATGCTCCGGACCGGCTACTAGAATCTGAAGCCTACCCCCATCCCCTCCCAAAGGGAGGGGGGGGGTGGAGTTAGTATTGTCGTTTGTTTTTTCTAATTCTTCCATTGTTATTATTATTTTTCTATCTTTTTCTATCTCTTTTCTCCCTCCCTTTGGGAGGGTAGGGGTGGGCCTTCCCTACTTCATATTCGGCACCACCTCGCTCAGTGCCTCGATGACGTCTTCCTTCGGCATGCCCTGTTTGATGACGATGAAGATGGTATCGTCGCCGGCAATGGTACCCAGAATCTCATCGATGTGGTTGTTGTCGATGTTGTATGCGATGGAGCTGGCATAGCCCGGACGCGTCCTGATGACACCCATGTTGCCTGAAAAGTTGATGCTCAGGAAGCCAGGTACCTGCATCATTTCGTGCAGGGTGCGTGGTGTGGACACCCGCTTGTACATCGTGTCGTTGGGCAGTACATAGACGTAGTTGCCACGCATGGTGGCTGCCTTGGCCACCTTCAACTGCTTCAAGTCACGGCTCAGTGTGGCCTGCGTCAGCTGGAAGCCCTCTTTCTTCAGTGCCTCCAGCAGCTCGTCCTGGCTGCCTAACTGCTGGCTGGAGATAATCATGCGCAACGCCTCCAGCCTGTCGTTCTTAATCTTCATTGCTGGTATATTTATTCAAAACTGGCTGCAAAATTATACAAATCCGTGCATATAGCCAAACATTTCTGCTGTTTTTTTGCATTTTGTAGTCAAATTGATGGCTAATTCTTGCATATTATGAGAAAAATGTGTAACTTTGCAGAACTTATTGCTTAAGTACGTACATTAATTATATATAGGATATGAACGAGAATCAGAACAAGCAACAGAACCAGTTGCAAATTGAGCTGCCACAAGAAGTGGCCCAGGGAGAGTATGCCAACTTTGCCATCATCACCCATTCCAGCAGTGACTTTATACTGGACTTCGCCCGTGTGTTGCCCGGACTGCCCAAGTCTCAGGTGAAAAGCCGTGTTATCATGGCCCCCGAACATGCCAAACGTCTGCTGGCTGCCCTGCAGGAGAACGTCGTGCGCTACGAACACGAGTACGGCCCCATCAAGATTCCCAAGCAGGAACCGCGCACCATCGCTCCCTTCCCGGTAGGCAAGGGTGAGGCATAACGGCAATCATCACCACACAAAAACATGAAACGGAGAATTGTTGTCAAGATAGGCTCTAACGTGCTGACACGTCCTGACGGCAAGCTGGACGTGACACGCATGTCGGCACTGGTCGACCAAGTGGCATGGCTGCGGCGCCAGGACATTGAGGTGATACTCGTCTCGTCGGGTGCCGTGGCCTGCGGACGCCGTGAGCTGACCGTCGAACACTCGCTGGACTCCGTGGAGCAGCGTCAGCTGTTCTCGGCTGTCGGACAGGTGAAGCTCGTGGGCCTGTACTACGACCTGTTCCGTGATTTCGGCATCCATGTCGGCCAGGTGCTGACCATGAAGGAGAACTTCGAGCCTGGCGAGCAGTATCGCAACCAGCAGGCCTGTATGGCCGTCATGCTGGAGAACAACGTGCTGCCCATCGTCAACGAGAACGACACCGTCTCGGTCACGGAGCTGATGTTCACCGATAATGACGAGCTCAGCGGACTCATCGCCCAGATGATGATGGCCGACACGCTCATCCTGCTATCGAACATCGATGGCATCTTCAACGCCCATCCCGACGACCCCGCTGCCGAGCTGATACGCGAGGTGGCTCCCGGACGAGACCTCTCGGAGTATATCCGGCCGGAGAAGAGTGCCTTCGGACGTGGAGGCATGCACTCGAAGTACACCACGGCATCGAAGGTGCAGCAGGCGGGCATCCGTGTCATCATTGCCAATGGTGAGCGTGACAACATCCTCGTCGAACTCGTGCAAGACAAACAGAACATTCCCCATACTGAATTCATACCCAATGGAACTCACTGAAACATTCAAGCGTGTCAAGAAAGCCAGCAAGTCGCTGTCGCTGCTTTCCGATGACATGCGCAACCAGATACTGAATGCCGTGGCCGATGCTATCGTCGACTACAAGGAACGCATCCTTATGGCCAACGACAAGGACCTGGCCAAGATGGATCCGAAGAATCCGCTCTACGACCGTCTGCAGCTGACCGACAAGCGTCTTGATGACATCGCCGCCGACATGCGCAACGTCGCCTCGCTGCCCTCACCGCTCGGCCATGTCACCAAACAGAAGACGCTGCCCAACGGACTGCGCCTGCACCGCGTGTCGGTGCCGTTCGGTGTCATCGGCATGATCTACGAGGCACGTCCCAACGTGACGTTCGACGTCTTCTCGCTGTGCTTCAAGAGCGGCAATGCCTGTGTGCTGAAGGGCGGCTCCGATGCCGACCTGTCGAACCAGGCCTCAGTAGAGCTGATTCATGAAATTCTCGGACAGTATGGCGTAGACCCCGACGTCGTCACGCTGCTGCCTGCCACCCATGAGGCAACTGGTGAAATGCTCAATGCCGTCGGCTACATTGACCTCTGCATCCCACGTGGCGGTCGCAGACTCATCGACTTCGTGCGCGACACCGCTCGCATCCCAGTCATTGAGACGGGTGCTGGCGTGGTCAACACGTATTTCGACAAGGATGCCGACCTCGAAATGGGCAAGGCCATTGTCAGCAATGCCAAGACGCGCCGCGTCTCCGTATGCAACGCCCTAGACTGCCTCATTGTCCATGAGCGCAGGCTTGGCGACCTCTTTGAACTGGTGAAGCCGCTGCTCGACCACAAGGTCGTGCTGTATGCCGACGGCCCGGCCTACCAGCTGCTGACGGGTCATTATCCCGCCATCCTCATGCAGCCAGCCACTGCGGAATCGTTTGGCACCGAGTTCATGGACTACAAGATGGCAATCCGCACCGTCTCGTCTTTGGAGGAGGCCATGGCGCACATCGACCAGTACGGCAGTGGCCACAGCGAGGCTATCATCACCCAGAACGAAGAGACCGCCCGCATCTTCCAGCAGCACGTCGATGCTGCCTGTGTCTATTGGAACGCTCCCACCTCGTTTACCGACGGTGCTCAGTTTGGACTGGGTGCCGAGATAGGTATCTCCACCCAGAAGCTCGGACCGCGTGGCCCTATGGCCTTGGAGGAGATTACCACCTACAAGTGGATCATCGAGGGAGAGGGACAGGTTCGTAATTAATTATATAATGATAGAAAAATGAAAAAAGGAATTTTTTTAATCTTTTTTTGTTTGATAGCGTTGTCAACTCAAGGAGCACAATTGTCTGAGCATGAGGCACGAAAAAAGGCACAACGTTTTTTACAGGGCAAACAATTTGGAAACGTGATGCGACAACGTGCTATCAAAAGATCGCAGGTGCTACAAGACAAGAACTTCTATATATTTAATGTTGAACAAAATGGAGGTTTTGTCATTGTCTCTGGGGATGATAGAACAACTGACATCCTGGGTTATTCAGATGTTGGATCCATCGAGCAGGACAACATACCAGAGAATTTGAGCTGGTGGTTAAATGAATATGGCAGGCAAATAGAATTCATCAAAAAAACTTCAGAATCAGCAAATGACATTTCTGGATTAAGCGAGCCAGCCTTGCCCCCCCTCATAGCGACCCATTGGGACCAAACAGTAAACATTTTATGTCCTCAGTATACTCCCACTGGTTGCGTTGCTACAGCTATGGCGCAAATTATGTTTTACCACCGGTGGCCAGAAATTGCCTGCAAAGCAATCCCCGGATATACAACAGATACGTATGGCTACGAACTGAGTGAATTGCCAAGTACAATTTTTCGATGGGATTTGATGCTTGATGAATATTTTGACTTTATTTGGGAAAGATACGATACACCTAACGAAAACGACCAAGCTATTGCTGAACTGATGCGTTATTGTGGACAGTCAGTAAGAATGGATTATAAGCCAAGTGGGTCAGGCGCTTCTTTGTCAGACGCAGCAGAAGCTCTAAAGACATACTTTGACTATAGTTCAAAAATGCGTAGAATTGACCGTGATGGCTATTCATGCACACAATGGGAGTCTGTTATTTATCAGGAAATAGCAAACAATAGGCCTGTACTGTATAAAGGCAGTCCTACCTTGCTGTGGCATAATGGTATTGGACATGCTTTCGTGTGCGACGGTTTTGATGGCGACGGGCGCTTCCACATCAATTGGGGATGGGGAGGCACTTGTGATGGCTTTTTTGTTTTGTCTGTCCTTAACAACAACTACCCAGATGGAGCCATGAGTAATGGAGGCTATTCTTTTTCCCAAGAAGCGGTGATAGGAATAGAACCTAATGATGGGTCTATGAGAGGTCCAGAGTTATGGATTAAGGACATTCATGCAGCCGTAGATAGTTGCACACGCGGCTCTTTAAGCGAAGACTTTGCCCCTGTTGGTGTACAAGTTGACATCGACAATCGTGGGGATTTGTCTTTTAATGGTTTCATCGGTTTTGCCATTTATAGCAATAATGTATTAATAGAATACAAAGATGGTAAAAAAATCGGGTTGGAGCCGTCCCAAAATATAGTAGTACAGTCTGACGTCTTATTGACAAAAGAATTAATGAATGGCGAATATGCTATTAAAGCAGTATATAAGACCGATGAGGATGATAGCTGGAAAGAAATATTAGGAAGGCCGATTCTGTATTTTACAGTAAGTGACACTCTCTTGTCGTTTAAAACATACGACTCAGCTACACGATTACGAGTGGATAGCGTTGGTATTGAAGGACATTTGGCCAAGGGAATGGATGTTACAGCTATAGTAAAAATCACCAATGTTGGTGGGAGTTCTGAGAATTGGGTTATTGTTGCTTTTGGTGGTTCATCTGACCTTATAAATGTTGCCATCGACCCAAATGAGAGTTCAATTTATAGAGTTCGTTTGCGAATCAATGAGGTGGGCGAGCAGAATTTAGTCGTTTCGTATTTTTGGGGTGGCAATGTTATATGTAGTAGCACTTATACTGTAAATACGCCTATTCCTCACAAATTGGAGGGCAGCCTGAATATTGATGGGCTTGTTGACGATGGAATTGATGGCAATCGCCTGACAGGAACCTTATCGGTAAAGAACACAGGCCAGGAGATATATAGTGACGAATTAGTGGTTACTCTTGACAACTTGATGGGTGATAGCAAAAGCATACAGCTTGTTGAATATATGAATCTTCAGCCCGATGGAACGGAGGAAATACCTTTTTCCGTTGATTATCTGGAGACTGGAAGCTACAGGATGACTTGTCATTATTACTCGGCTGATGATAATGGCAATTGTCTGTCTGTAGTGCTTTTTGCACAAGACATCAATATTAAGGGGCCAAAACTTGTTTTGAAAGCTATTGATGATGTTCGCACTTATGGCGAGGAAAACCCTGTGTTTAAATATGAGGTTGAAGAAGGTTCCTTAGATGGTATACCCAATATCTACTGTGAGGCTACCTCGACATCTCCAGTTGGCACCTACGATATTCTAGTAAGCCAAGGTTCTGTGAAGAACAACAATGTAATCTACGTAGCTGGCACACTGACAGTAATACCAGCCACTTTAACCGCATCAGTAGGGAAATACATTCGCGAGCAAGGAAAGGAGAACCCTGAATTTGTAATCGTATATAATGGTTGGAAAAATGGTGAGAATGAGGGGGTTCTACTGAGCAAACCTGTTGCGGAAACAACAGCTTTGAAGGATAGTCCAGTGGGCGAATATCCAATTACCATTAGTGGGGGAGATGCTCAGAACTACAAATTTGAATATGTCAACGGAACACTTACCGTGATAGATTCTTCAGGGATTGATGATTTATTGGCCAGCGGCAAACCTTTTGATGTCTACACGATAGTTGGAGTTCCTCTGCGTCGACAGGTCAGAACGGTTGAGGGTCTCAGCTCTGGTGTCTATATAATAAATGGTCAGAAGATAATCATTAAATAAATTATGCGCACTTTCATCAACGTACAAGACATCGGCCCGCTGGACAAGGCGATGGCTGAGGCATTCGAGATCAAGAACGACCGTTACAAATATCAGCATCTGGGCAAGAACAAGACGCTCATGATGATATTCTTCAACAACTCGCTGCGTACACGTCTCTCCACACAGAAGGCTGCCATGAACCTCGGCATGAACGTCATCGTGCTCGACGTGAATGCTGGTGCCTGGAAGTTAGAGACAGAGCGTGGCGTCATCATGGATGGCGACAAGAGTGAACACCTGCTGGAGGCCATTCCCGTCATGGGATGTTACTGCGACATCATCGGTGTGCGCTCCTTCGCTGGACTCACTGACCGTGAGTATGACTACGCTGAGACGGTGCTGCAGCAGTTCATCAAGTACAGCGGCCGTCCCGTCTTCGCCATGGAAACGGCTACGGTTCACCCGCTACAGGCCTTTGCCGACCTTATCACCATCGAGGAAAGTTGGGGTCGTCCAGTATGTCGCTGTGGTACGGCGACCAACGGGACCAAGCCCCCAAAGGTCGTCCTCACCTGGGCGCCCCACTGCCGCGCCTTGCCGCAGGCCGTGCCAAACAGCTTCGCCCAGTGGATGAATGCCGCTGACGTCGACTTTGTCATTACCCATCCTGAGGGCTACGAGCTTGACCCGCAGTTCGTCGGCGATGCCCGCGTGGAGTACGACCAGCGGAAAGCCTTCGAGGGTGCCGACTTCATCTATGCCAAGAACTGGAGCAATCCTGGCGTGACCAATCCTGCCGACTACGGCAAGATTACCTGCAGGGACATGTCGTGGACGGTTGACACCGAGCACATGTCATGGACGAACCACGCCAAGTTCATGCACTGTCTGCCCGTGCGCCGCAACCTCATCGTCACCGATGACGTCATCGAGTCGCCTGACTCGATAGTTATCTCCGAGGCAGCCAACCGCGAGATTAGCTGCTCCGTGGTGTTGAAGCGTATGCTGGAAGCCCTGTAGCTCCCTAAAGCCTATAGTATTCCGTTACTGAGGGTATGATGCTGTCGGGCACCATACCCTTAATGCTTTCGCTGGCTTGTACCCTATGGCGTATCTCCGTGCTGCTGACGTCAAGCAGGGGCATGCGGATGGTGCCGACATGTCGGCCGCGAGGGTACACCACCACGTCGTAGTGGCGCAGGATGTCCTTCCAGTGGCGCCAGCGGTCAAAATGTGCCCAGTTGTCGCCGCCGATGAGCAGCGTGAAGCGATGGTCGGGGTAGTCCTCCGACAGGTGCTGCAGCGTGTTCCATGTGTAGGAGGGCTTCGGCAGGTGTAGCTCGTAGTCGCTGGCCCGCACGCCCTTCACACCTTCCAAAGCTTGTCGCGCCATATCGTAGCGCAGCTGGTCGTCCAACAGGTCTGCCTGCTGCTTCAGCGGATTCTGGGGCGACACCATCAGCCATACTTCGTCCAGCGCACACTGCTCCAGCACGGCCTGTGCCAGCGCAATGTGTCCGTTGTGGATGGGGTTGAAAGAACCTCCGAAAAGTCCGACGCTTTTCATATCGCGACGATTTGTCGATATAGCGTATTAGCGTTATTACGGGATAGCGACTATTGTTCCAAAAACTGCAGCACCGTGCGCAGGGTCTCTTGCTTGGCTGTCTCCAGGTCGTCGTTGACGATGACGTGGTCGAACTGCGGGGCGAAGGTCAGCTCATATTCGGCCTTGGTCAGCCGTTGCTCGATGGCCTCTGGCGTGTCTGTGCCGCGACCCTCCAAGCGGCGGCGCAGCTCCTCGACGGACGGTGGCTGGATGAAGAGGCTCATGGCCTCGTCGCCATAATAATGCTTGATGTTCACACCGCCCTTCACATCAACATCGAACACCACGTTCTGTCCTGCCTCACGCTGTCGCTCCACCTGTTGCTTCAGTGTGCCGTAGAAGCGGTTCTCGTACACCTCCTCGTACTCCAGAAACTCCTCGTTCTCGATGCGCTGCCGGAACTCCTCTGGTGTCAGGAAGAAATACTCCACCCCATCCTGCTCTGTGCCACGGGGAGCGCGTGAGGTACACGAAATTGAGAAGTACAGCTTCAGCTCAGGATGCTCCTGCATCAGCCACTGTACGATGGTCGACTTCCCGCTGCCGGAAGGAGCTGACACGATTAACATTTTTCCTTTCATATCCGTGAAATCCGTTTAATCCGCTGTTTGATATTAAAGGGCATTCAGCACCTGTTCCTTGATTTGCTCCAGTTCGTCCTTCATCATGACCACGATATTCTGCATCTCGGCCTGGTTCGACTTCGAACCAGTGGTGTTAATCTCGCGCCCCATCTCCTGGGCTATAAAGCCGAGCTTCTTGCCCTGTCCGGGCTGGTCGGCCATGGTCTCGCGGAAGTACTTCAGGTGGTTGGCCAGCCGCTGCTTCTCCTCGCTGATGTCCAGTTTCTCGATGTAGTATATCAGCTCCTGCTCCAGGCGGTTCTTGTCGTATTCCGCCTCGGGAATCTGCTTGAGGCCGTCCACGATGCGGCTGCGAATCTTCTCCACACGCGACTTCTCGTAAGGCTCTATCGACAGCATCAGCTGCTCGATGTTGTCAATCTTCTCGGCAAACTTCTTCTCAAGGGCGGCACCCTCCTGAGTGCGGAAGTCCACTAGGTGCTGTACGGCTTCGCAGACGCCCTGGCGAGCCATTGTCCACTCCTCCTCGTCAAGCACCTCCACCTCCGTCTTCGTCAGCACGTCGGGCATGCGGATCAGCGTCTGCATCCAGTCGATGCCTTCTGTCATCTGGTTCTGCCCGGCAAAGACACGCAACTGTTCATAGTACTTCTGCATCAGTGCCGTGTTCACGGGAGCCGACTCGCTGGTGGCATCCTTCTCTATCCACAGCGCAAACTCCACCTTGCCGCGCACCACCTTCTCGGCAATCATCTGCCGTATCTCCATCTCCTTCTCGCGATAGAGCGGGGCGATACGTGTCGTCAAGTCCAGCTGCTTGGAGTTTAGCGACTTGATTTCTACGTTGATTTTCTTTCCGTTGTAGGTTACTACGGTTCTCCCGTAGCCCGTCATTGACTGTATCATACTGGTAATATGCTTAATTGTGGATGCAAAGTTAGGCATTTTCAAGAAACTACCCAATAAAAACCGCAATTATTTAAGTTTTCTTCGTGATTGGACGCTTCATTTAGCGGTGTTATATTGTTGTACACAAACCTAAATGATGGCCGGCCGGTCATATTTTTCTCAATCTCTGTATTGTAAATTGGTTAAACAATGTTAAGCCGTTGCATTTTTTTTGCTTTTCACTTTTTGCTCTCCACTTTTCTTTGTACCTTTGCACCCGCTTACGAAAATAAGGGCGCTTAGCTCAGCTGGTTTAGAGCATCTGCCTTACAAGCAGAGGGTCGGCGGTTCGAATCCGTCAGCGCCCACAGAAGGTTCCGACGACGAGTCGGATTTTTTGTTTCACTACGTGCTATGATAAATCATGAACAGCTCATACGATGCCAATGAGGCGGCCCTCGCCCTGCATGGCGACCGCATCAACGAGGAGACTCGTGAGATACAGCAGTGTCTGCTCGGTATACTGAAAGCCATCGACCAGGTGTGCCGCGAGCATCATTTGCGCTATTATATGGTGGCAGGTACTATGCTGGGAGCTATACGCCACAAGGGTTTCATACCTTGGGATGACGATGCAGATATAGCCATGCCTCGTCCTGATTATGAAGAGTTCTTGGCTCATGCTAACGAGTGGCTGCCCAAGCGTTATGAATTAGTCAGCCCAGGTAAACCAGAGAACTATCCGTACATTTTTGCGCGTGTGCAGGACAGTGAGACCACCTATGTTCCGCGTCGGAGTTTCTCTTTTGTAGGTGGAATTCCTGTTGACGTATTCCCGCTGGACGGCATGTGTGAACCTGGATTGAAACTTTGGTGGCACTTTTCCCGCTATCGTTTTCTGCTAAAATTGCTGTATTTCACTCAGACAAACCCATACAAACACGGAAAAGGAGTCCGCAGTACAATGACTATCCTTCTTCGCAAGCTATTCAATCCCCTGTCACTGCATAAGAAAATCAAAGACGTCTGTATGGAGTGTGACTATAATAAGCATGACTTAGTAGTAGACCACGACTTCCGGCAGGAGAAAGGTGTGATGCCAAAGGTGGTGTACGGTATTCCACAGCCAATAGAATTTGCCGGTACGATACTAATGACTGTCGCACAGCCAGACTCCTATTTGCGCCACAGCTATGGTAACTACATGGAAATTCCTACAAGTATTCCAAAGACTAATTTCGGTTACTTAAATTTGAAAAAGCCTTGGCGTGAACATGCAAAGCAGCAAATTGTTAAGTGACGGCCATTAGCCGTATTGTGCGGGGATGTGTATGCTATAGTGGCTGAAGGCATCGCGCAGCACCTGGAAGAATGCCTCTATGTCGGGTGTGTCGATAGTACCCAAGGCACAAAGACGGAAAGTGTTGGTGGTGGAAATCTTGCCCGGATAGATGGTGAAGCCGTGCTCGTAGCAGTAGTCATGTATCCGCTCGAAATCCCAGTTCTTGTCGTTGGGATACAGCACGCTGGCCACCAGCCCCGACTGGATGTCCCGTCGTATGACCTCCCTCAGTCCCATGTCGGCCAGTCCCTGGTGGATGGCCTCGATGACACGGCGGTGGCGGGCAAATTTCTCTTGCTCACCCACCTCAAAGTACTCTTTCAGTGCCTGTATCGTGGCATATACCGTCTGCACGGGCGGTGTGAAGTGCATCTCGCCAGTCTTCTCGAAATACTCATACTGTAGGTACAGGTTGCAGTAATAGGAACGCTTCGGGTAGTCCTTGCTCTGACGGATGATGGCCTCATTGCCGATGACGAACGACAGTCCAGCCATGGCCATCAGTCCCTTTTGGGCCGATGCCATGCAGAAGTCGACGTTGTCCTGTTCCATGTCGAACGGTATCATTCCCAGCGAGGACGTAGTGTCTACTACGAAGACGGCACCATGCTCGTGGGCCATCGCACCAATCTCGCGGATGGGGTTCAGAATGCCCGTTCCAGTCTCATGGTGAGTGGTGTAGACGACAGCGATGTCCGGATGGTCGTCCAGCGTCTGCCTGACAGCTTGCAGGTCTGGCTGCTCGAAAACTGACGACCGCAAGTCGATATGCGGCAGTCCGTAGTACTGACATACCTCGACGGCACGGCTGCTGTATGCGCCGTTGTTGACAACGAGCACCTGTTTCCCGGCAGGCAGCAGGGAGTTCAGGCAAATGTCGATGTTGATGGTGCCGGAGCCGCAGAAGAGCACTGACGTGAACTTCTCGGCAGGGGCGTGGGCTACGCGCAGCAGGTCGCTGCGCAGTTTTTTCATCATACCGGCAAACTCCTTTTCACGAGGACAGATGTCAGGTACCACCTGTGCCATCTTCACGGTGTCGGTCGTTGTTGCCGGTCCTGGGTTCAGCAGGATATTTCTCTTTATGTTCATAAGTATTTAATGATATGTTTTTCTGCATATTGTAAGTCGGCCATGTCGTCTATCTCATACCACTTCAGCCCCTCTTCGCACAATACGAAAACCGGACTTACTTGCTGCGACATGTGCAGCAGCTGGTACTCATAGCCCAGCTTGGGCAGGGCATCAACCTTTCGGGCATAGTCGTAGCACATCGTGCGGTAGAAAGCATTACTCAGCTTATGGATGCCAACCAGCTCTCCCTTGGCGCGAACTTGTGTCTTGTCCGTAGAGCAGTTGGTGAGCACGTTTCGTTCGTCGACCTCCACGTAGTACTGGTCCTGAAACTTGGTGTAGGGCGTGATGAGCATCACGTCGGGATAACTGCACTCCAGCAGGCTGGTGATGGCACGCCGCTCGAACACCAGGTCGCTCTCCAACAGCAGGAAGTCGTCGGTGCCGACGACGTCGCGGCAGTTGTAGAGGGTGTACATGCTGTTCGTCTCTGCATAGCGATCGCTCAAGCAGCATACTACCTGTGGGTAACGGTGTGCTAGCTCGTCATACGTCTCATGCAGATACCCAGTGCCTATGACAATGCGCTCAATACCACAACTGACGAGTGTGTCGATGGAGCGTACCACCATTGGTACACCACCGGCCTCTATAAACCCCTTGGGGCGTTCCTCGGTCATGCTGCCAAAGCGTGTTCCCATGCCGGCGGCCATGATAACTGCTGTCTTCGTCATTCCGCTACTCCCAGTTCGTTCATAAAAGCCTGTTTGTTCCCAATGGGCGTCGTGGTGGGACGGCCCAAGTCGTCACGTGAACAGATGCTGACGCGAAGCTCCAGCAACACGGGACCCTTCAGGGTCTCCAATGCCTTCAGTGCTGTGGTCATCTCGTCTGCCGTGGCAGCTGTCAGCACGGCGCGGTAGCCGCTGGCCTTAGCTATCTCCGTGGCACTGATGGCAAACCCGATGGTTGGCTGACCGCCGACACTCTCGTGCGCTCCGTTGTTAAAAAGGATGTGGAAGAAATTCGCCGGTTGTTCACTGGCCACAATACCCAATGCACCGGTATGCATGATGAACGCCCCGTCGCCATCGAAGCAGAACACACGGCGGTTGGGCTGCTCGAGGGCGATACCCAAAGCAATGCTGGAGCTATGACCCATGGATCCTACGGTCAGGAAGTCGTGGCCGTGACCTTGCTGCTTGGCCTCGCGGTATTCAAACAGCTCACGCGACAGTTTGCCCGTTGTCGACACGATGACATCGCTGTTGCGCAACTGGTCGACGACCAGTTTCAATGCCTCTTCACGGCAGAGCGGACAGTCGTTCTTGCTTGTGTTCCTCAACTGATACTTACCGAACGTGCCTTTGCGGATGAGCAGTGCCGTGGGAGCCTTGCGCCGCACGGCCAGTGCCACCTGTCCAGATATTTGTGCCACATCATCCAAAATGACGTACGGTATCTGCATAGCCTCCAGTAGTGCTTGCGTCACCTCGCCCTGCTTCACGTGCTGGGGCTCGTCGTGTACGCCGGGTTCTCCCCGCCATCCCACCATGAGCACCATGGGGATGCTGTACACCTTCTCGTCGGCCAGCGACAAGAGGGGGTTCACGGTGTTGCCCAGTCCGGAGTTTTGCATGTACACCAGTGCCGGCTTGCCCGTAGCCAGGTAGTGGCCGGCAGCAATGCCCACGGCATTACCCTCGTTGGCGGCTATGATGTGCTTGTGGCGCGGTGCCGTGTCGGTCACATAGGCACAGAAATTCTTCAACAGTGAGTCCGGCACACCTGTAAACATGTCAATGCCACTATTGGTCAGTGCCTCGTAGGCGTCTTTTACTTCTATCATCTTTATTATCTCTTTTAGCTTTTAAATTCACTTCGTTCCCGGTATCAATTCGAGTATTTGCTTGATGGGCATGCACAGGTCGTTGGCTTCGTAGGAACGATGGTTCTCCAGGATGCTGGTGGCCACTTTCACCATTGCCGGATATGCGGCGCGCAGCATGTGGTTGGCATAAATGACCACCTTGATACCCCACTCGCTCAGCTCCTCTTCGCGGAACTGGTTGTAGGTGGTGGGTACGGCCACGATAGGTACGTAGGGGTGTACCTCGTGGAAGCGCTGGCAGAACAAGCGGATGTCGGTTCCCGTCTTCTCTTTGCTGTGTATCATGATGCCGTCGGCACCGCCCTGCTCCACGTAGGCACAGCACCGCTCCAGGGCGTCGTCCACAGGCTTGCCGGCGATGAGGCTTTCGCAGCGGGCAATGATCATGAAGTCCTTCGTCACCTGTGCATTCTTGCCAGCACGTATCTTCTGGCAGAAGTTCTCGATGCTGTCCTGTGTCTGAATGGCATCCGTGCCGAACAGCGAGTTTTTTTTCAGTCCTGTTTTGTCTTCTATGATGACTGCTGATATGCCGTTGCGCTCCAAGGTACGCACGGTGAATACGAAGTGCTCCTGCTTGCCGCCTGTGTCGCCGTCGTAGATGATGGGCTTGGTGGTACATTCGAGGATGTTGTTCAGGTCCTGCATGCGGGTGGTCAGGTCTACTGCCTCGATGTCGGGCTTCCCCTTTGAAGTCGAGTCGGTCAGCGAGCTGGACCACATGCCGTCGAAAGCATCGGTGCAGAGCCCGTTGCTAACTTCCAGGTTCTCGCAGATAAGTCCTGACAGTCCGTCGTGTACCTCTAGTATTCTTACCACGGGTTTGGCCTCTATCAGCCGGCGCAGGGTTTTCAGCCTGACATCCGGCGTGGTGCCGATGGCCTTGATTTCCTTGTCGAGTGACGACGACTCAATGCCCCGTGTGTAGGGTATCTCTATCACCTCGCCACCCAATTCCTGCATGACCTGTATAGCCTCCTCGCGCAGCTCCCTGTCCGGCCCTGTCTGCCAGTCGTCGCCATGAATCATATAGTCGGGCTTCAGCCGTCTCAGGTTGGGGGCATAGCTCCATTCGTCCTGTGGCACGATGCGTACCACACCTTTGATGTTCTCCACCACGTTCTTGCGCTGTTCGTATGTCAGGTAGGGCAGTCGTTTGTGCTGTGCGATGGCCTTGTCGGTGAACAGTCCGATGATGAGGTCTCCGTATTGAGCCCCTTTCTGGATAATGTTGATAAGTCCTGGGTGCATGATGTCGGCAATCATTCCCAGATAGACGGTCTTGTTCATGTAATATGTAATGTATGTGTTATTTTCTGATTCTTCCAAAAGTTTTGATGCTGACGTACTTGCGCCATAGGTTCAACTTACGTTTCGCGGGTATTCCGTTGCGCCTGATGTAGTCGCGGACACCATTCAGCATGCGCTCGGCACAGCGGCCGTCGGTGTACGGGTCGTAGTTGCTGATGATCCATTGGCGTCGCTGTTTCAGTTGCTGGCTGCCGAACACCTCGTCGTAGGCCGTCAACAACTGTGAGGCATCGTTGATGTCTTTCCAATACGGGTCTTTCGAGACGGTGTCGAGCGTGATGACAGGTTTGTCGAGCAACAGCATCTCGTAGATGGTTGATGACGTGTCACTCACCATCATGTCTGCCATCAGCATGTACTTCGTCACGGCGAAGTCGTCCTCGAAGATGATGTGTCCGTGGCTGTCGGCCAGCTGGCGGTACTCGTCGACCCATGCCTGCTGGGTCAGCGGGTGCAGTTTGATAAGCAATAGTATGTTTTTCTGTTCTACCAATGACAATAGGGCGTGCTTGATTTTGGGCAGAGAGGTGACACGGGGCGAGAAGGTGGGGGCGTATAGCACGATACGCTCACAGCCATGCTGTCGCAGCATGGCATCGCGCTCCTTGTCGAAGTCGTGGCGGTGTCGTGCCGTCCAGTCCTGCCGTGTCCAGCCGGTCTCCAGCACCTCGAAGTCACCGTACTGCTGCTGGAGCTTCAGGAACTCCTGTGTGAAGTACGGCCCCTGCGTCATGTAGATGTCGAAGTAGTTGCGGATGTGGAACTGGTCGCGCTTCTCGGCGGCATAGCCGTGGAAGATGCTGCATTTCACGCCACTCAGGTAATATGGCACGATGTTGCCCGGCGCAAAGACGGCATCAGGATGGAAGTCATAGGCCTCCTGTATGGAGTGTGTCCAGCGGACGGCATCCTTCAGCGGGAAGTCGGGTATTTTCGGCTGGTGTACATACCACAGCACGTCGTGTCCCCCCTGCCGGTCGGCCTCGTCCTGCAGTGGGTGTACGATGTCGACGGCGTATTTGTTTTCACAGAACAGCAGGATTCTCATGATGATGTCTACTTGATGATTTTATGGTACAGTCGTTTCAGTGCCGAGCTACGGTAGCGTTTCTGCACATCGGGCAGCACGTCACGGTAGTCGCGGCGAACGTCGACGACTAGCTGGCCGTGGAGTGAAGGGTCCTTAATAGGTGTCATGTAGTTGTCTCCGAACTGGATGCGCAGATAGGCATCCCACTCGGCAGGAACTGGCACCATGATATCCTCGAAATCAATCCATACAGTCTTGTTATAGATGGACTTAGGATAGATAAAGTTTGTTCCATATAGTGCCAAGACACCGAAGTGGCTGCAATTGTCAACGGGAAACCGTCTGAAACAGTCCTCGGCTTCCTTGTAGATGGCCGCCCAGCCGCGCTTGGCTATGACACGGCGCGCTTTCAGCTTGCGGAATACGAGGCCGAGGCGGCCGGAAGCCAGGATGTTGGTGTTCTTGGCCTTGAGGAAACGCAGGATGCGCTTGCCCTCTCTGACGGCTTGGTTGGCCTGCTCTATGTCATCGGGAACGCCGTCAACAGGGAATATGTCGATGAAGACACCCTGGTGGAACGGCTGGTAGCTGTCGCTGGGGCGGATGGCCGCCGTGCCGTCCATGCGCAGCTGGGAGTGTCCCCGGTGGTAGTCGCGGTCGGTATAGGCCGTCTGATAGAAAAAGGGATGCTGGAACTCCTGCGGTGCAATGTCTGCTAGACGGTCGTAGTCGGGGCGCAGCATGGCGAAGTCCATGTCGTCGTCCCAGGGGATGAAGCCCTTGTGTCGTACGGCTCCCAGCAGAGTGCCACCTTCCACCCAACAGTGCAGGTTGTGCCGTTGGCATACCTCTATGAATTTCGCTGCCAGGTCGAGCTGTACCTGCCACAGCTCCTGCAGGCTGGAGTCTAGTGTGTAACCCTCCTTCTCTCTGATTGTGTGCATGTCCTCTTTAGCAATTTGCCTGCAAATGTACGAAGAATCGCTGACATATTTTGATTTGTGAACATAAAGTATGTTAAATATGTTTGGCAAGTATTCTGAATGAAAGCGGAAATTAGTAACTTTGCAGACTGAAAAACCGAGGTGACTGCTTTGGGTTTTCAGGAGAAAGTATATTCGAATATAATAATTAATAGGTTAGAAAATGAAGAAGATAATGATGATTGCAGCCGTTGCTGCAGCGTTAGTTTCTTGTGGCGGCGGCGGTGGCCGTCCTAATTTTGGTGACAATGAATATCCTGTCGTGACTGCAGGTACGTCGAATGCAGACATGCAGTCGACTTATCCCGCCACCATCAAGGGTGTACAGGATGTTGAGATTCGCCCGAAGGCCACAGGATTCATCACCCGTATCCATGTGAAGGAAGGCCAGACGGTGAGTGCCGGACAGGTGCTCTTTGTCATCGACAACGAGACGGCTCAGGCAGCCGTTCGTCAGGCTCAGGCAGCCGTTAATACTGCCCAGCAGCAGGTGAATACGGCCAAGCTGACTTACGACAACTCGAAGCAGTTGCACGAAAACCGTGTCATTGGTGACTATGAGTTGCAGACCTCGCAGAACAGCTACGAGGCTGCTCAGGCACAGCTTGCACAGGCACAGGCCGGACTGGCTTCTGCCAAGGAGCAGCTGAGCTACTGCTACGTGAAGAGTCCTGCCAGCGGTGTGGTAGGTACCATTCCTTTCAAGACTGGTGCCCTGGTCAGTGCGTCGAATGTGCTGACCAACGTGTCGAACATCTCGTCGATGGAGGTGTACTTCTCTGTGACGGAGAAGGCTGCCATGGAGTTGCAGACCATTGGTGGCGGCATTCAGTCGCTGCCTGCCGTGAAGCTGAAGCTGGCCGATGGCAGCATCTATCCCCAGGAGGGTAAGGTGACCAAGATGAGCGGTGTGATCGATTCCTCGACAGGTACCGTGCAGCTGATAGCTCTCTTCTCCAATCCCCAGAAACTGCTGAAGAGCGGTGGCTCGGGTACCATCATCATTCCACGACAGGAGTCGTCGGTGATTATCATCCCGCAGTCCTGCGTCTCGGAGGTGCAGAACAAGAAGTTCGTCTATACCTTGGGCAAAGACAACAAGGTAAAGTATACCGAAATCAAGGTTGATCCGCAGAACGACGGCAACAACTACATTGTGACCGACGGTCTGAAGGCTGGTGACAAGTACGTGACAAACGGTATCACCAAGCTGAACGACGGCATGGAGATTGTGCCCATCACCCCTGAGCGCTATCAGCAGAAGATTGACGAGCAGGCCAAGGCCATGACGGCAGGTGACATTGTGGGAGCAATGAAAAAGTAAAAAAGGTAAAAAAGTAAAAAGGTAAAACATGACTTTTACAACATTTATCAAGCGTCCAGTGCTGTCGACGGTGATATCTATCCTCATCGTCCTGCTGGGTGTCATAGGACTGGTGTCACTGCCTATCGAGCAGTACCCGAACATAGCGCCTCCTACCGTTGCCGTATGGACCAGCTATCCTGGTGCTGATGCCGAGACGGTGAAGAACTCCGTCATCACGCCGCTGGAAGAGAGTATCAACGGTGTGGAGGGTATGGACTATATCTCGTCGACTGCAGGAACGGGTTCGGCCCAGCTTTCTGTGCTGTTCCGTCAAGGCATGAATCCGGATATGTGTGCCGTCAACGTACAAAACCGTGTCTCACAGGCTCAGGCCCTGCTGCCTGCCGAGGTGACACGAATCGGTGTGACGGTGACGAAGCGACAGACGTCACAGGTGCTCATGTTCACGCTGACCGCCGACGGTCGCTACGACGACGAGTTCCTGACCAACTATAACAACATCAACATCATCCCTGCCATTAAGCGTATTCAGGGTGTGGGTGACGTGCAGTCGCCAGGTTTGAAGACCTACTCTATGCGTATTTGGCTGAAGCCTGACGTGATGAAGCAGTACAACTTGATGCCGAGCGACATCAGCGGTGTACTGGCTGAGCAGAATATCGAGGCGGCTCCCGGTACTTTCGGCGAACAGTCGGATGTGGCCTATGAGTACGCCATGCGCTATACCGGCCGTCTGAAGACTGCCGAAGAGTTCGGCAACATCATCATCTCCAGCGACGCTCACGGTCAGACGCTGAAGTTGAAGGATGTGGCACGCATCGAGCTGGGCGGCCAGCAATACTCGGTGTCGATGAAGAACAACAACCTGCCGTCTGTGCTGGGTATGGTGCAGCAGATTGCCGGCTCGAACGCCAACGAGATAGCCAAGCAGGTGAAGGCCGAACTGGAAGAGCAGGCCAAGCTGTTCCCGCCGGGCATGTACTATAAGATCAACTACGATGTCACCGAGTTCCTCTATGCATCCATCGAGGAGGTGGTGTTCACGCTGGTGTTCACGCTCATCCTGGTGTTCATCG
>JAEEGL010917568.1_pt1 | contig 20370 bp, 16 predicted proteins | sample 9134231 | NCBI WGS metagenome assembly JAEEGL01 (sample SAMN16246548, study PRJNA631951) | gut metagenome | biome: gut microbiome; feature: rumen; material: fiber-attached | host: Bos | place: Iran: Karaj | collected 2018-10 | reverse complement strand
GCAGGTGTATTGCATAACCGTTCGGTTGAAATGGCGAAGAAATACGGAGTTCAGTTAGTGGTTCGTTCTTCCTTAACCAACGAGGAAGGAACCATCGTGAAGGAGGATGTAAAAGTGGAGAAGATGTTAGTAAGCGGCGTGGCCGTAGATAAAAGTGCAGAGAGAATTTCGATTGTGGGCTTACAGGATAAGCCGGGTATGGCGTTCCGTGTATTCGATGCCCTTGCAAAAGCAAATGTTAACGTGGATATGATTCTGCAGTCCGTAGGACGTGGCGGCACAAAGGATATTTCCTTTACCGTTGACGGAAACTTCGGTGATGATGCCGTTAAGGTTCTCGAAGAGAACAAAGCGCGTCTGAATTATGAAAGCATTGAAATCGAGAAGGATGTCTGCAAAGTATCCATCGTCGGTGCCGGCATGATGTCCAACCCCGGTGTTGCCGCAAAAATGTTTGAGTGCCTCTACAACGAGCACATCAATATTAAGATGATTTCCACTTCCGAAATCCGTGTTACCGTGCTGATTGATGTAAAAGACGGTGAGAAAGCGGCAAATGCCATCCACGATAGCTTCGGCCTGGATGAATAATACGTTTGTTCGTTTCGTTTGACATTCGATACGGCAGCAGGGGAGATTTCTCCCCTGCTTTTTTCTTTTTTATTACAGATTGCGGATGCGTTGATTTTTTGAGCGGAAAATGCTATTCTAAACGGGCAGGGATTTTCCTGCGAAAAGCATATTAATTCGTTTTTATCAGCAAAGGAGAGCAGTTATGGAAATGAAATCGCTTGCAGCATCGCTTAGCGAAAATGCGTATCCCGGAAGAGGAATCGTAATCGGTAAATCCGAGGACGGCAAATCTGCGGTATGCGCATATTTTATTATGGGAAGAAGTACGAATTCCAGAAACCGTGTTTTTGTGGAAGACGGAGAAGGCATCCGCACCCAGGCGTTCGATCCTTCAAAAATGGAAGACCCTTCGTTAATCATCTATGCACCGGTTCGCGTGCTCGGAAACAAGACCATCGTGACAAACGGCGACCAGACCGACACGATTTATGAGGGAATGGATAAACAGCTGACCTTTGAGCAGAGCCTGCGTACCCGCGAGTTCGAGCCGGATGCTCCGAATTTAACTCCGAGAATTTCCGGAATCATGCATGTGGACAACGGCAATTACAGCTATGCAATGTCGATTCTTAAGTCCGACGCGGGCAGAGACGGCGCATGCAACCGCTTTACCTTTGCTTATGAAAAGCCTTTTGCGGGCGAGGGACGTTTCATCCATACCTATATGGGTGACGGAAATCCCCTTCCTTCTTTCGAAGGAGAACCGGAATGGGTGGATATTAAGGGCGGAATCGACGAGTTTACCGCACTGGTATGGAACAATTTAAATGAGGATAATAAGGTTTCCTTATTTGTCCGCTTTATCGATATCGAAACCGGTAAGTACGAGACCAGAATCTGCAACAAAAATCAGTAATATCAAATACGACAAAATTATGTAAACTGCATTATGTTAACTAATTATCATATGACATGAATTTGATTATAGGAACATGGTTGAGTAATTACAAAAAATTATGTAAACTAAATTATGTAAATTATATTATGTAAACTAAAATACAATCGGATCCGACCGGCATTACATGTCCCGGATGATACATAACGTAACGGTATTGTGATGGGGTCGCGTACCCGAGGAAGAAAGGACACAAATATGAAAGAACTTGAATTAAAATACGGCTGTAACCCGAATCAGAAGCCCTCGAAGATCTTTGTAAACGACGGGAGAGAGCTTCCCATCGAAGTACTCTGCGGAAAGCCGGGTTATATCAATTTTATGGATGCATTCAACGGCTGGCAGCTGGTAAAAGAATTAAAGAAGGCAACCGGACTTCCCGCTGCAACCTCCTTTAAGCATGTATCCCCCGCCGGTGCGGCAGTGGGACTTCCTTTAAGCGATACGCTTGCTAAAATCTACTGGGTAGATGATCTCGGCGAGTTGTCTCCTCTGGCCTGCGCTTATGCGAGAGCAAGAGGCGCCGACAGAATGTCTTCCTTCGGTGATTTTATTGCTTTATCCGATGTCTGCGACGTTCCTACCGCTAAAATCATCAAAAGAGAAGTATCCGACGGTATCATTGCTCCCGGATATGAGCCGGAAGCACTTGAAATTCTTTCTTCGAAGAAGGGCGGAAAGTACAATATCATCAAAATTGACGAAAATTACACGCCGGCTCCGATTGAGCACAAGGATGTATACGGCATTACCTTTGAACAGGGCAGAAATGAATTTAAGATCGATAAGGAACTTCTTTCCAACGTGGTAACCGAGAATAAGGACATTCCCGAGCTTGCACAGATTGACTTAATCATTTCCCTGATTACACTTAAGTATACCCAGTCCAATTCCGTCTGCTATGCAAAGGGCGGACAGGCTATCGGTATCGGCGCCGGACAGCAGTCGAGAATCCACTGCACCCGTCTTGCCGGTACAAAGGCAGACAACTGGTGGCTTCGTCAGAGCCCGAAGGTACTTTCGCTTCCGTTTGTTGACGATATAGGACGTCCGGACAGAGACAATGCCATCGATGTTTATATCGGTGAGGAATATGAGGATGTTCTTGCGGAAGGTACCTGGCAGAGAATTTTCAAGGAAAAACCCGAGGTATTTACGAAAGAAGAGAAGAGAGCCTGGCTTGATCAGATGGAAGAGGTGGCTCTCGGCTCCGATGCGTTCTTCCCCTTCGGCGACAATATCGAACGTGCCAAAAAGAGCGGCGTGAAGTATATCGCAGAGCCCGGCGGATCCGTTCGTGACGAGCAGGTAATCGAGACTGCGAATAAGTATGGCATGGCAATGGCATTCACCGGAATGCGTCTGTTCCATCACTGAAAATCGGAACTGTTAAACAAATCTTTTATTCAGACATCAGGCCCTTTCTTAATACGGAAAGGGCCTTTTTTCAATCGGGAATTCGTTTGACAGATTGTCAGCATAATCCTAAAATGATATAATTTTTCCGGAATTTTTTTGATTAAGACATCCGGGAGGGGAATGTGAGACAGGGAATCGTAAAATGTTTAACAGGCGGAGAAAAACGAGAGGGAAATATGAGACAGGGTAAGAGATGAATTTACAGAGCATTATTGAGATGGATGTACACGGAATGAGTGTGGATGAAGCCATTGCTGCGATTGAAAAACAGGTTAAAAATGCCCCACCGGGGGTATATCGTGTTGTGGTTATTCACGGGTTTAACCGTGGAAACCGCATTCAGCAGGCGATATACAGGGAACTGGGAAACGGAATCAATCCGAAGGTTCTTCGCATAACCGGCGGTGACAACCCCGGAAAAACGGAACTGATTCTGAGAGAGTACTGAATTGAAAAGCAGGAAAGTGCTACGAAAACGGAGGATTCGAAAAATGACAAAAATGTGGAAGAGAGCGGCAGGTATCGTTATGGCAGCGGCATTATCGCTGACTTTTGTTCTGTCTTCGGGAAACGTTGTAATGGCAGAAGAAGGAGATGCATCGGGCGGAGAGGAAGAAGTTTTAGGAGCCGGTTCCTACAAGGTCGGAGATATCATCAAATTCGGACACTATGAGCAGGACGGAAATACAGCGAACGGAAAAGAAGAAATAGAGTGGCAGGTTATCAAAGCGGAAGGCGGCCGTGTACTTGTGTTAAGCAAGTATATTCTGGACTGTAAAACATATCATGATACATCGGGCGCTGTGACATGGGAAACAAGTGCTCTTCGAAAGTGGTTAAATAACGATTTTAAGAATGCAGCATTTACTTCGGCAGAGCAGTCAATAATTCCGACGGTCACATTGGTAAATAAAGATAATGCTTATTACGGAACTCCGGGAGGCAAGGATACAAAAGATCAGGTTTTCTGTTTAAGCACGGATGAGGTTGAGGAGCTGATTGGCTATAATGTCTATTATGATAAAGATATGGAGGGTGCCAGTCATAAACTGCTTGCGCAGGTTACCAGGTATGCGATAAGTCGTGGCTCAACGGAAGAGGAGATTGGAGAAGGTTCTTATGAGTATATGCTGAAAGACGAGGGATATCCACGTGATGTTATCGGACTTCGTACCAGCAGCTGGTGGCTGCGATCTCCCGGCATGAAGCCTGACTGGGCCTGTCAGGTCAATCACTTTGGACATGCCGGTCCCGGTATTTCCATTTGGTGCGACAATTCATTTGAAATAGGCATGTCCGTCCGTCCCGCGTTATATATTAATGTTTATCCCGAATCCATTAAGCTGGATAAAACATCTGCGGATTTGTATTACGGAGATTCGCTCAAACTGTCTGCTACAGTAAAGCCCTCCGATGTAATGGATAAAACCGTTACATGGACCAGTAATTATCCGGATGTGGCAACCGTGGATGGCAGCGGAACGGTTAAAGCAACAGGAAAAAGATCAGGGATTGCTACCATTACCGCAAAAACCGTCAACGGTCTGACAGCTAAGTGTGAGGTAACGGTTTATGCCGATAATAATCCTTCCAATATTTTTGCGGATATTAAATACGGAAACTGGAAGTACGATGCCGCGAAGTCAGTTTATGACAAAGGCTATATGACCGGGACAGGGAATCTTCACGGAAGAATCGTTTTCTCACCGGATACGGATATTAACCGTTCGCAGTTTGTTGTGGCATTATACAGCATGGACGGAAAACCTTCGGTTAGTTATAAACAGAAGTTTTCAGATGTAAGCAGCAAGGACTGGTATGCGAGTGCAGTTACCTGGGCTTCGGATAACGGAATTGTTGCCGGTAATCCGGACGGAACCTTTGGTGTAAACGGCAAAGCAACCAGAGAACAGCTTGCACTGATGTTTTATAAGTATGCAATGTATAAGAACTATGATGTCAGCGTTAGTCCTTCGACAACCCTGGACGGATTTACGGATGCAGGCAAAGTTGATTCATGGGCCCTTACCGCGATAAAGTGGGCGGTAGAGCGCGGTATCATTTCCGGAAAGGGAAGTGCCGAAAGCGGATATCGTATCGATCCGTTAAAGGGAGCCACCAGAGCGGAATGTGCGGCGATGATGAACAAATTCGATGAGGTTTATGCCGGTGGCGAGAAGGCAGCTTTCGAGGACGTGGAAGAGCCTCTGGCACTTCCGATGGAAGAGATGGAAGAAGCTCCGCTTCCGGAAGAGGAAATGGAAGACATTATCGATGATGGGGATATCATTCCGGATGATGAAGGTGATGTCGATATAGAGGATATGGATTCCGGGAAAGAGGATGAATCGGACGGAGACAATTAAGGAGGGAAAATATGAGTCAGGGAATCGTAAAAAGTTTAAAGAAGGCGGAGAAAACCATCCGCAGGATTGCGGCAGTTCTGACGGCGGCAGTGATGATGTCTGCCGTTTTACCGGCAGCAACCATGGTGGCTTTAGCAGAAGGAAACGTATCGGAGATTTTTACGGATGTTAAGGACGGAGCCTGGTATACATCTTCCGTTCAGTATGTGTATGACAACGGTCTGATGGTAGGAAAAGGAAACCGGTTCGGAACGACGGATTCAATAAAAAGAGAAGAATTCACTCAGATTCTTTATTCCATGAGCGGAAAACCGGAGGTGCCGGATGATGCACCGGTTCCCTTCAGTGATGTGGCAGACAAACCCGGATATCCGAAGAATGCGATTGTCTGGGCAAAGGAGACCGGAGTGGTTGCCGGCAACAAGGACGGAACTTTCGGAGTGAATCAGCCGATTCAGAGGCAGGCACTGGCACAGATGCTTTATTCTTATGCATCCTATAAGAAACTGGATCTTACCAAAGATGACGATGCATCTGCCACTTTCAGGGACAGGGATGAAATCGCTTCCTGGGCAACGGATGCCATGAACTGGGCTGTTACACACGGGGTTTTGAGCGGAAAAGGCAGCGACAAAATGAAGGCAAAGCTGGATCCGAAAGGAATTGCAACAAGAGCCGAATGTGCGACCATGATCCGGAGTTTTGTAACCAATGTCGGCCCTGCCGGAGATAATCCGTTCGAAGTGATTACATTCGGGAAATATGAGCAGGACGGAGATGAAGAAAACGGTCCGGAAGACATCGAATGGTATGTGATTCATGATGATAAGGAGAATCACAGAAAACTTGTAATCAGCAAATATATTCTTGACGTCAAACCTTACAATACCGAATATGAGGTTGTGACATGGGAAAGCTGTACGCTCCGTGCCTGGTTAAATAACGATTTTAAGAACGCAGCTTTTACGGCCGGGGAGCAGACGAAGATTCCTGTTGTTAATAACGTAAATGAGGATAATCCGAAATCCGGTACGCCGGGCGGAAATAACACGGATGATCAGGTCTTTGTATTAAGCCTTAAGGAGATGGAATCGTATTTTGGTTCATACAACTGGTATGACAGCAAGAAGATGGAGGGATACAATCAGCTTTTAATCTGTGATGCCACACCATATGCCGTTAATAATAAAAATGCATATGTATTAACCATTGACGAGGATGATTATAATAATGAACTGAAAGAAAAAGGTTACGACGAAAGTGTCATTGGGCGTCGGGCGGGATTCTGGTGGCTTCGCACCTCCGCCTCCACCGGTAAGTATGCCTGTGAAGTTGGCTACAAAGGCGTGGCGGGTGCGTCCTTCTTTCGCTATGCTGACAATGATCGCGAGGGAGTTCGTCCGGCATTGTACATAAATTATTAGAGCGAACGAAAGAAGACAGTGGACAGTTCTCTGTCCGTAAAAATGATTACAGGCCCTTTCGCTGAATGTCGAAAGGGCCTGATTCAAAATATGATTCGTTATGGAAAAAATATGAGGATATGCGATATAATAATGTCTGGCTGCAGGAGGGTATATAAAAGACCGGATTTTTGATTCCTGCTTATACAGCATTAATGAAAGATATTGGGATAAAAATGAATTCCTTCAAAAAAGGTTTTACGGACGGTATTCCCATCGGACTGGGATATCTGTCCGTATCGCTGACATTCGGAATCATGGCTGCCACAGCCGGCTTTAATGTATGGCAGGCGGTTCTGATTTCCATGCTTAACTTAACATCGGCGGGGCAGTTTGCGGGTATTACGGTAATGGCTGCAGGCGGAAGCCTGGTTGAAATGGCGCTTACGCAGTTTGTCATCAACCTGCGTTATTCCCTTATGTCCTTATCGCTTACCCAGAAGGTGGATCAGAGCTTTACATTCCCGGCAAGGCTTATATTCGGAGCGTTCCATACGGATGAAATTTATGCGGTAGCCATCGGACAGAAGGAAAAAATCGGAACAAAGTATTTTCTGGGGCTGACGATTGCACCCTATATCGGATGGACGCTGGGAACCTTCCTGGGAGCGCTGCTCGGAAACGTTCTGCCGCCGTTAATCGCAGGTGCGCTTTCCGTGGCTCTTTACGGCATGTTTATTGCCATCGTGGTTCCGGAGATGAAAAAATCCGGGAAAATGACGATGATTGTTCTTCTTGCCGTTGCCATGAAATGTGCATTTACCTATATACCGGCATTAAGTAACGTTTCGGAAGGCTTTGCAATCATTATCTGCGCGGTATTTGCATCCCTGCTCGGAGCCCTTTTCTTCCCTGTGAAGGAGAAAAGTGAAGCTGAGGGCAGCGGGGCAGCAGCGTAGGAAGCCGGTTTGCGGAATCCGGCAATAAAGGATAAAGCAAAAGCATGAAGCAATAAGAGGAAAACAGTAAAGTTTCGGGGAGAAGACGGTAATGGCAATAGGAACTTTTTTCATATATCTTGCGGTAATGGCGGGAGTGACATATCTCATCCGCGTGATTCCGTATGTTGCAATGCGAAAAGAGGTTAAGAATGTATTCTTTAAATCGTTCTTAAATTATATTCCGTATACGGTACTGGCGGTTATGACCGTTCCGGCCATTCTTTCGGCAACGGATCATAAACTGTCGGCGATTGCCGGACTTGCGGTCGGAATTATCGTGGCCTGGTTTGAGAAAGGACTTCTCGCGGTTGCGCTTTCGACATGCGGGGCTGTTTTGCTGGTGGAAGTTATATTTAAGTTTTTCGTTCACTGATTCCGTATAGCCCGGAATTCTCTTATGTAATGACATTTTATTTGAAATTTTCACGGTTAAAAGTTAACATAAATTATTTTATGTTAACCGATGAAGAGCTGTTTTTAACTTTGTCATAAGCTGTTTCACAGAACTTTCACTATCTCATTCATGCAGTTTGTGATATAATACGAAATTGGAATTTTACTCATCGGTCGAAAAAACAGAAGAGAATCGACCGGATCAGTCCGGTAAATTTCGGAAAGGACAATAATAATGAAGAAGAAACTTACGGCGATTTTTGCCGGTGTAATAATGCTTGCGACGCTGGCTGCCTGCAATAAGAATGCAGCCGAAGACATTACATCCATGAATATGAACAAGTATATGAAACTCGGAGAGTATAAGGGCCTGACGGTTGACTATATTCCGGACGAAGTAACCGACGATTCCGTGGAAGAGGAGATTAAGTCCATATTAATTGCCAATTCCGAGAAAATCGGCGTGAAGGAAGGCAAAGTAAAAAACGGCGACCTTGTCAACGTCGATTATGTCGGATACAAAGACGGTGTGGCTTTTGACGGCGGTACGGCCAAAAGTCAGAATATCCGTGTCGGTGCCGGTAATTACATTCCCGGTTTCGAAGAAGCAATGGTCGGCATGACACCCGGTGAAACGGTGGAAGCCGAAATGACGTTTCCCGAAGAATACCATAGTTCGGAACTGGCCGGACAGGACGTCGTTTTTGCGATTACCTGTAATTTTATTTATCCGGAGATTACCGATGAAGTGGTAGTTGCCATGGAAAGTGACAAATACGGAACGAAGGATGAATTTTACACTTATGTGGAAGAAAAGGTCCGTTCGGATGCGGAGGAGAATAATTCTTCCAATATTACCGCACTGGCTTTTGAAAAGATTCTCGAGAATTCCGAGTTCAAGGAAGTTCCGGAAAGCATTAAGAAAATGCAGAGGGAAGATCTGGAGAAAAGATATAAGGTTGCCATCGACGCGGGTGCGGGCGATTTGGAAACCGTTGTTCAGTATATCTACGGATGCTCCGCCGATGAACTGATTGATGTATATGCCAAACAGCGTATGGCGATTCAGGCAATTGCCAAAGCGGAAGGCATTGAAGTAACGGATGCGGAGATCGATGAAAGATTAAGTGAACTTGCCGAAGAATTCGGAACGGATCCGCAGGGTTATCTGGATGCGAATGAGATTACCAGAGAGAAATTCAAGGAACTGATGATCAGCGAAAAAGTGCAGCAGTTCGTTTATGAGAATACCAAAACCGCATCGGCCGTAACGGACGGTGAATAGGAAGAACTATGAAGAAATCGGTGTTTCGCAAAAATCTTATAGCGGGAATTCTTGTTGTACTTTCGGTTTTATGCCTTTCGGGGTGTATGAAAAAAGAGGGAAGCAAAACGGGTGAAGGCATAGCAAGCATTCAGGCCGGTGATTTTGATGCGGCCCTGGCCTCTTTTGATGAGGCGGAACATGCCGGGGAGAATGCGGTTTATATTCACCGCGGCCGGGGCATTGCCTATATGAGCCAGAACCGCTATGACGAAGCGGCAAAGTCCTTCGAGGAAGCCCTTCATGCGGACGGCTCCGTTCCGACGGATGTGGATTATGACATTAATTTCTATCTCGGTGTATGTTATTACAAACTCGGCAGGTACGAAGAATCGGTGGATCGTTTTTCCGCAATTTTAGCCCTGAAAGAGAAAAATGTCGATGCTTATGTGGAACGCGGAACAGCGTATCTTGCACTCGGAAAAACCGACGAAGCCACGGCGGATTTTGACCGTGCTGTCGAACTTGCCCCGAAGGATTACGGTTTATGCATCGATATTTACTGTATTTTAAGAGAAGCCGGCAAGGAAACGATCGGAGCGGCCTATCTTCAGAATGCGGTGGATTCGGAAGATAAGAAAATGCCGGACTACGACAAGGGCCGTCTTTATTTCTATTTAGGCGATTATTCCAATGCCAGGGATTATCTTGAGAAAGCCAAGGGAAGCGGAAACGGAAGCGAAGAACTGATTCTTCTTCTCGGGCAGTGCTACGAGAATTTAAACGACAGAACCTATGCGATTTCCGTTTATACGGGATATCTTGCATCCGCACAGTCAAGAGCGGTTTATAACCAGCTCGGAATGTGTTATGCGGCTTCCGGAGACTATCAGTCGGCACTTGCGGCATTCCAGACCGGACTCGGGCTTTCGGATTATGCTTTCGAACAGGAACTGAGGTTTAATGAAATTGTAGCCTATGAGAAAATGGGAGACTTTATTACGGCAAAGGATAAATGTGCCGAATATGTCGAGGCTTATCCCGGCGATGAAGAGGGAGAGCGGGAATACCGCTTTTTGAAGACCCGGTAATTCTACCGGCGGAGGATTTGGGGACGGGGTGTTCCTTAATACCATATATATGTGCTTGACCGGGTTAATTACAGTATATATAGTTATTGACCGGGTCGGACACACAACATATAGTATATGCGTTATGGAAACCTGCCGGAACGCGCAAAAGTGCAAGTTTTAGGGATTTTTGCTTGAAAAAGAGTAAAAATCCCTGTTTTTATGTAAACCGGATTGACACAAAAACCACAATATATTGTGTGTGCAGAATAAATTTCTTCGAATATGTTGTGTTTTTTCTGTTGACATGAAAAATCGGGAGTGCTACAATGAGTTCAATCGCCGCAAATTCGGCGGGGTCAGATGAAAGAACCTGTGAAGGCGGAAAAGTATTGGAGGAATCAAAATGTTTGGTGTAGTTAAACGTGATGGAACAACAACAGATTTCAACTTAAGTAAGATCAGCGATGCGATTATGAAAGCATTCAATGCAACCGAAGTGCAGTACAATAATGATATCGTTGATTTATTATCCCTGCGTGTTACCGCAGACTTTCAAAGTAAGGTAAAAGACGGAAACGTCCATGTGGAGGATATCCAGGACAGCGTGGAGAAGATTCTCGAGCAGGCCGGATATGCCGAGGCAGCCAAAGCTTTCATTCTTTACAGAAAGCAGAGAGAAAAAATGCGTAACATGAAAAACACCATCCTGGATTATAAGGATGTGGTAAACAGTTACGTTAAGGTAGAAGACTGGCGTGTAAAGGAGAATTCTACCGTTACGTATTCCGTAGGAGGACTAATCTTAAGCAACTCCGGTGCCGTTACGGCAAATTACTGGCTGTCCGAAATTTATGATGAAGAAATTGCGGAGGCACATCGTCAGGCGGACATTCATATTCATGATTTGTCCATGTTAACCGGTTACTGCGCCGGATGGTCCTTAAAGCAGTTAATTAAAGAGGGACTCGGAGGAATAACCGGCAAAATTACATCCGCTCCGGCCGCTCATCTGTCCGTTCTTTGCAACCAGATGGTAAACTTCCTCGGTATCATGCAGAACGAATGGGCAGGTGCTCAGGCATTTTCCTCGTTCGATACCTATCTTGCTCCTTTTGTAAAGGCAGACAACTTAAGCTATGATGAAGTAAAGAAGAGCATCGAGTCCTTTATCTACGGTGTAAATACTCCTTCCAGATGGGGTACGCAGGCTCCGTTTACCAACATTACTTTAGACTGGACCGTTCCCGATGACCTTGCGGAACTTCCCGCACTGGTAGGCGGAAAGGAAATGGATTTCAAATATAAGGACTGCAAGGCCGAGATGGATATGATTAACAAGGCATTCCTTGAGACCATGATTGACGGCGATGCAAACGGAAGAGGATTCCAGTATCCGATTCCGACCTATTCCATTACCAAGGATTTTGACTGGTCCGAGACTGAGAACAACAAGCTGCTTTTTGATATGACGGCTAAATACGGTACTCCGTATTTCTCAAATTATATCAATTCCGACATGCAGCCTTCCGACGTACGTTCCATGTGCTGCCGCTTAAGACTCGATCTTCGTGAACTTCGCAAGAAAACCGGTGGATTCTTCGGTTCCGGCGAAAGTACCGGTTCCGTAGGTGTGGTAACCATCAATATGCCGAGAATCGCTTATCTTTCTTCCAATGAAGATGAATTCTTTAAGAGACTTGACCGTATGATGGATATTTCGGCAAGAAGCTTAAAGATTAAGAGAGGCGTCATTTCCAAACTTCTCGAAGAGGGTCTGTATCCTTATACCAAGAGATATCTGGGAAGCTTTGATAATCATTTCTCCACCATCGGATTAGTCGGAATGAACGAAGCCGGACTGAATGCAAACTGGTTAAGAGAAGACATGTCCAGCCCCAGAACCCAGGAGTTCACCAAGAAAGTTTTGAATCACATGAGAGACAGACTTTCGGATTATCAGGAACAGTACGGTGATTTATACAACCTTGAGGCAACACCGGCAGAGAGTACTGCATATCGTTTTGCAAAGCATGACAGAAAGCGTTGGCCGAATATCAAGACGGCAGGAAATCCGGGAGATACCCCTTATTATACCAATTCCTCGCATCTTCCTGTGGATTATACCACCGATGTATACGATGCACTGGATATTCAGGATGATCTTCAGACCCTTTATACTTCCGGAACCGTATTCCATGCGTTCTTGGGAGAGAAACTTCCGGACTGGAAGGCTGCCGAGAAACTGGTTCGTTCCATTGCGGAAAATTACAGACTTCCCTATTATACCATGTCGCCGACCTATTCCATCTGCCGCGACCACGGATATATTACCGGTGAGCAGTACACCTGCCCGAAGTGCGGTGCAAAGACCGAAGTATACAGCCGTATTACCGGTTACTATCGTCCGGTTCAGAACTGGAATGACGGAAAACTTCAGGAATTCAAGAACCGTACCGAATACGACCTGGACAATATTAAAGATACAAAAGCGGAAACGGAACCGCAGATGGAAGATGTTGCGAAAGTAAATACCGTAGTTACCATTAAGAATGACCAAGACGGTGTTTCGGTGGATATTCAGAATCCGGGCGAAATCAAGTATCTGTTTGTTACCAAAACCTGCCCGAACTGCAAACTGGCCAAGGAATATTTAAAAGATCAGCAGTTTATCGTAATGGATGCAGCAGAGAATATCGATCTTGCCAGAAAATACGGAGTAATGCAGGCTCCGACCCTGATTGTGGCAAACGGTGAGAATTTCGAGAAATATGTCAATGCTTCCAATATCAAGAAATATGCGGATGAACACAAGGTAGCCGTATTATAAAAAGACTGAATGCCAAAGTGAGGAAAACCTCCGGGAAAACGGTGAAAATACCGGATTTCCCGGAGGTGTTTGGAGGGGTGACATGGATGGGTGACATGGATGGGTGACATGGATGGGTGACAGGCACTTTGGGTCCCAAAGTGCCTGTCACCCATCCCCCGGCCACTCATTACAAAAAAAGTCCGTTACATTAAGAAAAAAACATTGCCCTACCGTAATAAAAAAGGTAAAATAATTTTGTATGGCAAAAATGAGGGGGAGACGATTTTATGATTAACCGACTGATTAAAGAAATACAGAAAAAACAGGCTCCGATTGTGGTCGGACTTGACCCGACAATGAAGTTTATTCCGGGTACAATCAAGCAGAATGCTTTCAGTGTGTACGGAGAAACTCTTCAGGGTGCGGGAGAGGCAATCTGGCAGTTTAACAAGGGAATCGTGGATGCCGTATATGATCTGGTTCCGGCCGTAAAACCGCAGATTGCAATGTATGAGCAATTCGGAATCGAAGGACTGATTGCTTATAAAAAAACAATTGATTATTGCAAGTCCAAAGGCTTGATTGTAATCGGGGATATTAAAAGAGGAGATATCGGTTCGACTTCCGCAGCATATGCGGTAGGCCATCTTGGGAAAGTAATGGTGGGGGAAACCGCTTATGCACCTTTTGATGAAGACTTTGCGACGGTAAATCCTTATCTGGGAACCGATGGCGTAAAACCCTTTATCGATATCTGCAATGAAGAGAAAAAGGGAATTTTTGTACTGGTTAAAACATCGAATCCGAGTTCCGGAGAATTTCAGGACAGACTTTTATCGGATGCGGATAACCGCCCGCTTTACGAGGCGGTCGGTCGCAAGGTGGATGAGTGGGGAAAGGGCTGCATGGGCGAATCCTACAGTTATGTCGGTGCGGTTGTCGGCGCCACTTATCCGGAGATGGGAAAAATATTAAGAGACATTATGCCGAAGAGTTTTATTCTTGTACCCGGTTACGGTGCACAGGGTGGAAAAGGTGCCGATTTAGTGCATTTCTTTAATAAGGACGGTCTCGGCGCCATTGTCAATTCTTCGAGAGGCATCATCGCTGCATATCAGAGCGAGGAATACCGCTCGATTTATTCGGAAGAAAATTATGCGGATGCGGCCAGGGCAGCTGTCATTAAAATGAAAGAAGATATTGCCGGTGCACTCGGCACATTATAAAGTTATTATTTGAAAACAGAGGGAATCGGGAGACTATTATGAAACAATCGCGGATGAAAAAGTTTGCTGCAATACTTTTGGTTTTGAGCCTTTTTACGGCATTTGCAGGATGCGTCGGCGCAGATACCACCGTAAATCTCAAGCGGAACGGAAGTGCCCAGATTACGGTTGATGTAATCATGGATACGGAGTCCGTGACGGAAAAATACGGTATGCCGACCAACTTCTATGATGCGATTGAACAGGATTTTCGTTTTAGCAGAGTAAACGGCTGGCAGGGCGAATATATTAAAACCAACATCGACGGAGTAGACTATATCGGTGTTCGAAGAACCAAAACCGTAGAGAAAGATCAGATTTCAAATGCGCTTAATGATATTTACGGTCAGTTCGCAACGGTAACGTATACGGATAAAACGGTTTTCGGAAACCGAACCATATCGCTGGATATGAATTCGATTCATTATCCGTTTACCCAGGAAGAACAGGTTGCGGTTTTATCCGGAGATTCCAAAGCAACACTTACCATTACATCACCCGTTGCGATTTCCGAGACCAATGCAAACAAAATCAGCGACAGAGAGATTTCCGTCGACGTGATGAATGTAATAAACGGCAAAGAGCCGAAATTAAGCATCTATTTCAAATTCTTTGATTTTATGTTCTTTGTTCCGATTGCGGCAGTGGCAATTGTGGTTATTGCGGCCGGCATTTTTGTCCTCGTACGCGTAACCAAAACAAAGAAACAGAACGAAGGACTTACTTCCATAAGCTTAAAGCAGAAACCTGCCAAGACGGGATTCGCCGGATTCGGCGGTTTCGGAAAAGGTGGTGCGGATAAGGGTGAAGCAAAGCCGAAAGGTGGTATGTCTTTTTCAAAGAAAACACCGAAATATACTTCCACACCCGCAGAAGAAACAAATGCACCTGTGCAGGAGACTGCACCTGTAACCCCGGCTGCGGCACAGGCAACACCTGCCGCACAGGAGGTTTCCCAGACACAAACACCGTCAAAACCGGCATTTACTCCGAGAAGACCGGCACCTTTTTCAAGAACTCCGGCACCGGCACCTGCTCCCGAGGCAGTTCCCGAACCGGCTTCAAACGAAGTTGCAGCGCCCGAAACACCGGCTCCCACGCCTTCGCTTGGCAGCATTTTTACAACGGCATCCACCGTTGGTGCAGCGCCGACTGAGAGCAGTTTCGGTTCTTCCTCCGAAAGTCCTGCCGAAGCCGGTACGGCCAGACTGAAATCCCGCGAACCGGCCGAAACGCCGAAAGCAACGTACGGCAGTGCAAAAATGTCTGCCACGGGCAGTCAGTCGTCATCAACAGCAAGTTACGGGACAGCAAAAATGTCAACGGCAAGCACGACGGAGCAGTCCGGGGAAGCACATCCTGCATACGGAAGTGCAAAAATGTCCAGAGGAGGAAAACCGGACGTGCCTGCATCCGGTACGGGAAGTCTGTTTACGCCGAGAAGTACCGCGCCGAACGTAAATTACGGTTACTCCGATGATCTTGGGTTAGGAGAAGAGAAGGGCTCGTCTTCCGCAAAAGGCGAACATAAAGAATCTTCCCTCTCCGGTCTGTTTACACCGAGAAGTACGGCGCCGAATCTGGAGTACGGTTTTTCGGACGAGTCATATATCGAAGATACAAGAGAGAAGAAAGTTCATCAGGATGAGCATAAAGAAGAAAGCCATTCCGGATTGTTCACGCCGAGAAGCACGGCTCCGAATGTGGGTTATGGATTTTCCGAGGATATCGGGCTTGAAGAGGATGAAAAGGAGAGGAAATCTCCTTTCGTGAAAGAGGAAACTCATCCGACCCACAGCGATTTGTTTACGCCGAGAAGCACGGCTCCGAATGTCAGCTACGGTGTTTCCGATGATCTGGGACTTGGTGATGAGAAACCGAAGGGATCTCCTTTTGCAAAAGAGGATTCCCATCCGACCCACAGCGGTCTGTTTACACCGAGAAGTACGGCTCCGAATCTGAATTATGGTCATGAGACAGATGAGGATTTGGGATACGGATTCGGAAAGAAACAGCCGGCGGCGGAGGAAAGCACGTACAGCGAGCCTGCCGCAGCAACGCCTGCATACAGTGAACCCGCATACAGTGAACCCGCATACAGCGAACCGGCCTACAGTGAGCCTTCTTACAGCGAACCGGCGTATTCGGAAGGATATTCCGGGGAAGAATACGGTACATCCTATGATGAATCTGCGTACGGATATTCCGATGGCGGAGACGGTTATACCGAAGAATCTTACGGCGAATCGGGATATGGTGCCGGCGGATATGAAGAACCTTCCTACAGCGAACCCGCACCGGCCGTTCAGCCGATTGAATACGGTTCCAGCATGGGAAGCATTTATCAGACAACCGGATATGATTCATCACCGTATCAGTCCGCAAGTGCCGGCGCAAGCGAAAAATCGGAGGCAATTTCCCAGGCATACGGTGGAAGCAAGCTTGGTTCGGGTGCTTATATGGGTGGCTCGACAGGTGCACCCAGAGTTGGCAGAAGCGTCGGAAATATCGGCGGTTACGTGGATGAAACCATGGTGAATACAAGTTCCTACGGTTCGGATCCGTACGGAGGAACTCCGCTTCCGAAACTGGGAGAAGCGGGAGTCGGCGGCGCAGGTATTTTTACCATTGATTCAAACGGCGGATTCGGCTCTTCGGGTGCTTCGACCATCGGCGGAGGAACATTCGGTTCCGGAAGTCCGACCGGCGGTTATTCCTCAGCGGTAGCATCGGGCAGTTATTCGGCCATTCCCATGGGAGGAAGTGAGTCCTCAGGCAGTTCTCCCACATTTGGAAAGAAATTCGGCTCCGGAGGTACCGGCAAATTTGATTTCGGAATGGCAAGTGCAGATTCCGGCAGAAAATGTCCTTTCTGCAAAGAGCCGATTCGTGACGATGATGTAATCTGCATTGCATGCGGTGCGGAGATAGCGAGACCGTACGGTTCATATTAATGATTGATTCGAGCAGGGAGAATTCCCTGCTCGATTGTGCGATAAGTCCGGATGATTTATTTTGGGGAGAGAAGAAAATGAGTCAGTTTACCAAGAAAGCGATTATCGACAGTTTCATCGAACTGTCCAAAACAGTTCCGATTAAGGAAATTACGGTAACACAGATTTCAAAACACTGCGGAATTAACCGCAATACTTTTTACTATTATTTTCAGGATGTATATTCACTGATGGAGGAACTGATTTATTCCAAATCGGAGAAACTTTTCCCGGAGGAATGGGGAACGGGCGAAAACGGCTGGATCGGAAACCTTCGTTTTATGGGTGAATATGCCAGAAAGAACGAAGCTTTTATCAAGAATATGTATGCTTCCATGGGAAGAGATGCCTTCGGCGATTATATGGTTGATATGGCATACCAGCCGGCCAGAAAATACATTGATGACTATGTTGATAAAATGTACCGCAATGAAGGCCTGACCATCAAAAGAGAAGACAAGGACCGTGCGGCCTATCTGTTTGCCAAAATGTTTGCGGAAACCACGGTGGACTGGGTCCGGGGGAAAAGAGGAGCGGATCCGGTAGAAACCATGGAAACGGCAATCACGATGATGGATGGTGTGGCCGAACGTATTCTTCGGAATATGGCGGAGAAAAAATAAACGCCGGTCCGTGAAACGGTTTTTATTTCATCCGGATTGCGCATAATAAAATACAATATCAGACTACGGTTTACATAAAATTTAGGCACTTGAACTTCAAGTGCCTAAATTTTATGCATTTCGGTATTATATGTGTATTGTGATAAATGTAGAAAAAAGTAGAATGGAGAGTGGGATGAAAGGGTGAAAAAATGCAGATTTTAGTGTTAAACGGAAGCCTTCGCGGCGAGTATTCCTCTTCATTGAAACTGACCCGGTCTTTTGTGCAGGGCATGATTTCGGCAAACGGCGAGGAAAATACAAAGGTTATCGAAATTGCATTAAAGGACAAGAATATCGATCATTGTCACGGATGCTTTTGCTGTTGGAAAAACACAAAAGGAAAATGTGTGATTCACGATGATATGGATGAAATCAGACAGCTTGTTTTAGACAGTGATGTGATTATCGAAAGTTTTCCGCTTTATTTCTTCGGACTCCCGTCGAAATTAAAAGCGTTCATGGATCGTATGATTTCTTTTGTTTCCGAATACCGTGCGGTGAACGGAGATGATTCTACGGGACGTTTTCTGCATGAAATGCGTTATCCCGAACTGATGGAGAAGAAGCTTGTGCTGATTTCCGCGTGCGGCTATGAAGAAACCGTGGATTGTTATGATTCCGTCAGACTTCAGTTTGATCGGATTTGCGGACCGGAAGGATATACACTCATTACGGCTCCACAGGGCGGAATGCTTGCCGAGAAAACATTTGAAAACAAAGTCGAGAGATATTTGCAGAAGTTTTCGGACGCCGGAGAGGAATTTGTACGAACCGGAAAAGTAAGTGCGGAAACCATAAAAAAACTGGAAAGACCGATGCTCGGACATAACACGTTTGCCCAGGCGATTAACCTAAACTGGGATGAGCCGGGAGTCGGACCGTACGGAAAACTGATTCCGTAGAAACGAAGGAAGAGGGAATGAAAGCTTCGGATTCGTCATACGAGCAGCGAAGAAATCATGATTTTTTTAAGGAATGGCAGTAAGAGGAAAACTTTGGGGATAATGTCATGGAACCCATCATAAGGGTAATCGTAAAAATAATATATGTGATAGCGGTTCCGGTTTTGAGGATTATTTATCCGACAAAGCTAATCTGGGAAAACAAGGATAAATCGCAGGAAGTATTAAAGAAACCCTGTCTGATTTATTCCAATCACACCGGCTATTCCGACGGACTGTTCATGACCAGTCTGCTCACAAGGTACAATGTTTATATTTTTGTCGGAAAAGACTGGTACGAAAAGAAAAAACTGAACTGGTTATTCAGAAACCTCCGTTACATACCGATTGACCGGCAGCAGATGGATACTTCCTGGATTTATAAAGGAGTGGAGACACTCGAAGCCGGGCGAAGCATTTATTTTTTCCCGGAGGGGCATACGAGTAGGGACGGGAACATGCTTGATTTTAAACCCGGATTTTTAATGCTTGCCAAACAGTCCGGTGTACCGCTTGTTCCGATTTGCATCGATAATAAAATGAAACCGTTTCATTTTACGAGAATTATTATCGGAGAGCCGCAGCATCCGGATTTGAAGGAAGAGGGAAGGCCTTCCGCAGTGCTTCGTAAACATGCGGAAAAATGCAAAATGTCCGTGCTTCGTCTTAAGAAAAAATACGGCAATCCGAAGTACGCGACCGAGGAATCGAAAGCGGCGCAAGTTTAAGAAAAAACCGGAATGATTCCGAAAAAAGAAGTCGGTCGTTAAAAATCAGTTTTTCACCGGGAAGCCGGAAGAAAATAAATTTGAAACAGTAATTTTACAGTTAAAGAAAAGGATGGTACTTAAAATGAACGAAAAAGAACTTCAGGTAGCTGAAAAAATCAAAGGAATGCTTGTTGAGAATTTAAGAATTCCCGAGGAAGAATTAGATTATGAAATCGCTCTTTTCGGTGACGGAATCGGACTTGACTCCGTTGATTCCCTTGAAATCATCTCCTGCATCGACAGCGAATTCGGTGTTGCCATGACCGGTGTCGGCAAGGAGCATTTCTTCAACATCACAAGCCTGACCAAATACGTTTGCGAACATATGGAATAGTTACGAGCAATGCGAAGTCTTGCTGGCGGGACGGACGATTTCAATGATCCCTCTGGCACGCTTCGCAGCTCGGTTGTCGCTGGCAGCGGTACTAAGGCGCTAAAAAACAGCGCCTAAGGACCGGCCGCGACAAACGGCCTTCGGTT
>JAEEGL010153352.1_pt1 | contig 20370 bp, 23 predicted proteins | sample 9134231 | NCBI WGS metagenome assembly JAEEGL01 (sample SAMN16246548, study PRJNA631951) | gut metagenome | biome: gut microbiome; feature: rumen; material: fiber-attached | host: Bos | place: Iran: Karaj | collected 2018-10 | reverse complement strand
CGTAGGTGAGGGTCTCGTCTACTTCCCATGTACCATTACCAGTAGCAATCACTGTTGTACGCCCGCCATTGATGGTGATGTTTGCGTCTCCATTGATCGCTTTACCACCGTCTGCAGAAACCTCTACATTGATGATACCGCCATTGATGAACATGTTGTCACCTGCTTTGATACCGTTATTTTCTGTGGATTTGACATAGAGGTTGACACCTTTGTCGATGACGATGTTGCTCTTGCCATGAATCCCATTCTTATACGTTCCGTAAACGTCCAGGGAACCATCACCGCTGATCAGGAGTTTTCCCTTGCTGAAGAGAGCACCCTTATGGTCTTCCGTAGTTCCGTCTGTCAACTTGTTGGTACCGCTGACAACAAGGTAGGCATTGCCTTTGCTTTCCAAGTCAAGGGCTGTGGTAGTGGTACTGGTGATATTGGCATTACTGAGGTTCAACTCGAAATCTGTCTTGCCGTCAATGGTCAGCGAACCGTCTGTCGTGGTACCAGTGACGACATAGCAGATGCCCTCCGTACTGCCGTGATTGAGCGTTACGTCATGACCGTTAATCGTCACGGTGACACCCTCGACGGCAGGATCGACAGGACTCGATATGTCGATGTTCACGATTGTCTCAAAGGTATGGGCACTGGGTGCGTCACCCTCCTCAGGATACTGGGCGGTGGCAGCAGAAGTAGGCTCTGCCGTCTCCTTGTCAAGGGCGATGGTGAAGGTCTTCATCTCACTATAGGAACCCGAAGTGGTTCCTCCTGTGTTATCGCCTCCGCTGTTGTTGTCATCATTGTTGACGACATAACCATTATCGTTGTCCAGCGGGTCGTCCGACGAACAGGCTGTCGTCATTGTCATCATCGTCATGGCTGCCATGAGCATGACGGGCATCATCTTCTTTTTCATCTTATTCATTTTTTTGATTATTACTCAGATTAGATGATGCAAAAGTAGACAAAAAGAACCGGTTCGCCAAAAATATTCAGCGAACCGGCTTATTTCTTCAACGAAATTGGCTATTAGCTAACGGCTATCTTACAATCCAAGTCCTTTCTTGGCAGCGTTGGCAGCACCGTCGATGGTCTCGTTGGCCTTATCCTTGGCAGCGTCCTTGACCTCGTTGGCTTTGTCCTCAGCAGCCTGCTTAGCCTCGTCGACTTTCTCGTTGACAGCATCAACAGCAGCGTCCTTGGCATCGGTAGCAGCATTGCCAACCTGCTCCAGGAAACCATTGACAACAGCCTCAGGCTCTACATCTGTGATAGCTGAAACAGCTGAAGCAATAGCAGCATTCTCACCGGCGAAAGCCTTGATCTTGTCTGCATTCTCCTTCAGGAAGCTCTGAACCTTGGCAACATACTCCTTGGCAGCATCAGGATTGGTTTTGATAAACTCAGTAATCTTTTCCTTAATAGAAGCAAGAACCTCCTGCAACTTGGTAGCATCCTTTGCCTCGATTTGCTCTGTCAGGGCAGAGATGGTAGCATTAGCCTCGTCCTCAACATTGATAGCAACTTCTGTACCGTCCGTAGCCTCACCCTGCTGAGCCTTGTTACCACATGATGTGAATCCGATGGCAACCATAGCCATCACGGCGAATAAAATCTTCTTCATTGTTTCTTTCTCCTTTTCAATTTTAATTAAACATGTTTGTCGGTTCTCTCAAAACCGCGACAAAGATACGAACTATTTCGATAGGTGGTTATTTTCTTTTAACTCTTTTAACTCTTATCTCACCTCCAACTCCACCGGGCAGTGGTCTGAGCCGAAGATTTCCGTATGTATCTTCGCATCCACTATCTGAGGACGTAACCGCTCCGAGGTCACGAAGTAGTCGATGCGCCACCCGGCATTCTTCTGACGGGCCTGGAAACGGTATGACCACCATGAGTAGGTGACCTGTTCCGGATAGAGGGTACGGAAGGTGTCAATGAAGCCGCAGGCGAGCAGGTCGCTGAACTTCTCACGCTCCTCGTCCGTGAAACCGGCATTCATGCGGTTGCTTTTGGGATTCTTCAGGTCTATCTCCTCATGGGCGACGTTCAGGTCACCGCAGAGGATGACAGGCTTCTTGGCATCGAGTCGTTTCAGATAGGCACGGAAAGCATCCTCCCACGACATACGGTACTCCAGACGCTTCAGTCCGTCCTGCGAGTTGGGGGTATAGCAGCAGACAAGGAAGAAGTCCTCCATTTCCAAGGTGATGACACGTCCCTCATGGTCGTGTAGATCAATGCCGATACCGTATTCCACGTTCAGGGGCTTGTGCTTGGTGAAGATGGCGGTACCCGAATAGCCTTTCTTCTCCGCATAGTTCCAGTAGGAGGTATAACCCTCGAAGTCGAGGTCAAGCTGTCCTGCCTGCATCTTTGTTTCCTGCAGGCAGAAGAAATCGGCATCCAACTCCTTAAAGATATCGCTGAAGCCCTTTCCCTCGCAAGCCCTCAGACCGTTTACGTTCCAACTAATCAGTTTCATATATCTTAACTCCTTAACTTCTTAACTTCTTCTTCACGGATTGGCCGCCAGAATCTCCGGGCGGAACTCGAAATGCATGGTGTCGTAGTGATACCAGCGGCCGCCCCAGATAAAGCCGTGCTTCTCGAAGATGAGCACCAGTTCCTTGGGAAACTTATTGGCATAGACAATCTTGTCTGTCTCTTTCTTGCCGGGATTCTTCCACAACCAGTAGTCGCTCTTGGCAACGGCAATGTCAATCGTCATGCCATAGGAATGGGCACTTTGACGGTTGGCACCCCTGACCTTACGCCAATAGAACGTGCCGGACGACTTCAGATAGGAGCGCAGTTCGGGATGCTTCTCCAGTTCCTTGGCGACGGCACGAAGACTGTCTGCTGCGCCGTTGATCTTCGTAAACTGCACCTTTCCACCAGCCCAAGGCACACTGACGAGGTGTTTACTGACTTCCGCAGCCGAGTTGCCGTACATCTTTTTGAAGAGCTGTTCACAACGACTACGACCTGCATCCTGCAAATACTCAGGTGTCCATGACTTCCTGTCGTATTTGAAGGCAAACATATCCTCGGGGTCGGCATCGTCCAACTTCTGCTCGAACGACTTCTCGCGTCCGTCGTCATACAGCATCTTCGTACCGTCCTTCATCAGCAGATAGCCATTCTCGTAACCCTTGATGAAGTCGGGATAGGACTTTATCAGGATTTGTGCTCCTTGGGGAATCGATAGTTGTGCTGATGCCGGGACAGTGGTAAAAAGGAGAACAGCCACACTGACCATTCCTGCCAGTGCGGCTGTCGTTTTCAGGAATCTCTTCATTACTCGTATTTTAACAGGAAGGCGATGTTCGCATTCTCAAACTTGTTAAACTCTCTTGCTGGAATCTCCTTTCGTGTTCCGCGGTACCAACTCTGCTGCTCGAAATACTCACGCAGGGCAGGATCCTTGAAGATACGACCGTGACGGGCATAGATGGAGTTCTTCAGCACACGGATCTGACCGCGGTCATACTCCCTGATGTCGTCGTAGTTGATATAACGGGTGGAGAGATAGTCGTACTCCGTTCCCCATACCACATTCTTGTTGTAGTTCTTGGTTTTCACCGTCTTGGTTGTCTGACGGGGGATTGAAGGAACGTCCTGTGCACTTGCCTCCAGTACCGGAGCCATCAACATGGCAGCCATCAATCCGATAACAGCCAACATTTTCTTTGAGGTCAGTTTCATAGTCTTTCGTTTTTATGATTAATAATGTGATTTATCATTCTCGTTTGCAAAGATAAAAAGAAAAACTGAAAGTTGCAAGTGTTTTAAAAAAAACTGCATCAACCTTATGGGATGATGCAGTTTGTATTTTGAAATAATGGTGTCGCTTAGAACTTCGCCATCTTGATGGCTACGACAGCACATTCGTCACCTTTGTTGCCTAAGCGGCCTCCGGCACGATCAATAGCCTGTTGCATATTCTCTGTGGTCAGCAAACCAAAGACAACGGGGATGTTGTTGGTGGCATTGAGACGGGCAATACCCTGGGTGACTCCCTGACAGATATAGTCGAAGTGTGGAGTCTCACCACGGATGACACAACCAAGTATGATGACAGCGTCATAGCCGTCGTTCAAGGTCATCTGACGGGCACCGTAAATCAATTCGAAAGAGCCTGGGACAGTCTTCACATGGATGTTCTCCGGCAATGCGCCATGCTTCTCCAACGTGTTGCGACAGCCCTCCAACAATGCCCCTGTAATCTCAGGGTTCCATTCGGATACCACAATGCCGAAAATCATGTTCGACGCATCGGGTACCGTCTCAATGTTGTACTCTGACAGGTTCCTGGTTGCCATTATTTAGCGGATGCGCGTTCGATATACTCGTCGATGGTCTGGTACTGCATGGAATTGAAGTACTTCTCCTTCACTTCCTGATACAGTTTCAGCGCCTCGTCCTTTTTGCCCTGACTTTCCAAGATCTCACCAGCCTGGATGAGGAAAGTGGGAGAGAGAGAATTGTTGTCAGCCATCTTGGCAGCCTTCATCAGGTGCTCCACAGCCTTGTCGAGTTGGTTCAGGTTAGCATAGGCATTGCCTAAGGCACCTTCTGCTGCAGGTGAGATCATCGCGTCGTCCTTGCCACTGAAACTCTCCAAGGCATTGACAGCCTCCTGCCACTTGCCAAGGTTGGCCTGACAAAGACCGATGTAGAGCTGGGCAAGGTTGGCTGCGTCAGTAGAACTGTAGTCGTTTGCTACCTTCTGGAAGCCAACGAGTGCCTTGTCAAACTGTTCGCTGTCGAAAAGTTCCTGATACTTGCCGAGTTCTGTACTTGCCTCATTGGCACGAGGAGTGAAATAGTAGTTGTTAAGGAGGATAGCACCTACAACGATAACAATCACTGCGATAACACCGATGATAATAGCCTTCTTATACTTCTCGAAGAAAGCTTCTGCTTTGTTAACCTGCTCCTGCATCTCAGGGGCGGCTTGTGGTTTTTTGTTTGCCATTATTTTAGATTCTTTTTATTATTCAATCGAAAATCGGGTGCAAAGGTACGAATAAGTGAGAAAAAAACCAAATTTATTTTGCACTTTTCTTGCTTATTCGTACCTTTGTCGTCGAAATGATACTCAGAAAACTCTCTATACTCAATTACAAGAACATTCGTGAGGCAACACTGCTGTTGTCGCCGAAGATGAACTGTTTCATCGGACACAATGGAGTAGGAAAGACGAATGTGCTGGATGCCGTGTACTATCTGTCGTTCTGTCGCTCTGCCTCGAACCCGATCGATTCGCAGGTCATCCGTCATGACGAACCGTTCTGCATGATAGAAGGGGAGTACTCTGAGAACTCTGAGAACTCCGAAAACTCGGAGTTAATCTCCTGTGGTATCAAGCGTGGCATGAAGAAACACTTCAAGCGCAACAAGAAGGAGTATAAGCGGTTGTCTGAACATATCGGACTTATTCCATTGGTTGTCGTTGCTCCCTCTGATACGCTATTGATAGAAGGAAGCAATGAGGAACGCCGCCGTCTGATGGACATGGTGATTTCCCAATATGACCGTTCGTATATTGATGCGCTTGCCCGTTATAATAATGCGCATCAACAGCGTAACACATTGTTGAAACAAGAAGATCCTGCTCCTGATCCGATGGTGTTACAGATATGGGAGGAACAGATGGCTGAGGCTGGTGAGGAGATATACCGGAAGCGCGATGCCTTTGTGAAGGAACTGGTACCTGTGTTCCAACAATACTACGACCAGATATCCTCTGGTCGTGAGACGGTAGGTCTGAACTATCTATCCCATTGTCAGCGCGGACCGTTGTTGGAGGTCATCCAGCGTGACCGAGCCAAAGACCTTGTCGTTGGGTATTCTTTGCATGGTATTCATCGGGATGACCTAGAGTTTACGCTGGGGGGCCATCTGATGAAACGGGAAGGGTCGCAAGGACAGAACAAGACCTATGCCATTGCTTTGAAACTGGCACAGTTCGACTTCCTGAAACGGACGGCTTCGAAGACCACTCCATTGTTGTTATTGGATGATATCTTCGACAAGTTAGATGCGGAACGCGTGGAGCAGATAGTACGACTGGTATCGGGCGATGCCTTCGGACAGATCTTCATTACGGACACCAATCGTGACCATCTGGACCAGATACTCCAGAGTAGTGCCCTCGACTATAAGATATTCTATGTAGATAATGGTGAAATCACAGAAAAGGATGTTTAAGCGGAATATAGAATCACTCAAGGATATCCTATTGCGCAACCTGCGTGAACAGGGGCTGGAGACACCGTTGAAACAGAAACGGCTGGTGGAGGCATGGCCTGAGATTGCCGGTCCTGTGATTACCCGATATACGCTGAATACCTATATCTATAACCAGACGTTGTTTGTCCGCCTGTCGAATCCTGCCTTACGCTCCGATTTGTCGATGATGCGGCAGGAACTGGTAAAGAAACTGAATGCAGTGGTGGGTGAACAGGTGATTACGGATATCCGTTTTAACTGACGTTCATGGAACGTCCACCGTCATGATTTCATCCATGAGGATGTCATGCTCGTCAGTAGGTACTTCGTCAACCAACTGCCAGGAGAAACAGATACCTATCTTATAGGTGTTAGGGAGCAAACGAAGGAAACGGTCATAATAGCCTTTCCCTCTTCCAAGACGATGTCCTTCCTTGTCGAACGCCATACCGGGGACGACGGCAACATCTATCTTCTCATAATCGGTGAACAGTCCTCCCGTCGGCTCCAGAATGCCGAAGGCCCCCACTTGTAAGTCTTGTGTACCCGTATATCGGCGTAGTTCCATGTCTGTGTCATTGACGACACGGGGCAGGAGAACCGTCTTGCCTTGTGCTACCAGTTCATATATCAGCGACTGGGTAGGAACCTCGTCGGGCAGTGCACTATATATTAATAAGGTGTCAGCGTTGGCAAGGCGAGGAATCAAGGGGACAGAATCATGCAACCTGTCCCCTTGATTCCCTTCCCTTTGATTTCGGATATATTTGCGTAGCTCTTGCTTCGTCATCATGCCACTTTCTTGACAGGATCAGTCTTGGCTGGTGGAGCAGGGAACGCACTGTTGCTCTTGAAGACTCTCAATGCTTCCTTGATGGCAGGGTCGTCCTCGTTCATGTATTCAACCCATGCCTGTTCGCTCATCATGTTATAGATGATACGGCTGTTGATATAACGCTCCAACAGCTTGTGCGACCGTTGGATCATCAGGTTACGACGCTTCAGTCCTTTCTTTTCGGCATAAGAGGCAAACTTCTCAACGGTATTCTGTTTGAGCAGGTATTTCTCCAACTCCTTTTCATCCTTGAACTCACTCAGCTTCTGGCGGTTCTCGTCCGTATAGTCAAAGGCAAACTGGAGAATCAGTCCACTCATCGAGGCCTGCTTATAGTAGGAGGTGACATCGGTGGTGTCTTCTGCCACAAAAATATCAGGCGTAATACCACCGCCGCCGAATACCTCACGTCCGATACGTGTCTTATAGGCAGGACCCGTATGCTTGATACTGTCTTGCGAGAAGAACTCACCGTGCTGGTAGCGTTCCAGCAGGTCTTCTTCATAGTCTTTGTTATCACCGGAGACATAGGGCTTCTGGATACAGCGACCCGAGGGCGAGTAGTAACGGGCAATGGTCAGACGGATCATCGAGCCGTCATTGAAAACCATGGGTTTCTGTACGAGTCCCTTACCAAAGGAGCGTCGTCCGATAATCGTGCCGCGGTCATTATCCTGGATGGCACCGGCAAGAATCTCACTGGCAGAGGCAGAGCCTTCGTCGATGAGTATTACCAGTGGTATCTGCTGATAAGAGCCGCGCCCGTCACTGCGATATTCCTGTCGTGGCGACCTGCGTCCCTGGGTATAGACGATGAGGTTGCCCTTGGGCAGGAACTCATTGGCAATCTGGACGGCAGACTCTAAATAGCCGCCTGTATTTCCGCGTAGGTCGATAGTCAGGTTCTCGAATCCCTGTTGTGACAGTTTTGCCAAAGCAATAAGCAGTTCCGGATAGGTGTTCTCACCAAAATTCTTCAGTCGGATATATCCTGTTTTGTCGTCTAGCATATAAGTGGCTGTGACACTCTTGGTAGGAATATCACCACGTGTCACCACGATATCACGGATATTCTTGTCGCCCCTGCGCTTGATACCCAGTTTCACCTTGGTATCCTTCGGACCTTTGAGACGGTGCATCGCCTCCTCGTTAGTCAATGTCTTTCCTGTGAAAGGCTTGTCATCCACCATCACAATCATATCGCCTGCGAGGACACCGGCCCGTTCTGCCGGCCCGTTACTGATGACCTGCTGGACATGCAGCGTGTCTTGGCGGATAGTGAACTCAATACCCACTCCAGAGAAGGAACCCTTCAGGTCGTCGTTGGCAATCTGCATGTCCTTCGCTCCGATATAGACAGAGTGAGGGTCCAGTTCAGATAGAATCTGGGGCATCGCCTTCTCGACGAGGTCGTTCACATTCACGGTATCCACATACTGGTCGTCTACCAGTCGTAACAGGTTGTTCAGTTTGTTACTACCGGAATTGATGATGCTCAGTCTGTTGCCCGAGAAATGGTTGGCGTAGAAGGTTCCTATCAAGATACCGATGACTACGCTGACAGCCATCAGGATGGGCATGAAGCGGTTATTTTTTTTATTGTCCATTCTTATATCGTTATTCCGTTATATCGTTATTCCGTTATTCCGGAATTTCGTTAATATCTAAATACTCCACATCAATACCAGCACGCTTCAACAGGTCAATACCGTCTGTCAGACGATACTGCTCACCATAGACGACCCGTTTGATACCAGCCTGGATAATCAGTTTGGCACATTCGATACAGGGTGAGGCAGTGATATAGATGGTTGAACCGTCACTGTTGTTGTTGGAACGGGCGAGTTTCGTGATGGCATTCGCCTCAGCATGCAGCACATAAGGCTTCGTCACGTTGTTCTCGTCCTCACAGATATTCTCGAAGCCACTGGGTGTACCATTGTAGCCGTCACTGATGACCATTCCGTCCTTTACGACCAATGCACCCACCTGTCGACGTTGACAGTATGAGTTCTGCGCCCATATCTTTGCCATTTGCAGGTAGCGCAGGTCAAATTTTCTTTGTTTCTCTTTTGATACCATTTCGCTTTAATAATGCGTCTATTGTCGGTTCTCCGCCACGGAATCGCTTGTAGAGCGTCATCGGATGCTCTGTTCCGCCTTTGGAGAGGATATTATCTCTGAAGCTTTGTGCTGTCTTCTGATTGAAGATACCATGACGTTTGAACACGCTGAAGGCATCAGCCTCTAGTACTTCCGCCCATTTATAGCTGTAATAGCCGGCAGCATAGCCGCCAGCCATGATATGTGAGAACTGTACCGTCATACAGGTGTCAGGCAACTGTTCACCTAAGATAGCCTTCTTCCATGCTTTCTTCTCGAAGGGGATGATGTCGTCCTCGAACGTATCCTTTTTGGTATAATAGGCCATATCAAGGAGTCCGAGTGACACTTGTCGCAGACAGGCTGTAGCCACCATGAAGTTACGGCTCTTCACGATGCGTCGTATCAACTCATCAGGCAATGGCTCTCCTGTCTGATAATGGAAGGCGAAGGTACGCAGGAAATCCTTCTCGATGGCGAAGTTCTCCATGAACTGCGAGGGCAGTTCCACGAAGTCCCACCATACGTTAGTACCGCTAAGACTCTCAAAACGGGTATTGGCAAACATTCCGTGCAGGGAGTGTCCGAACTCATGCAGGAAGGTCTCGACCTCTCCCAATGTCAGCAGGGCAGGTTTCTCGTCAGTAGGCTTGGTGAGATTCATCACCACAGAGACATGCGGACGGATATTCTCCCCTTTCTTGGTAATCCACTGTCCCTGGTATTCTGTCATCCACGCACCGCCCTGTTTACCCTTACGGGGATGGAAGTCGGTATAGAACACAGCAAGATACGAACCGTCCTTGTCGAAGACCTCGTAGGCTTTCACGTCGGGGTGATAGACAGGGATATCTTTGTTCTCCTTGAAAGTGATGCCATAGAGTTTGTTAGCCAGTCCGAAGACACCCTCGATGACCTTCGACAGTTCGAAATAAGGACGCAACATCTCTGCATCCAAATTGTACTTCTTCATCTGGAGCTGATGCGTATAGAAGCCACTATCCCATGGCATCATTTTTAGTTGAGAGTTGAGAGTTGAGAGTTGAGAGTTGTTTTTCTTAAACAGTCTTATTAACTCCTCCCGTTCTTGAAGTGCTGTCGGCTTATAGGCATTGACGAGATCGTCGAGCAGTCGATAGACATTACGGACATTCGATGCCATACGGTGTTTTAGGACATAGTCGGCATAGGTCTTGAAGCCTAACAGTTGTGCAATCTCCCTGCGGAGGTTGATGAGTCGCTTGCATATCTCGATATTGTTCTCGCTGTTGTCATGCGTACATACCGTATTGCGGGCCATGTACATCTGTTTGCGCAACTCCCTTTGGGTAGAGTAGGTCATAAAGGGAGAATAGCTCGGCATGTCGAGGGTGAATAGCCAACCCTTTTGGCTGTTGGTCTTTGGCTGTTGGCTATTGGCTTCTTTCCATGCTAATGCGGCAGCCTCACGGGCTGTCTCAGGCAGTCCGTCGAGTTGTGCCTCGTCTGTGATCTCAAGTGTGAACGCCTTGTTCTCCTTCAACAGGTTCTGCGAGAACTGCAACGAGAGCATCGAAGCCTCCTCCGTTAGTTCGCGAAATTTCTCCTTGCCTGCCTCGTTAAGCAAAGCACCGCTGCGTACGAATCCCTCATAGCAGTTGTCCAACAGCCTTTGCTCCTCGGGAGTCAGTCGGCGATGGTGCAGATGTACTTTTTTGATACGCTCAAACAACAAAGGGTTGAGGCGCATGTCATTGGCATGTTTCGTCAGGATGGGCTGCATCTTCTGGGCAAGGGCATCCATCTCGTCGTTCGTCTCCGCACTGAGCAGGTTGAAGAACACCGTTGATACCCTGTCCAACAAGTCGTAATAACCATCACCCTCGTCAAAAGGATTCAGGATGGTATTGTCGAACGTCGGCTTTTCTGGGTTGTTGATGGTCTTGTCCAGATACTCGTTATCCCTGCGTATTCCCTCCATGAAAGCCTCTTCGTAGTCTTCCAGACGGATACGGTCAAACGGCACCGTGTCATGCGGTGTTCCGTAAGGTTTTAAAAAGGGATTGATATGCTCACTCATACTAACGATACTTCACTTTAATCTTGCAAAGGTACGAATAAGTGAGAAGAAAACCAAATTTTATTTGAGTTTTCTCGAACGAAAGTACTTTCGAGGCTTGCCTCAAAGCTTAGGGCTTATAGTCGCGGACGAGTTGACGAAGCGGCTCCACGGCTTCAGTGTGGCGAGGGTCATAGCGGAGGATAACAGTGATGAAACGGGTACTGTCCTCCATCACTTTGCCATAGTATTCCAGATCACCGTCCTGTCCTGTGTGGATGGAGTAGTCATCACCTGCTTCCAGCAGTTCTGCGCCCATTCCCGTCATGGTCTGACCAGGGGAACGAAGAAACTCGTCATTGAGGTGTTTCACCATGAAGGAGAGTGATACGTCATCCGTCATGAATACCTCCATCTGGTCTTCTTCCAGGTATTGATGACGAAGGAAGGAAGGGTAGGAGATGTCTATACCCAGTCGTTCACTATGGTAGTTGATCATCTTGGAATTTCCCAACTCAATAGACAGGCTGTCGTTACTGTCGAGGTTGGTGACGTATGCCTTGGACGGTTGTTGTTTACAGGCAGCCAGGGCCATCAGGAACAATGCAAGAATATATAATTTGGTTTTCATATCGTCACATCAATAATCGTTCAATCATAGGAATCTCAATACGTCCCCTGTGAAGGCTAAGAAGACCCTCTGCCTTCATCTGGTTAAGGGCGATGGAGACATCCAGACGACTATCGTTGAGGTTGTCGGCAAGTTGTTGCATGAGGATATAGAATATCTTCGGACCTGCGGGATACTGACAGTGAGCAAAGAAGAAGTGGATGATGCGCTCGCGGAGTGATTTCGGACAAGTGCGCCAGGGATGATGCAACAGTCGCTGACTATCCGTTGCCATGAGGTTGAGCATGTTGAGGCGGAAGACAAGCTGTGTCTCCAACAGCAGCATGATTTCCTGTTTGTCGATGGTAATCAGGTTGATATCCGATAGAGTGGTGTATGTACATGAATATTGCTGATGGATGCCAAAAAGTCGTTCAGGTTCCAGCAGATAGGGTGCGGACAGCCGTTCTATCACCCGATAGGCACGATTGTCGGCTGTATGCTCCGCCTGTATGCTGCCATTGATGAGGAAAGTCATCTGGTTGCAAGACTCCCCAGTACGAACCAGGCATTTCCCCTTGGGGTATTTATGAAAACCGATTTTCGTATGTGTCACTACCTCCATCAGGTCGGCATGGCTCATACCCTGGAAGAGTGTGAACTGCAACAGTTTTTCGTAGATTTTCAGTTCGTAGTTCATGGTGTCTCTTCTATCTTGTCCTTCATGGAAGGCGAATGCCATACAGCGAGTTTATTGTCCTTGTCAGTATAGATAAGATATGCCATCAGTTCCGGGTGCTTCTCGAGGATGGCTTGTGCCTTCTCGAGTCCCATCACCATGAACGAGGTCGCATAGGCATCGGCAGTGGTACAGTCGGGAGCCAGTACGGTGGCAGACAGGATGTTATGCTGTACGGGATAGCCTGTCCTCGGATCGATGGTATGGGCATAGCGTTTCCCTCCCTTATAGTAGAAACGCCGATAGTTACCACTCGTCGCCATCGCCTTGTCGGTCACGTTCAGGACAGCCTGACGCTCATTGTTGACAGACAGCGTGTCGTCAGTGGGCTTGATGACGGCAATCCTCCAAGGTACCCTTCTGGGACTGATGCCGCTGGTGATCACCTCACCGCCAATCTCCACCATATAGTTGGTAATGCCCTTCGACTTCAACAGTTGTGCTACCATGTCCACACCATAGCCCTTGGCGATAGCGGAGCAGTCGAGCATCACCCGTCGGTCGCTTTTCTTGATAGTATTCCCCTTTGCGGACACCTTCTGCCATCCGATGAAACGTCGGATGGAGTCTACCTGGTGGCGAGTGGGCATCTCTCCGTCCTTGAAACCGAAGCCCCATGCATTCACCAGGGGAGCCACCGTGATATCAAAGGCACCGTCTGTCTCCTTGGAGACCTCCATCGCCTTATGGAACACCTCCATGAACATCTCATTGGCCTCTCCACCTTTCTCACGGTTGATATGTGAGATAATCGACTGCTCGTTGAACATCGATAGGGCTGAGTCGACTTTCATCAGTTCTGCAACGATCTCCTTTTGGAGATTCTCTTCTGACTGATAGGTAACGGTATAGAATGTACCAAAGATACCTCCCTTGTCCGTATGGTAGGGGATAGAACGCTGCTGGCGGATGATCAGGATGGTGCCGATGACAAGCAGCGTCAGGAAAGGTAACTGCCAGATGAGTTTCTTATTGCGCATAGGTTTATATGTCTATAATCACCCTGAAGTCGGCACCGAAAGTGTCTTGGTCGTTGATGCCGAAACCTGGGACATACCATGACAGACCGATGTCTCCTTCCTTATGAGCGATACGCCGCTTATAGCGCACATTCCAACCAAGATGCATGGGGCCGAAAATCTTGGCATCAATACCGAAAACCACCTCAAGCCAGTGCATGTTGCATTTCATGTCCTCTACTCCGAAATCTGTCTTATATTGCCAGACAGGGTCGACCAGGTCTTTTCGGATAATGTCAACCTTATAGGAAGTGAAGGCGTAGCGGATGCCGGCAAAGAGACGGTTGGACTGGTGCTTGTTCTTTAGCAGGTTTAAATCAATACCCAGACGGAAATAAGGTGCTGTCGTCTTATAAGTAATCTCTGTCACCTCATCATTCTCGTGATTAGCCTTACCCACACCAATCTCAACCACAGGGAACCACTGGTCGTGCAGGTTGATGCGCAGTCCTCCCTCTATTTCACCGTGGTCGCTGAATATCAGTTTGGCAGGTCCCACCAAGTCAAAGGATACGGAGAATCCCCTGAAGAGAGGAATGGAGTCCTTCTCCATGCGGAATATTTTCAGTTGCGCATGGGCTACAGGAGTCATTGCGAGTAAGACAAGACTAATAGCGAGCCTTGAAATAAATATGGAAATGTTCTTCCGTTGCATTGTAATTGACAGTTGAGTTATTAATCTCGATATCCTCGATGATATGGTGGGTGGTCTGTACCTCAGTCAGTTTGTGGAAATAGGCAGGCTGACAGTCTACGGACTCGAAATGCTGGTAGTTCTCCTTCTTGACACGGACGGTGTCTTTATAGACGTTGCCTAAAGTGTCATGCAGGATGTAATAGAACTCGTCTTCGGGCTGGGTATAGCTGATGGCAAGTTCGTACCATGTAATGCCTACAGCACTACTCAGCAAGGTATCAAGGGTGCCGTCTGCCCGTTTGGTGGAGATAGTCAGCGTATCGACCTTCAACGTGTCAGTAGTGCCGTCTTCCTTTAACAGATCATACACGGTATATACCCTGTTCTCTACGGGGCAGTCAATCTGTGTACACGCACCGATGACGATGAGCATCATGATAACACCTATTATTTTCCGCATCTGATCTCCTCCTCTATCTGGTAATCATTACGTCCTGCACTGTTACGGCTGATGAGGTCGCCTAGGAATCCTGCAAGGAACAACTGCGTACCAATCATCATCATGGTCAGGGCAATGTAGAAATAAGGGGAGTCGGTCACCAGTCGCATGGGGACTCCATGGTAGAGGGCCCATGCTTTCTGGGCTCCCAGGAAGAAGGCAGCAAAGAAACCGATGATGAAGACAATGGTACCCAGGAAACCAAATACGTGCATCGGCTTCTTGCCGAAGGTACCGAGGAACCACAGGGTCATCAGGTCGAGATAGCCGTTCACGAAACGGTTCCAACCCATGAACTTCGACTTACCATACTGGCGTTTCTGGTGGTGTACGGGCTTCTCTCCAATCTTGTCGAAACCGGCATTCTTGGCAAGGTAGGGGATGAAACGGTGCATCTCACCGAACACCTCAATGTTCTTGACGACCTCACGGCGATAGGCCTTCAGTCCGCAGTTGAAGTCATGCAGGTTATTGATACCGCTGACCTTGCGGGTGGTGGCATTGAAGAGCTTGGTAGGTAGGGTCTTCGACAGCGGGTCTCCTTGGCTGCGGTTCTGCTTATAACCGCTGACGAGGTCGTACTGCTCTTCCTTGATCATGCGGTAGAGTTCAGGAATCTCATCGGGAGAGTCCTGTAAGTCGGCATCCATCGTGATGACGACATCACCCTGTGCCTCCTTGAAACCACAATAGAGGGCAGGACTCTTGCCATAGTTACGACGGAACTTGATGCCCTTCACGTGTTCTGAACGTGCAGCCAGTTCCGTGATAACATCCCACGAGCGGTCGGTGGAGCCGTCGTTGACAAAGATAACCTCAAAGGAGAAATTGTTGGCTGCCATCACACGCTCTATCCAGTCGTAGAGCTCGGGCAGCGACTCGTCCTCGTTGTATAAAGGTATAACTACTGATATATCCATAATTCTCAACTTTCAACTATCAACTATCAATTCTTCGCCCTTTGCATCACTGCAGCGATAGGAACACCAAGGAAGAAGCCCGTGATGATGTTGATGGTCAGCATGTTCAGGGCAAAGTCTATCGGGCGCATTTCCGAGAGGAACTTGATGTTCTCGTCTAACTGTCCCTCAATACCGTATGCCTTGATGGCTTCTCTGCCTTCTGGCGAACTGAATGTCTCCATGATCTTACTGAGGAAGAAACCCTTGTCGAGGAAGGCGAAATAGACATAGACGGCAATGGCGAACAAGACACCGGCATAGAAGAAAATCAGTATCGTATAAGCATAACTGCGTGAGAAAGAGATGACTCCCTCCCGTCCGTAATCACGGAAATGACGCAGACGACTTGCCGCAAAGAAAGGGGATGCAACAATGAGTATCAGTGCCACAATACCTAATATAGGATAGGTTAGTCCCAAGATATAACATAAGAGGCTTCCTGTCCATAGTAAAGCAAGCAAAGCACCATCCTGTCGCGCAAACGCTTTCAGTTGTATGTATTCCTGTGGTGTCATATTGGGTGCAAAGGTACGAATTTATTTGGAATCAAGAAAAAATATCTGCAATCATTTGCATTTTATCATTTTTTCTTCGTACCTTTGCAGCCGTAAAACCAAAACGGGCAAATGTCGTGCCAGTGAGCGCAGAAAGTAAACTTTTTGCCGAGCGTAGCCGACATTCGCGCATTTGTTACAAATGGGCAGTCCTGTACGGCCAGCTCCCTCGGAATCCCCCAGGGTGGGAACGCAGCAAGGGTACTTGGTTGTAGCGGCGCGATGCAGTAAGCTGCCCACCCGCCTCTTTAGCTCAGTTGGCCAGAGCACGTGATTTGTAATCTCGGGGTCGTTGGTTCGAATCCGACAAGAGGCTCAAAGGAAAAAGAGAAGATAGTCTTGAAAGTTCACTTTCAGAAGCTATCTTCTCTTTTTTCTTTGTAGGCCTGCCGCCGGCAGGCATTACGGATATTTAATCCGACAAGAGGCTCAAAGTAAAATGCTTGGGTTTCCAAGCATTTTACTTTATCTGATAATCATCGAGAAACCACCGCCTGGAGCCAAGTGTACTTCCAGCTTATCATCTTTTTTGACCGTTTGCGTCGTCTTCATATAATCGTTGGCATCACGGTCGGCATTGACACCGTCGGCAAAGACTTCTGCCTGATGACTGCCCTCGCTGAGCATCGATAGATCAATCGTTAAGTCACGTGCCGTCCAGTTGGTCATGGCAGCGACATACCATGTCGTACCCTTGCGCTTGGTAATGACGGCATATTCGCCTAACTGTCCGTCGAGACTGATGACCTCATCGAAAACGGTAGGGATCTGAGAGATGAAATCAGTAGTGGGCTGCTCACGTTCATACTTCGTCGGAGCATCGGCAAGCATCTGTAAAGGGGCATCGAAGAGCGTGTACATCGCCACCTGATGGGCACGGGTACCCTGACTCATGGGATGGTCGTTGTTACCGAAGAACTCCGCACGGGTGGCATTGGTCATAGCACCAGGGGTATAGTCTAACGGACCTACCAACTGGCGGAGGTAGGGAATCGATACGTCGTAACGGGGCTGGTCGTGCAACGGACCGTCGCCTACGCGAGGTTCCCACTTCGAGTTCTCCAGACCTTTCACACCCTCGAAATTGACGATATTGGGATAGGCCACTTGAATACCTGTAGGACGATAGCCGTGGAAATCAAGCAGCAGGTGGTTTCGGGCAGCACAGTCGGCAATCTGCCATGCGGAGCGCATCACTACCTGGTCATCGCGGTCGAAGAAGTCGACCTTAAAGCCTTTCACTCCCAGTGAGGCATAATACTTGAAGTCGTCTTCTGTATGATGGATACAATTACGCCACGAACTCCATAAGATGATGCCCACACCTTTCTTCTCTGCGTAGGGTAGCAGACTCAGCAGGTCGATGTCCGGATTCAGTTCGGAGCGCAGCGACTCATCGGTGCTCCATCCCTCGTCAATGATGATGTACTCCAAATGGTTCTTGGCGGCAAAGTCGATGTAGTAACGATAGGTATCGGTATTCATACCTGAACGGAAGGGAACGCCTGTGAGCATGGTGGCATTCCACCAGTCCCAAGCCACCTTGCCGGGACGTATCCACGAGTTATCAGTGAGTTGGCATTGGGGACCATAACGCTGAGGCAGATTAGCTGCAAGCAGTTGTTTGTCTTGTTCCGTTACTAATACGATACGCCAAGGTAATGCACCTTTCACGTCTTTGGCGATATAGCTGGCACGAGCTGTCGGCACGAGGTTCAGACGGGAGAACCCACCAATTTCCTCCGCAGTAGGATAGGGGGCAAAGACCGCCTTGAGTCCATATGTCCCGTTTTTCACAAGGAACATGCCGGGATAGTCGATGGCTCCCATATCGGCAATGACAGCCAGTTTCCCTTGGGGCAGTCTGACACCCAGTGGGTTAATGGCAAGGGAGTCTGTGAACATCTTCGAGAGCGGTTGCTCGTCATAATAGGACTCAAAACTGAAGCAATAGCGTTCGCCCCCTCGATTGTCGTTGACGTAAGGGATGAAGGCGTTGTAGTCGTCGGCAAAGTTGAACTCAGCCGTCTCGTTCTGAATGGTGACAGCGTTCTTGTCCAATACATGGATGCGATAGGCGGCAGCATCGTTGTCGGCACGGAATTCCACACAGTATTGTCTGTTGCTAATGACGGCGGTATTCTTTGTCACCTTACCGTTCATCTTTTGGAAGGAACCGTTGAGGCCAATCTCCGAAGGAGTCAGTACCTCCGTTGCCCCATGCTGGACTTCCCATCTCAACCGTTGCTGGTCGGCATGGATGGTGATGACTAACTGACCGTTCGGGGAAGTAACGGTATAGTCCTTGGCTACAGCGCCTGTCGTGAGCGTCGTAAGTAGGATAAGTAGTAATGCTTTAGGTTTCATAGCAGTCGTGATACTCTTATCTCCAGTTCTTCACTACGTTAATCAGTTTCTTGACCTCCGGCTGTTTCGACTTCGGATAGATGACCACCAACGCCTTCACATGCGTCACAGCCTCACCAGGTATGTAGCATTTGTGCATATACCATACTCGGTCGTCACTGGTATAACCCGAGAAGATGGAACCCTTACTGTTCTTATACGTAATGCTCTTGATGGTCACAGAGTCAGTCAGGTTAGAACCCCTGACAGGGAAGTCTTCCACAGCCCATGCTCCTAACATCGGCCAGCAAGCCATCGTGACCGACTTATATTCCCATTTGTAGACAGAGGCGGGGATGTCATCCACAAAGACTTCAGGAAGGGGAGTCATGAAGTCAGGATAGCGGAATCCATACTCCGTACTTACCCATTTGGCATTGTTCATCAGTGATGCGAAACTCTTGGCTTGGGCAAACATAGAACCACAGCCCAGAAACATCATCATCGTCAATAAAAGAATTACTCGTTGTTTCATCGTTTTATTCATTTATGGTTATTATTTTATTCCCCATGCAACTAATACTATGTTCTGCTCTCCAGCAGTTTCTGTTTCAGATACTGCTCAATATCTTGTGGAGAGACATCGTAGACGGGGTGAAGTTGAGTGAAAGCCTTGTCTTTACGGAATCGCTCACTATTGGTCAGCATCGCTAACAGATTCTTACGCTTCAATAGGTGATTTGAATGCTCCAACGCCATCTGCACCATTTCTTCAAAGTCTACACCTTGTAAAAGGATACAGTATATGTCGTAATAGTCGCGGAACTTGTTACGACGCAACATAGCCTCCATTTTCATCGCTCCGATGGACTTGATGTCTGCCATTTGCAGATTATTCTGATAGGGAATAGCCTGCAAAGAAGGAATCTTTTTTCTTGGGGCTTTGTAAAAGGATAGCTTGACACCCTCTAATACAAACGACACGAAATTGAAATTGCCGATTTCCATATCGTCAATATGTCCTATGGTTTCCAATTCTCTTTTGATGCCTGAGATATCGACTTCAGGTTTCTCGTTTCTACTCTTTATCCAAGTCATGAAGTCTAAATCCTCGCTTTGGCGTAAGTTCAATTGTATTGACAATGCAGTCCCCCCTACCAACACGAATGGTTTGATGCATTCCAAACGTGTGATAGCATCAAAGATTTGTGAGGTTTGTGGAGCCAATCCGTTCATGAAGCCAGCTTTTTGTTAAGTTCCCTTGTGGCCATAGCCTTGACATAGGCGCCAGGTACCTTAGCGTTGAAATAATACCAAGCGAGGAATTTGTTCAGGACATAATAGCGTTCGCCCTGAGCTACAACATTTTCAATCCATGCTTTCTTTATGAAAGGGAGAGGGTAGAGAACAAAAAGCAAGTCAATATCTTCTATGTCAAGATGCAGCATGACAAGTTCCACCAAGATGTCATCGGGTACATCCTTGATGCTGTCTTGATTGTACGACCAGAAGGCATTAGCCTTTTTCAACTGGGCAATCAGGTGATGCTTTATCTTTTCTTGCTTCATTCTGCTGCAAAGATACGAAAAATTCGATTAAGTGAAGAAAAAATGAGAATATATTTCCCCCTTTTTTTATTCCAATGCCTTCTATGCTTCACTCTAGTATCTGTTAGGGGGGTATTCTAAAGCCTTCTAACGTTGTTACTAAAGCCTGTTATACCCCCATAGAAGGCTTTAGCATAAGTGATAGAAGGCATTAGTAACAATGAGAGGCGCCTGTCATACGAAT
>JAEEGL011090864.1_pt1 | contig 20372 bp, 29 predicted proteins | sample 9134231 | NCBI WGS metagenome assembly JAEEGL01 (sample SAMN16246548, study PRJNA631951) | gut metagenome | biome: gut microbiome; feature: rumen; material: fiber-attached | host: Bos | place: Iran: Karaj | collected 2018-10 | reverse complement strand
TAACTTTCACTAATATAATAATTATGATTATCTTCTACTTCAAAGTTATAAACAGTTTCAAATTTAGTCTCAATTAAAATTTTATCAATTTTATGCCAAGTACCGTCAGCGAATAATACTAAATCTTTTTTATTAATATCTTTAACTTCTAGCCATCCCACTTTATTATTACGTTTAATATAGAAAGGATGAACACCGGTTGCTTCAATAATTTCATTTTCAATATATAAAGTATAAATTTTTTCATAAACTTTATGAATCATAGTATTTTTAACACGTTTATATTCATTCTATTTAGTCTATTCATTATAAGAAAGTACAATATCATTAATTATTATATCTTGAATATTTTTATATCCATTATTAGTTTTAATTAAAGTATCCGCAGTAAAACAACCGCCACCTTTATTATGTGCAAGAATTCTATTTCTACCAACATAATAATTATGAGTATTAGATACTGTAAAATTATAAACAACTGTTTTTTGATGTTCAATCGTAATATTTTTTATATTATGCCAAGTATTATCAGCGAATAAAACTAAATCTCCAATTTGTAAATATTCTACTTCTAACCATTTTATTTCATTATTACGTTTAATATATAATGGATGCGCCCCAGTAGCTTGAATTGTTTCATTTTCAACATATAATGAATAAATGTCTTCATTAACATAATGAATCATAGTTTCAATAACTTCACTATATTCATTTTTCAGAATATCCTCATTATAAGAAAGAACAATATCTCCAATTTTAATTTCTTCAATATTCTTATATCCATTAATTGTTGAAATTAAAGTTCCTCCAACAAAACAACGACCGCCACCGCCGCCTCCAGAAGAATTCTTTTTAGAAACATTACCACCGCCACCTTTATGACCATTAGTAAGTTTTTTAGCAAATGTTGTTTCTTGCTTAGTATTATCTGATTCTTGAGTATTTTCACTATACTAAACTCCAGGGAAAGTAGAAGTTAAATTTAATACTCCCATTTTAGGAGCTTCAAAGCCATCTAACTAATTTCCACCCCCGCCAGTAGCATAATGAACAGAACCAGTACTTACAGCGGTTTTTGGATTAGGAATCCAATCTGTTTCTCGAGAAGCATCATCAGCTGTATCAGTTTGCTAAGTTACTTCCGCATCATAACTTTGACTAGCTACAACTATTTCACCATCTGCAACAGCAGTGTTAGCTAATTCATCTAAGCTAGTAATAGCTGGCCCAACATCAAAATCTATACCTAAATTAGAGAAATAAGCAGCAATATCTTCAGCTGTCCATCCAGCAGCTGCAGCTAAATCTGCAAATTGCTACATCATATTCTAAATATCACCAGTAATTGCATCTCCGACATTTAAATTATCAATAGCATTTTGCAACTAATCAAACTAATCAAAACCTATATCTATAGCTTGTAATTCTGATACCTAATCAATAATACCTTGAATAGCATCCACATCGCCACGAGCTGCTTTAGCAAACATATCTGGATCTATTGCTTTTATCATATCTGCATCAATTAGATCTTCTGCTACACCTGTTAATTTAGAAATAGACTTCTAAAAAGACTATACTTCTTTGGAAGTTTTAATAAATTCATTAGCATCTTGTCTTGTCATATTTTTCATTTCTTTTAAAGCATCAGTAGTATCATCAACATTATCTACCATATCTATAACAAATTCATTAAAACGTTCATATCTCTATGCAGCTAATTTAGCTGCATTTGCAGTTGATTCCCATTGTCCTGACTATTCAGCTAATTTATCATTTGTTTCTTTCATTGCTTCTACTAATCCTTCAGCTGCAGCAGTAGGCATATCAAAAGCTGCAGCAATTTCTGCACCAGCAGCTGCTAATTTTAATTCTAAATCTCTTGCAGCAACCTCAGTTTCATCTGCATTATTTGCAATAGCAGCTTGTAATCTATCAACTTCATCAGCACAATTACCAAACTATTCTTTAATACTATCTAATGCTCCAGGAGATAAATTAGCTAAAGAAGTCTATAACTAAGAAACCACTCCATATAAATGTTCAGCATCTTCTGCTGTGCCTACTAAAAAGCTAGCCTATTTGTCATATGCTTCTTGAGTAATACCCATATCTAATAAAATATTTAAATCAGATATTGTCTAAGCTGCGGAAGCTAACTCTTCAGAACGTTCTTGACTAATTTGAGCACTTATAGCAGTTGTTTCTTCAGTTCTTCTATATAATTCTTCAACTAATTCTTCAGAATTTATTACTTCTTGCAATCCAGCGTCATCAACATCATAAATTAATTTTATTACTTTTTTACCTTCCTCTGTGCTTAACATATCGTTAAGCTAAGCATTTTTTCCCATGAAAGCAGCATTAGGAGTTTCAGTCATTTCTACTGTATCAGAAGGACTTTGTACCAGTCTTTGAGAAACTACCGTCTAATCTGACATTGCCTAAACCCCTCGCATACTTCCTTTAGCGTCTTGATTTGCTAATTCAGAATTTAACTAATGAGTTTTTCCTAATTCTACCAATTTCTCTTTATAAGCTTCTACGGCATCTGACTACTATTTATATGATTTTAAAATACCTATAGCATTTTCCATGGTTGCTTTATTCATATCATCTAAAGAACCAATAAATCTATAAGAACCATCTGATAATTTCTAAAAAGAATCTTCTAAATTAACATTTTCTTTTAATAATTCCTAATAACCTTCTTCATCAATAGTTTCTCCAAATTTTAAACTATTTAAAATATTCTATAATTTTCCTAAAGAACTAATTAAATCATCAAAATTAGGCATATATCCTGCAGCCTAACGCATTTCTGCATTAAAAGCTTGCCAAGAAGAAGTTGTAATATCTAAATTGCCACCTAATTCTCTAATAATTGCAGCGATTTCATTTGCACTATTACCTGTTGAACTAAAATCAATTTGAGCAATTCTATTTAATGCTTCTGCCTATTTCTCTGGATCTAATCCAGAAATAGCTTCATTAATACCATTTATTAAATCCTATTTACCAGTTTTACCTAATTTTTCACTCATAGGACCCAAATTAATTTTATCAAATGTATTTTGTAACTATTTAGCTGCATTTGCTCCAAGCTAATCAGCTTTTTCAAGACCAACAAATTTATCCATATCTATAGAATCCCAAATATTGCCTACATCAGATAAACTTTCCTTAAAACTATTTATAAAATCTTTACCACTTTCAAATCCGGCTGCAGTAGCTACCTATTCTAAACCTTCAGGACCACCAAATAATTCTTCAAATCTTTTTTGAATACCTGGTACCCCAGCATCCTACAATAATTGAATATCACCCTGAGTTAAATTTTCTAAATTTTTATTAGTTAATAATTCTTTAGCTCCTTTAGCACGAGTTCTTCTTAACTAAGAATCTTGAGTTTCTTCAGTCTCAATATCATGATTTAGTTCATAAAAAGTAGGAGTTCTGTAATCCTTTTGTTTACTAATAGCATCTAACTATGCAAATGTCTAATTTAATATTTCTGCATCTTTATTAGCTTGAACAATTGCATCATCCATTGCTAAATACTAAGCTACAACATCAGCATTTAAAGTTTGCTACTAACCATCTTTGTCATCATAAGTTGCTCTATTGCCCTAAACCTATAAATTAGAAGCTTGAATATTATTATCTTTTAAATATTTTTGATAATTAGCTTCATTTTCTTTTACCCAAGTTCCTTTTGCAAAATCATCCATATAAGACTTTTTAGCTTCCTAAAAATTCTTTGGCAAATCTGTAGAAATAGCTTTTGCAATTTGAGCATTATTTTTACTATTCTATATAATTTCATTATTAGATAATGCCGTTTCTGCCATAATATCATTTTCAGTTTCAACGGCTATGCGATTAGCAGTTACTTCATTTGCCAGACTATTCATTTGATTAGTTAATATACTACTTTCAGTTAAAAGACCATCAATAGAAGGAGCAAATGTATTTTCACCATATCCAATACCATTCTCCTATAGCAACTATCTAATACCTTCAATACGTTCTTGTCCAGGCTACATTTGAGCTATCTAATCAATATTATCAATTAAAACATGCTATACATCTTGATTGCCTGACACCTAGTTAGCCCAATCTTTTAACTAAGACTAAGTTGTTAATTCTCTAACATTCTAATTAGCTGCATTATATGCTAACTAAGCAGTTGTAATTCTATCCTATGCTTGAGTTTCAACAACTTGTTTTCCTTCATCTGAGATATATTTAGAACCATCTTCAGCTGTTTTAACATACTTACTTAGCTCAGGATAATTAGATAATAATTCTAATGTAGCTAAATTAGCTTCACGTAAAGCATCAGTCCATTCTTTTGTTCCTTCAGCGCAATTTTTTAAAGCATCCTATGCAGACTAATATTTATCAAAAGCTGATTTTAAATCTTCAGCTGCCTATTTAGCATTATCTAAATTAGTTTTTAATTCATTAGCTGTTTCTTTAGCCCTCTTTAACTAACCCTCTGGCGAAGCTGCTTCAATATCAGCTTTAATACTTTTAATTAATTTACTTAAAACTAAAATTGCAGCTATAATAGCAAGTATTTCAGGTAAACCAAGTCCCATCATACCAATTTTAGAAAGACGCTCTTTGGCTGCAGTAAGAATATTTGTAGCATTAGCTTCTTGCAATCTCGCCTAAGTTAATACCGCAGAAGCTTCTGAACCTTCATAACAACATAATGTTGCATATTCTTCTGAAATAGCCTCTCTTGCTACTGCTTCTGCAGTTACTTCGGTAGCAGTAACTAAACCAAGCTTAGATGCAATTAATAATCCAATATTCTTTATACTATTACTATAAGTAAGCTGCTAAGCTAAAACAGCGGCTGTCTCAGCAGTTACACCCTATGCAACCAATGAAGATGCTACCGCATTTGTTGCCATAGCACCAGTTAAAGTAGTAAAACCAGCAGCCAATCTTGGTACATCAGTTACTAATTTTCCAAAGCCACTAATTAACATAGGAATACCAATTCCTATGGACATAGATACCTAAGTAAATTTTTCAAAAAAGCTTAAATCTTCATTATTTAAAGATTTAATCGCTGAACTAATACTACTTAATCCCATAGCAAAAGATGATAATCCATTAAAAGCTCCCATAATGCTTGTAGATAATGTATTCTTAGCTTCTGCCCCTATTTCCTAAATTTGTGCTAATGTTCTTGCTCGAAGGCCATCAGTATTAATTGCAGTAGGAGGAATTTCTAAAGAACCATTCTAAAAAGCGCTTATTAACATATCATTAAAAGCCTTAGCAGACACTCCCAAATCTCTTGGCCTTACACTTGAAAATAACCTTGTCAACATCTAATTAACAACATTATCATTACCAACGCCAAGCCTATTCCGCAATTCTGTTGTAAATGCTCTTGCTGCTCGATTAGCCGCTTCTCGCGCAGCTTCATCAGTTCCTGCATTCTAAAATTGTCTTGCAATATCAGTAGCTCTAGCAGTAAGCTAATTTGCCATTCTTATTTGCTATTGTTGTCTATACTAACTTTGTAAATTAGTTCGCTACTGCTATAAAGATTGCTAAAGTCTTGCTATACGCGCCTCTTCTTCTTGAATCCTATTGCTTACCTAATCTGCTCCAACGCGTTGACGATTAATTATCGTTCCACGTCCTTGCTATTCTGCAGCCCGCAAATTTCTAAGAGCTCTTTCAGCTCTTTCAATATGTGTAGTAGTTGTTGACATACCTGCTTCTATGCGAGCTATTTCTTCCTACACTCCCTAAAGAGTTTGTCCTGCTGGGTTAAAAGCAAGATTAAAATTCTCTCCTAAAATTCTAATTGTATCTGCAGTTAAAGTACCGCCTTCTCTAACACCCTATAAAGCTCCTTGAATACGACCTAAAGCCTCAGCTTGCGCATTTAACTCTCCTATTCTTAACATACGGTTATCTACTTCTTGATTAACCAATGCCTATCTAACATCCGGATTTCTACCACGATAATTTACTCGCGTATTCTATGCTACCTATGCCCTAATCGCTAACTAGTTATTTGTAAACTATTGCTACGCAGCTTCTGCAGCTTTCTGAGCAGAAATTGCCATCTAATCATACATATCAACAAGTTCCATCATAGCTTCAACTTGCTATAAATCAGATTCTGCAATTCTTCCACCTGTAGCTGCAATCTACTATTTTTTTTCTTGTAAAGCATTTGCTAATTCTAACTATGTACGCATAGCATTAGATTCCATTAATAATGAACGTTCTGCATTTTGTGGAGTAAATTGTGATGCAGCTTGCATAGCCTAACCTCTTAACGCATTAGCTTCCTGTGTAGCTATGCCAGACATTACTTTTAACCTCTAAATATTAGTTTCAATAACTCTACCAAACTAATCTTTAAACACAGTAGTTAAAGCAATTCCAACTAAACCTAAAACACCTGGTATGCCACCAATAGCATCAATAAATTTATCTAATCCACTTAAAGCTGTAGCTAAAGTATTATTTAATCCAATAAAAAAATCATCATCAATTAAATCACTATAAATTGCCTATGCAGATGCTTTTACTCTTTCTTTAGCAGCCTTCCAACTTTCAGCATAAACATCTGCTTGCTTCTAAAGTTCACCTTCAGACCCCTTAGCTACCATAAGATTTTCTTTCATAAAATCCCAATTATCCATTAAAGCAACTAATTGTGTGTATTGACGAGTTCCTGCAACAGTTTGTGCCAATGCAACTTGCTAATCCTTGTTTAATGTAGTCCATTTTGTACCCATATCATCAAGGATATCATCCATATTACGCAATTCGCCACTTTGAGTTTTAATAGAAATTCCAACAGCATCTAATGCTTTTGAGTATTTACCAAGAGTAGTTCCGTCATCAAGGGTTTTTCCCAAGTCTAAATCTTGGATGCGAGCGAATAAAGTCTTAAAAGCAGTACCAACTACATCAGCACTTTGACGCGTTGTAGCTACGACTGTGGCAAGCGCAGAAGTAGCATATTCATAGGATAAACCAACCGTATCAGCAACTGCAGCAAACTTTTCCAGACCAGCTGCAATTTCTTTTGAACTTGAAGCAGTATTTGCACCTAACGCAGTAATAACGTCAGCATAATATTCCAAATTCTTAGAACCATCTGCAAAGTTATTCCAAATAGCAGTCATCTATTCAGAAACGTTAGACGCACTCTGCCCTGTAACCTTTGCCATTTTAATAGTTGCATCGGTACGCTCTTTAATTTGCTTCTAATCACGAATACCCTATTGATAGTAAATCAATGCAGCATCTGTATAGTCTAAAGTAGATGCACTTAATTCTTTGGCACTTTTATTAGCTCTTTGTGCAAATGCATCCATTTGTTCCGCACTCTATCCCGTAACAATACGAATAGAGTTCAAAGAATCATTTAATCCTCGAGCATAACTAAATGCGTTTTTTATACCACCAATAAAAGTATGTAAAGCCGCAGATGATAGCTACCATCGAGCAGTATTTTTCATAGTAGTCCATAAACTATTCATTAATTTATTAGACTAACGCATTGGTGTTTCTGCTGAAACAATAGCCTTAGACATTTGCATAAAGGCTTTTTCACCCTATGGACCAAGCGCAGTTAATTGTCTTGCATATGCCTAAAGACTTGTACTATTTCGAGCTAACTGCTATGAAAATTTTGATAAATCTAAATTACCAGTATTAGCATTCATAGCCTAACTTAACATAGTCTTTAATCTAACTGCGGCTTCGGTTGCTTGAACTATCTCTCTTGTCAAAGCTCCTCGATTACCGCCAGCCGCACCCTAAATCGCCTATGTTAATGCTTGCTATAAAGCCTATAACTGCTAAGTAGCTTTCGCCGTATTTAGATTAACATCAATATTAAGTTGTTTAGCCATTTATAATCTCCTTTCTCTCCATTATTAAAAAAATAAAGGGTAGAGAAATAATCTCTACCCTTATAAAAATTTCAATTATTTCTATAAAACTTTCAAGAAATAATCTTATACATTAATCTAATTTGGTTAAAAGAGGCTCAAGCTACTTTAAAGCTTCTGGGTCTTTAATAGATTTCTATAATTCATCTATATCAAGAGTCAAATTACTATAATCATTACCCATTGCGTCAAGAATAGCATAAATACTATTGCGATATTGGTATAAATGTTCACAAGTTTCTTTGCACCAATCCCAAAGAGTAATAAACTCATTCTCATCCATATTTTTCTTTATTTCAGTTAACAATCCAGTCGAAGCCAACTGGTCATATAATTTAGCAGGATCTTCTTTTATCTTATCTGTAATATTTATGTTAGTATAATGAATTGTAATTTGAATACATAAAAACATTACCATTTTACTAATGCTCATAAAATTATTATTATCTGTATCTTGACAATTCATTAATACATCAGTAATTAAAGAAAATTTTTCTGCGATAGGTAAATACTATTTTACCTCTATATTCTATCCATTCCATTCAAAAGTTTTAATTTCTTGATTCACTTTTAATCCAAGTTTTGAAAAAGATATTTTTGCCATTTTAATTCTCCTTTTTCTCTTTTTTATTTTATTATAACATATTTTTTTATTAACCTCAAGTTACAGGAATATCTGCCCTCAAATTACTAGGCGTAAATAATTCTTCTAAAGCTGGAACAAGCTAATCTTCCATTACATCATACTCCGGCTAAAAATTAGATCTAACTTTATTTCCTAATAATTCTTCATTAATTGGAGATCTTTGAATAACATCAAAAAAGTTTGACATAAAATTAATTAATGTAGCTAAATTAGTAACAGTAGCATCTAAAACTTTCATTTGTTCATTGTCAAGATCTCCCCCTTGAATAAATTTATCAGGCTTAGCCATAGTTTTACTTACAGCAGAATTAATTCCTCCCCAATATAAATGATTATCATAAGGTGTCCATCCTATTGGAAATTTTTCTCTAAATCTAAAAAAAGCTTCTACTAAATTACCTTCATTTTTTATATTTTTTGTAGATTCAACCTAATTTGCAAAATATTTAAAACTTTCTAATTCTTTATTAGTCCAAGTATGAGTTCTTAAAGATTTACCATCTTTCATAAGCTCTTGATAAATACCTTTACCAGTTTTTGCTCGAATTCTTTGTCCACTAAAATTAGCGTAATATTTTAACAATTGTTCCATTGTTAGCCAAAAACTAGTTACTACAGAGCTATCTCTAACAGCGCCTCCAGTATCCGTTAAAACAATATGATATTCTAATTCTTGTCCTCTAATTCTTTCCCCAATATTATTTAATAATTGATATCCTTCTGTCAATAATTTCTACATATTTAAAGTTATCGCATTTTGTTTTTGATACGTAGTAAAAAAGGTATTTAAATTCTCTATAGCATCTTTACTTCCTGATAATTCTGAAAAAGTTGTTTTTGGCTAAACAAGTAATTTCCCCTTTTCTCCATTAATAATCTACTATCCTTCTAATAAAAAAGCGCGAGCTGAGTTCATCCATTTATAACCTATACTAGTCCAAGTTTTTAATAAACGAAGCTATTCTTGCTTGGTCTCTTTAGAAAACTCCTATGTAATTTCTTCGCTTAATAAATTTCCTAATTCACTCATTTAATTCACCAACTTCCACATAAATGAAAAAAAGGGAGAGATATTAATATCTCTCCCTTTAAAATTTTATATAATAGTTTAAAATTAAATTTCAATGAATTGAGCTTGCTTACCAGCATAATCATCAGAATAATCATGTGGAGTAGACAAGCGCTTAAAGTCAAGAGTTTCAGTACTAGTATCAAGAACTTGAATAGCAGCTAAAACTTTTTTAGTCTTATTCCAGCGAGTATAATCTGGGAACGCATCCATAGTAAATGTAAATGTACTTGGATCGCCAGAAGAGGCCATTGTAAATGTGAAATTGGATTGAACTTTACAATTAGGAATTACAAATTCTGCAGGTAAATCAATTCCATTAGTGTCGCGGAATAAGGTTGAAGCTTCAAGATAGAAATTACCACCAAATTTATCAGGTGTAATATCAATTTCAAAAGCTCCAGTAGTACGTTCAACATAATAATCTACTAAAACGATATTTTCTTGTGATACATCAAAATACTGACTTAATTTATTCTTTCTATAATAATTTGCACCGCCAGTAGCTTCAGTTTCACTGAAAACAGCAGACTGATCAGTTGAACTCTCTTGATCTACAATCTTAATTTTATAATCGTGTGCATCTTTTCCTTGCCCTGGGACTGCTGTAATAGTAAGTTCACTAGGAATAAAAGGCTCAGAAATGGGTTCATCATTTTTCAAAAACATGACATAAATAAAATCTTGCGCAGTAGCAGGATAACTTAAAGAATATGTTGTTGTAGTTTCATCATCTTCAGTTATTGTTGTTGTTGTACGTCCAGGAATATAAGGTTCTTCGGATAATTTAATTTCAATATAACCGTCATTTAAATGCAAATCTGTAGGTTGTAGCTCAATACGCTCAGTTACATGCATTTTAATACTATTATTTTCACTGGGTTCAATTAAACCTGCACCTGTTAAAATAGCAACACCGGCAGGAGAAATTAAAGCATCTTCCATTGTAAAAGTTACTGTACGCTCTCCATCCCAGCCGATTAAACGAGAATTACCACGACCACCTTGAGCATAAACAGTAGTACTTTGACCTTCTAAACTAGAGGTTTTTAAACTGTCAAAATAAATAACTGGCTCATTCTTGTAAAAAACTCTATTACCAATTTTTTGAGCAGCCTTAGCCTTTAAGACGACATCGCAAATTTCACGAACGCCAAACTTCATAGGTGTTTTCCTCCTTTATTTTTAATGAATATTTTTCATCCAATTTTCTGGTTCTCTGTCGTTTGATCCCCCAGCCAATCGGACCCGTATATCTAAATCCCATGCAGTATATAGACTATATCTTTCTATTAAATCAAAAAGCTAATACATTGTTAAATTTAAACAATCGGTTAAAGTCATAGATTTAATTCCAATTGTCAAAGTAGAAACATACTATCCAAATATACTTGCATCTGTATTTTCTCCATTCTATGCAGCAATTTTAGCACGAGCTTTCATTAATTTATCAGCAATTTCTTTAGCTTTCCTGCTCTATGGGTTATAACCCGCTTGCTACATAGAACTATGACTTAAACAACAAATCTGTTTTATAGCTTCCTATAAAATATTAAAATTATTTTCATCAATAGTGATTGCTTGCATGTCTTCTGAATTCTGAGGAATAAAGACTAAAGCACGAACCATCATGGTTACTTTATAATTTGGAAATAGTAAAGGAAGAACTTTATCAACAGCCTTCTTTTTATCTAAAGAAGTTTTATCTGTCATTATCATCATAAATACCTAAAAATTATTAAACTAAGCTAAAAGAGTTTCGTCCTCTGTTAATAAAGACTTATCAACGCAAAGACTCTAAATACCTGTTAAATAAACAGATTCACCAATGTAAGAAATCTCTTTAATCGTTGGCTAATGTAATACTAAATTACATTCAACAATAGGAATGTCAATCCCAGACATTAGTGCAAGTCTTAAATCATAATTCATTTGGATCTATATTAAAAACTCCATTAAAACTATCTTTAATATCCTAAGCTTCTTTAGGATTTAAAGGATATTTAGAATCTTCTCCATTGTAAGCATGAATAGTTGTATAAGCTATTTCAAAGCCACCAAATTCATCATTCTCATTTATTAAATTAGCTCTTAAAAATTTTAATTCACCTATACCTGTTAATTTTTCATTATTAAACATACTATCTATTTCTGCTGCAATAGCGTAAGGACGCTACTTAAAATTACCCAAATTCCATTGATCAAAATGGCATAAAATAGTAAATACAATACTATTATCTCTAAATTCAGGATTGCTAAAATTTTCAACAAAACCCGTACATGAAATAACTATATAACAAAATTCAGGTTTATCAATATAAATTTTAGGAACTGTTTTAATCTATGTATTTAACATATTTAAAGCTTCTTCCTGCGGAACATTTGGTTGATTTAATGCATCAGGAACGCTATAATAAATTAACTTCTTTAAACGTTCATTTCTCATTATTCTATCAATAATTAAAGATAAATCTTTTTCCACTGCTAAGAAGCTTGATTTAGGATATTTATAAGTCTCTATCTTCATTTTTTAAACTCCTTTAACTCTTAAAACAAAGACTCTACAACTATTGTCTTTATTAAATCTCCATAACAAATTTCGAATTGTCCGCTATAAGAGTCTAACCATTTTAACTCTATTGTGCGAGCATCTTTCTATTTATATTTTACAGGATATTTACTAGTATCAATAAACCAAGTACCATTTAAAGACAATCCAGTATATTTATATTCATAAACACCTTTAGGTTTAATAAATGAATCGCCAATAATTAAACGTTCAATACGAGCAGTATTTTGTGGCTCTACTGGTTCGATTAATCCTCCAACAACACCATTTTCCATATCATCTTCAAATTTATTCGCATAATATTCTACTGCAACTACTTCTAAAATACCTGGGGTAGAAATCCAATCAGATGCTTCTACTCTCCAACAAATTTTTCTGTCATCTTCAACAACATAAAAATTAGAGTATCTATCAAAATATTTTACCGTATACTCATTATAGGGTAATAAAATATTTAAAGAGTGATTTGGTTCATCTACCGAAATTTTATTTTTCTAAATATAATTAATTTTAGTTTCGACAGGACCTCGTATTGCCGCATAAGTCGTATGCCACTAACCATTTTCATCTTTAAATCGTATAGTATATCTACATCTACGAATTTCTCCTCTAAAATAAGCCAATTCAGTCTTATCCTATAAATAAATTAGCCAATGGCTACCAGTATTAACCCATTCAAAAATATCTCCTGGTTTAAATTCATGTTCATATCCTATTGAAATAATTTTATCATCATAGTCCTGTTTAGTTTTATCAGGATTAATCAAAGCTCTTATTGGTGGTTGTTCTAAAAATTCATTTTCTGGAACATCATCACTATTCCATTCATCATGATATTTTTTTACAAAACCAGCCTAATAAGAATATAAAAGAGCTTTATCAAGGCTACGCCGCTTATCACGAATCATTCGCTCCCACTAAGTGCGGCCTCCCATTTGCTATAATCGCATTGCCTAATGGTTTATTCCAAAAATATTATTTTCCTAGAAATTAGGAGTGGATTTATATCCTAATCTTCCCATAATGTTTTTCAATGAATTTGAAGGATAATTGTTCATGCAATCAATCCTCCTAGTAAATTAATTGATTCAAAAACAGTCTTTCTAAATAAATAAAAATCCATTTTATTTAAAACTGCTAAACCTTCTAATTTTACAAGCAACTATAAAAACTGCGGGCTATGAAAAAAAATCTCATTCATTCCCGCAATTTCTAAAATAACTGTATTTAATTGTTTTTTCCAATTTTCATTATTCTCAAACATTGGAATTAATTTCCAAACCTAATTAATTAATCGAGTTATATTTGCTTGTAAAGATTCTTCTGAAATTAATAAATTATATTTATTATCAGTTATATCTATCATAATAGACTCCTTGGCCAAAAACATCCCAATTAGAACGATAATGTCCATAAAAAGGGTCTAATTCATCTTTAATTAATCGTCTACGCTTATAAAGACGTTGCATATGATGAGATTGTTTTTGACATTCTGATAATAATGATAATAATTTAGACAGATGATTTGCCTAAGAAGTCATTTTAAAATCTGAACCAGAATATTTCATACGAGTTACTTCAATAGAAGTAACTTGCCTTTGCACCCAACCGCACATCATTAAAATAGCTAAAATATTTATTTCTTCAGAAGAAACTAAACAATTAAAACAAGATTTTTCTATCTTTACTAATTGATCATCTGAAGCAATAATATTTCCATCCTATTGAAATTCTAACATATCATCTAATTCATGCCAAATAACCCCAATAACAAAATCATCATCGGTAATTTCACTCTATTTCTTAATCTCTGTTTGAATAGTATAATTACTAATTAAACATCTAGGAAACTCAAAATTAGGAATAGCTTCAAGTAATAAAGTTTGTAAATCACGAATAGTATCCTCTGGAGTTAATTCTACATACATATCGTCTGTAATTTTTCCAAGAAAACGATTATAAACTGCGGCAAATGGTGTAGTCTTAATTTCAAGTTCAGACTCTTCTTCAGAAGGCTCTGACTCTTGAGGCTCTTCACCAGAAGTAGTAGAATTTTCTTCTGAAGTCTAATCTTCCTAAGTAAGATTAGTATTTTCTCCAGAAGAAGGGTTATCTTCAACTGGATCTTGAGGTTCTTCAGTCTGCGGATTTTCCTACATTACTTCTTCATCCACAATTAACGCCTCCTTTATTAACTATTCTTGGTGACTACTTTATAATTAGTATTTGTACGACGACCCGAAGTTGTTGCAGTGGTAGATGCAGATGTAGTAGGCTCATCAGGCGCTTTATCAGCAGCCGCATTCGCTAAAGCTTTTTCTACATCAAACCCAGTCTTATCTTTTAAAATACGAATTTTAATAGTGTCAGTTAATGGTAAAGAAACAGCAAATTCTTTTACCAAATCAATAACACCCATTGGGGCAAAATCTAAGCAATCTTCAAAAGCAGGAATTGTACCATTTTTTAGGAGATCAATTATCTATTGCTCATTCATATAATATTCATTTTCACGATGAACACCTAATTCATCATTAACCTCGTCTTCCATTATTTGCAAGAAATTTGCCATTAACTCACGACCACCAGGCTAGTAGCTTAATTTTTCTAATTCGTCAAACTTTATCTTCTTAGTCTCTCCTGGTGCAAATTCACGACGAATTCCGTATTCTGGAATACGAGCTACAACAACACTCGCGCTACGATTTTTCACATTATAAATTTTGTTTGGATTAGCCATAATAAACTCCTTTTTCTCTAATAAGGATGGGAGATTTATCTCCCATCCTTATATTATATATTATTCACCTGTATCTTCAAAAGAAACAGTTATTGTAACACTCTCATACCCTTCTTTACCAATGGTAATAGTTGCTGGGTTTGTATTTAAAGATTCTGCTTTAGCCCAGAAGATAATATGTCCTGCGCCAAGTCCTACTGAGGTAGCATCTGCTACATCAGCGTTAGTTAAAGCATATCCATTCCATGTAGCTCCTACAATAGAGTCTAATCCGGTATCAATATCAATACCGACCCATTTACCAGAACCTTGATTGGTATCAGTGGATTCAAATGTATTTAAAACATCTAAGTCTGCCTTAACAACAATGTTGTTCCCTGTGCGGGCAATAGTAACAGCTTCCTGATTTGCCTAAGATTCAACCTTATTTACATCATCAGGGGCAGTCGCTAACTTAGCTACTGTTACACTTATCCGTTTCCCTGTTCACCTGAAGCAGCTGGGGTTTCAGCAGCTGCGCCACTTAAACGGCCATCATAGGTGTAAACTTTACCAGAAACACCATCATAATTCCAGGTGTTCATATTACCAAGCAGTTCAAGGTCTGCATAGCAGCAAATACTGTTACCAAGCATAGCAACAACGCCAACCTTCTTATAAACCTGGATTTCACGGCTACGATCGCCATGATTCTGGAATTCATCAACAATAGTATTACCCTCAAAAGCAATCTTTACAGGCTTGCCATCAGCACCAGTAGGAATAATCCAGACATAACCAGGATCAATTACCTTGCGCTCATTAGTAGCATCTTCAAAACCTTGCTCAAGAATAATAACTTGATGTCCCTTATAACTAGCAAGACGTCCGGTATTCCAAAGCTCACGCTTCATATCTTCGGTATAACGCCAAGCTTCATTAGGAATCATCTTAACAGCAAATTCATAAGTACAATAAATAGTAGGAGTACCATAAGCTGCGGCAACAGTTAAAAGCTTATCAAAAGCCTTTTCATCAAATCCATTAACAGCTGCACGATTAGCAGGTGGTAATTGATTGACAGATGCCTTTAAAGCTGCGGCAACTTCCTTATAAATAAGTTCGTCCATACCCTCCATAACAATCTGGGTAACTTCAGCGAAATCGACACGACCATCAAGGAATTCCTCGAAGCCAATCTGTGCAGCTCCGCCGATAGCACTGGTGCGAACTTCAAAAGCCTCTTCAGCTTTACTCAGCTTAAAGACTTCATAGATACCAGCAAGTCCAACACGAGTGATGAACTGCTTTGCACGCTTATTAGAACCTAACTTACGTCTAAAGATAGGCTTATCACCTTGGTTAAAAGTCTTAACCTCAGCAAATTGATTATACTGTTGAACAACTTTCTTAGGAAGAACTTCATCTAAGGTTTGTTCAATCAATTCAAAAATAGTATTCTTATTCTCACGATATAAAGAATAAGTGCCAGCTAACTCATTCAGCTCTTGACGAAGGGTTTCGTTTAATGCATCATAGGAAAGGTTTTCACCATTAAAACTATAAGCAACAGGAGCAGAAGGGTCAGCCTTGGCTACTTGCTTCATTAAAGAAAGTAAATTAGTCTTATCTAACATTTCTCTTCTCTCCTTTCATTAAGCTATACGCATTACTTTTACGCCGGGCTGATGGTCAGGCATAGTATAAACTTTAACTACTTGCCATTGCATTTGAGTCTTATCAAAGCCTTGTGCTGTAGTATCGGTTACTTCAAGAATACCATAGTTACTAGCATTAGGAACTAAAACCTGTCCAACAGTAACAGAAGTATCCTTGATCATATTAGTAGTCATAATATCACCAACATTTGTCTTAAAGACACGAGGAACCATAGTTGTTCCAGCTGGCATCATCTTTTCATGATAATTACTTTCAAAGTGGAAAGGATCTTCATTATAATGAATTTCATACATATCAGGGGCTGCAGTTACATCATCATATAAATAACGAACAGAAACTTTAGCAGACTTATCAGCTTGACCCTTATCTGCAGCAGCTGCAACACTAACACCATCACTGCCAAAATAAATAGAAACATTAGTGGTACCAGTTACAGACTCATTACCATCACTATCTGTAGTAATAGTAGGCTGTTTATAGGTAGCTACATAAGCAGCAACATTATAATCTTCATTATTAATAGTTACAACACCATTACCACTAGCATCAAGATTAGCATATAAATATCTAGAAACATCTTCATAGATATGTCCTTGAGGATTCTTACCATTTAAATAACGAGATTGGGCATCCCAGTTAGTGTCAGCAGCAAGTGGGCTATATACACGAGCTTGATAATTATCCTTAATCATTGCGAATTCGCAATCTAACTGGCCTTCACGATATAATTTAATTTCATTGAAGACCAACATCCATTCTCCGGCGCCAGTAAAATTACAAACACCGTTAGCATAGTCATATTTTACAAACTGTCCCTGCTCGAGTTTATTAATATCGGCAGCAGCAGGTAACTGAGCGTAAACTTGAGAAGTTCTTTGCGCAGACAGGTGGTTAGGTTCAACTTGACCATAGCCATAACCATTAGCAGTAATAAAACCTGCCTGGCTAGTAATCTTACTCTTTAAGAAATCACTAAGCATTGTTTGTCCTCCTTATCAATTATTTAAAGATTTGGCAACATTTAGCGCTGCCTTTACCCAAGCTGGGGTAACATCATCTGTAATATCTTCGTCTAAATTATAAGTAATAGGATCTTTTTGCTCAGGTTCATCTTGAGAAAAACTTACCTTATTACGAACACAAATTACAGATAATTTCGCTTCAATGTCATCAAGAGAATAATTATCAATATTATCAATAACATCTTTCTTATCCTCATCTGATAACATATAAAATTGAGCAATCATATTTTCTTTATCTTTACGTTCAGCATTTAATTTAAATTCACGCAAAGGAGCAATTTCATTATTTAATGATTCAATAGTAGCATTTAATTGCTCAACTTGAGAAGATAATTCCGCAAACTTGGTTTGTAACTCAATATACTCTGGAATTTCATCTAAAGAATAAGACTTAGGTTCTTCAACCTCACAGATACATTCTGCTAAAGGCTTACCACATTTTGGACAAAGTTTCTCAGCAGCATATTCCTTCTTTTTCTTCTTCTTATCTTCTTCATCAGAATTATCTTCTTCTGATGAATCTTTATTTTCAGAGTTATCTTCTTGTCCCTTTTTGTCCTCATTTTCTTTCTTTTTCTTCTCTTCTTCCTCTTTCTTTGCCACATACTCTGCTGCATAGGCTTCAACAGCATCGGCCGCAAATTGAGGAGTTTCTGCGGGCTGATAGCTCTTTGTTACTTCAACAAGCATTTCTTCCGCAGCGAAGCCATCAGATTCAGAAATAGAGAAGTTTAAACGATAGTATTTCATATCGGCGCGATTGCATAAAATAGCAAACTTTTGGCCAGCTTCTTCAAAAATACCATCTAATGAATACTTAGAACACCAACGGTTTTCACCATCGGGATACTTTTCTTCAATATATCTGTAAAGAGCAGACCATAAAGTATCGCCAATTTCAACAGCATAAGTTGTAAACACTTTCGTTCCTCCCTTTTGCAAAGTTTCTTTCAGCTCATTCATCATTGCAAAAAGTTGTTGCTTAAACTCCTCTTCAAATGATAAATTAAAAGCTGTTATCTATGAACCTTCGAAACAAGGTTCATTATCGTCTCCAAGAATACATAATTTAGAAAGCAATGCCTCATTAATTATGAAAAATTCTGGTCGTCCATTCTCATCTTTTGACCAAAATGCACTTAAAGAATCTTCATCCAATTCCATAGATTGGTTATTACCATTTTCTTTAATTCTTTTAGCTTCTGGATAAGCATGGTCCCATATATAACCTTCTGTACATAGATATTCTCTTTCCATTTCACCATCATCTATGTAACTCTAAAACCAAACTTTGGCATTAACATCAACAAAACCATAAGGTTTAGTCATAGAAGTTAATTTCCACTCACCATCTATTTGCTAAATCATCTGATTGTGTTGTTCAAAATCGCCCTTAGTTTCATTAAAAAATCCAACAATAGGGCAGCCTCGCAAGCTTGGCGCCATTTGACGAGCGACAGCCTTAGTAATAACGCTCCTATTGCGATTAGGTTCATCTCCAACATAACAAACTTTAATTAAGCACTTAGAAATAAATGGACTTATTGCTTCCGTAGTAATGAATTCAATAGGAGCATTTGGTTTAATCACACTTGTATGTTTCATTCCACTCCTCCTTAACTCATTGCTTCTTTGTTGCGAATTGTTTTATCGCTCTTTTGATCATCAGGTTTTTCTGGTCGACCAGTAGCACCTTTTTCTTTTATCTATGCAAGACCAGTTTTCCCCTAACCTTCTGTTTTCTTCTAATTATTAGAATCTCCAGATTGTCCTTTTGTACCCAAAAGATCTGCAATATTCATAGTTGAAGACATTAAGTTAGGAATCATTAATTCAGTTAAATGCAATACTTCATTTTCAAAATGAGCAGTATTAAGAATAAAGCTCTAAGAATGTCCAAGAGCAACTTGTGATAACATTTTAGAATGACCAATCTAAGATTGTTCTTTATACAATTTTGATAAATTATAATAATTATATTGAGTAGTTTCTAATATATAAAATCTAAATGCATATTTTTTACGATTAGAATTTTTTGACTAAATTATTCTATCAAAAAATATTACAAATTGCAAAACCAAATTGCGAATTGTAGATTCATCATTTAAAATTGATTTTTCTAAAGCCATATTACCGTCTGTATTAAATATGTTTTTAGAAATACCTGTGGCATTATAAACACTACGTTCAACTTTATTTAAATCGTCTGTAGTTGTAGTAGTATGTTTATCAGACATATCAATACTTTCTACATCAGCAAATGTAGTCAAAACATCAACACCGATAGCACGCTATAACATAGCAACTGCATTATTATGTATATCTCTTGCTTCATCTACATCAAATATTAATTCACCATTTTTATCTAATGGTAATTTCTAAATTATAACTTTTAATAATTGTTGCATCTACTTACGCCTATCTAAATCCTGCGCAGCATCTAAATCTAAAAGTAGAGGAATAACATTCACAAAATAAGGAATATCATTATTATTAATATTAAACTTAAATGCTAAACCAGGAGTAAGTAAATACCAACCGCCGGGATCTCCCTAATAATCAGGCTATAATTTACCTTGTTTAAATAACATATAACCTTTTTTAAATTCTTCTGGGAATAAATTTAATACACGCATACGATAATTAATATCTCTAAATGTATCAAAATATGACATATTAAATTCTATCGCTGGCATACCTTTTACAGAATATCGAGTGCGG
>JAEEGL010904518.1_pt1 | contig 20372 bp, 11 predicted proteins | sample 9134231 | NCBI WGS metagenome assembly JAEEGL01 (sample SAMN16246548, study PRJNA631951) | gut metagenome | biome: gut microbiome; feature: rumen; material: fiber-attached | host: Bos | place: Iran: Karaj | collected 2018-10 | reverse complement strand
TTCCTTCAAAACTTCATTTTAGTCGGTGCTTATGGCAATGAGGTCACACCCGTTCCCATTCCGAACACGGAAGTTAAGCTCATTCGCGTTGACGATACTTGGCTGGTGACGGCCTGGGAAACTAAATCAGTGCCGACATTGATATATAATCGGAAGCTGAAAATGCTTCCGATTATATTATAAGGGCCATTAGCTCAGTTGGTTAGAGCATCCGGCTCATAACCGGACGGTCTGGGGTTCGAGTCCCTAATGGCCCACTGAAAAAGACTATGCATTGTGCATAGTCTTTTATTTTATTTCAATATATTTCATTATATCACTGACTTTGCTGCGTGTAAGTCCATCGATCAGAAGAAGTTCGTATTCATTACTGAAACCGTCGTTTTTAGTACGGAAGTCGATGATCTGCAAAGCGGTCTCTTCGTCGATATGCGGCAGCAGGACAAGCAGTTCAATATCTGCGGTATTTATATTTATTGGGGAAACATCTTCAAGTGTTGGTTTATACTCAGTTATTATCTCATTGCTGTTTTCTGCTTTTTCAGTTTGAATCACCTGTGTTATGTCCGGATAAACCGGATCAGCAACGTATATATGATCGCGTATATCTGCGAAGATCTTTTCTCCGATGCCATGAACTTTTGTTATTTCTTCGATATTTGAGAAATTTCCGTTTTCTTCACGGTATCGTATTATTTCGCCTGCAAGCTTGTCTCCGATCCCGCTGATTCTTTTCAGTTCATCTGCGTTGGCAGTATTAATGTCAACAATTATGAATTCAGTTTCGGATATAGTTGGAGCTGATGATGTTTTGGAGGTATTCTCCGTTGTTTTTGTATGCGATCCGCTGCTTTTATTGATTTGTGATTCTGTTGGCGCAGCAGTAGTAATATTATCATTGTCGGTACTGTTATCTATTATTACAGTTGTCGTATTCTTCTTTTTGTAAGCTGTATGGAAATAGTAAGTTGCCGCTCCAACAGTCAGAGCCGAGCATATAATAAAGAGAATATATTTTTTGATAATATCAATTTCCTTCAGTTTTACCACTTCCTTATTTATACGATATCCTACACAATACAACAAAATCCGACATATCAGATTTTGAAATAAAGGCTGACTTATGTTTACAAGTCAGCCTTTATCTTATATACTGTAGCGTTTGATGTATTTTTTGTTGTCAATGCTGAATTTCAAAGTAAGGATATCATCTTCAAGATCAGCGGAAATAATTTCCGGGTTTCTGATTTTCAGTATTTTTGAAATCTCTTTGGTTTCAGCTTCTCCGTAATCATAGAAATTGTCAGATGTGAAAAGAACGCTTCCCATAAGAGCATTTACCTCTGCGAGACATTTTTTCTGCTTGTCTGAGAGAGAATTGTTACAAGGACGAAGCAGGAAAACGTCAGGATCACTCAGGAAAGCACGTCCATTCAGCTGTCTCCTGAAAACAGTATTAAGTATTGAATTCTTTGTACTTACACGTTCTCTGTGCATTAATCTCATGTGAGGCTTATCGTTCCAGTCAAGAGTTACATCACAGCCAATGCGGCAGTAATCCGCCTTACCAAACGCAGAAGCGAGCGGTACACCGCAGGCGAGTATAAGAGCGTCCCCTGCACATTCACGCAGAAAATCCATAGCTTCAGCCATAAGCTGTCCGCGTGTTTTGTCGTTCCTCGGAACGATGCAGGCAGCATACAGGAAATCAAGTTTCAGAAGCTTATAGCCCCATTCATTGACAATGGTCTCAATTACGAATCTGATATATTCCCTGACCTCCGGATTATTGATATCCAGTGCGTAGAAGCCGCTCCAGTTTGAACCGCCTCTTACATAACCATCATTTTCACTGCCTATCAGCCAGTGTTTATTATTATGAAAAAGCTCTGATTTTTCCTCGCACACGAACGGTGCGAGCCAGATACCGGGAATAAGTCCTGTACTGCGTATCCGGTCAGCGATCTTTTTCATACCGTCCGGGAACTTTTCCATGTCAACAGATAGCCAGTCGCCGACGGCAGTCTGCCAGCCGTCATCTATCTGGAAAACGTCTGCTTTGCAGGTCAGAGCGTTTATACCGTTCAGATCATCTGTTACAGTATTTTCGTTTATGTTCTGATAATGATTATACCAGCTTGTATATCCGAAGATCGGTTTTGCGTTTTCACGGGGCTTGATACCAAGGGCGCTGAAGTATCTGTCAAATACTTCATTTTCGCTGCCTTCAGTCAGTATAAGCTTCATAGCACACCATTCGCCGCTGATATCAAGATCTGCACAATCCTTTTTTAAAGATATCAGTCCCTTGTCAACCTGTGTTATTATCTGAGTAAAGCCGGTATTTTCGGCAAGGGAACCTATAAAGCTGTACAGCTCTTCTGTCCTGATATAACCATAGGACCAGCCGTGCATATCGTCGCCATACTCACTGAAATTATAATCGCCGTACTGTGAAAAAGCGTATTTATCTCTTATTGCAGAAGGGATATGGCATATGCCGCGCATTTTATCATCAATATCATGCTCGATGGAATCTGTCCATGACTGATAACCATTGAGGAAGATCTTTTCACCGTCGCTGAATTCATATTCAAACTCTGCACACAGCTTCTGAATGGTTATTGTATCGTTTGCCTTGATATATACTGAAAAAAAGTCGCCGTCAGTATTTATATCGAGTTCCATTTTGTCATTGCGCAGAGAGCTTGAGGTTATTGCCATGAAGTCGTTTGCGTCGTCCTTATAAAGAAACTGCAGAGATTTGAATTTAAGCATTTTTCTGTCCCTCCTCTATGCGGGAGATGATCTTTTTTTCATTGTATCTCAGAAATACTATTCCGCCAAGGAGACACAGTACCGCAGCAGTAAGCGCAGTGATCCTGTATCCGAGACCATATCCGGATTCACCTTTGGGAACTTCCGAGTTTATCAGTATCATACTTGTAAAAATGAGCATTGCAAGGGATTGACCAAGCTTGAACGCAAAAGTACGTGCTGCATAGAACATACCCTGACGGCTTTCACCGGTATCCAGCTTGTCGGCTTCAGAGATATCGGCTACCACAGCCTGAGGCAGTATACCAAGTATCGCCATTGGCAGAGCTGCAAGAACAGCTATGATAAAACCGTAAGCCATAGCCGGGATATCAACTAATCCTGCGCCTGCTGTTACAAGAAAGGCAAAAGAGAAGAACAGGAAAGCAAATGCTATTAGCTTCTTTTTACCGAGTTTCTTTGAAAATATATTTACCAGAGGGTAAAACAGCAGGGATACGACTGTCATTGTTACAAACAACGGAAATGTCATGCTTGAATCAAGTCCGAGCAAAACTGTGATGTAGAATGAAAGTCCTGTCTGGAAAAGTGTCAGACCGATCCAGTAAAGGATATCCGAGCATACGAATGTGCGGAATTCTCTGTTTTTGAATGTAGACAGGAGAGAAGAGAACGCTGAGCTCTTACTCGGAGTTGTGTCGGCATACTGATTCTCGTCTATCAGAAAGGCTGGTATCAGCATACATATTACAGCGACACCTGCCATAATGGCGATCGTAATGCGGAAGCTGCCGGCATAGCCCATGCTGTCAAGGAATATATTTGCTATATTCGGGACGAGATATGCTAAGGCAGTACCAAAGAAATAGGTAACTGAAATAAATGTGGAGAGATTTATCCTTGCGTTCTGGGTACTGCCGAGTTCAGGAATGAGCGCATTATAAGGAGTGCAGTAGCAGGTCATACAGAAATAGAAAAGCATTGCGAAAACAAAAAGAGCCACAGCGTTCCCCATATTCTCAGGTCCGAAAGGAGAAATGAACATCAGGACCGTTACGACGCCGAATGGGATCGCGGCAAAGCGCATAAAGGGTATACGTCTGCCGAGTTTATGCTTCAGGGAATCTGATTTTCCTGCGATGAGAGGATCGGTGACAGCATCGAAGATACGGCCGAAAGCAGTAATGACTCCGATAGCTGTCAGTCCGATAAATGTACCTTTAGGGATAAAGAGAACCTGACCCTTTGCCAGCTCTTCCTGACTGGGCTGGTAGAAGAAAACGAGCCAGTTGGCAATAATGCCTGAAAGCAGCGACCAGCCAAGCTGACCTATTGCGAAGATCCATAAGACCTTATTGGTAGCTGTTCTTCTTTTCTCCATATGGATCTCAGTCCTTTCTCAAGAAAAAAACAGCAGACTCAATTATGGTACTTAATTCTTCTTCGGCAAATGAAAAATCGTCGCCGGGCAGCAGTTCGCCCTGTGTGAGTTTTTTGCTGAGCTCCTGAAGAGCGTGGGCGTAGGAAAGATAGAACAGCTTGATGTTCGGCACCTCGCGTATAGTTCCGTCAGCAACGCCGAACATATAGGATTTTTCAAATACCGGATAGAAATTGATTATTGATCTTTCGTAGTCCTTCAGATCGCTTTTGGGGATATTCTGCGAAGCGAGCATAAGGTCAAACTCTGTAAGGACTTTCATAAAACCGGGGTGTGCCTGATAAAGAACAATGAACATTCTCATAAGGTCACTTACCTGTTTGATGCCGGGTTGTTTAAGAAATACTTCAGAGTCGAAGATGCCGCTGAACATCTTGTTCAGTTCATCCCACAAATAGGTCATTGCTGCTATTGTGATACCGTTTTTAGTACCGAAGTAGCGGTAAAGTGTTGCAACGCCGAAACCGCACTGTTTTGCGATATCGGTCATTTTAACTGCGTCGATGCCGTTTTTCAGAAAAAGCTGGGCAGTGATCTCTACGGCTTTTTCCATACGTTCAGATCTTATTTTTTCCTGTGAGAATTCATTTTCCATTTGACAAACCTCCTTTTTTGTGATAGACTATACTCAAATATGATAGCCAGCCTATCATGTTATAAATAATTTTAACATATTTCATAAACTTTGTCAAGACATCGGAGGAATTTTTATGGATTGTTCAAAATTTATTTTTGAAAACGCAATATCACGTAAAGCATATAACAAAGCACTGAAGACCAAGGCAAAGTTCATTAAAAAATTTGGTGACGATACAAACGCAGTATATCATCTTTCAACTGTAGAAGCTCCGGTAATAGGGGAAGCATTCGGTGTAAGGAATATTGTTATAAGCGATGAAAGCAGCTGCAGATTCAATGAGAAAAGTCTTGTGATAGGCAATATCCGTATGGGGTTCGGTCATTACAGGATATCAATGGCGATAGCCTCTGCCGCACATTCTATTGGTTATGAACCGTATTGGTTCGATCTTCATTCATTCAGGGACACGACCTGCGGAAAGATAATAGAGAAGCAAAACGAGCTGTATTCTCTCGGTTCAAGGCTTTCACAGAGATTTTCGCTTTTCAACAGGCTTGTATGGGAGCCGCTTAACAGTGAGGGATTCCGTAAGCTGACATATAATTGCTCAGATCAGAAAACAACAGAACTGATGACAGCAGTTTTCCGGGAGCTGCCGAAGGATATACCGTTTGTGGCTACTCATGTATGGCCGTCGCAGGCAGCTGTACACGCGGGACTGAAAAATGTGGTGAACGCTGTTCCCGATAACTGGCCTATGGGACTTCATCTGTCTGAGGGGGCAATACATACTGTTCAGACTCCTTCGTCTTATCTGGGATACCGTGCGCTGCGCGGGATGGATAAAAAGCGTCAGCTGAAACCTATGCCTAAGGAAGCGATCGTATATACAGGCCATTATATAGATCATGAGCTTGTAAGCAACATCGAGATGGACTGCGCAAAGCGTGTGAACAGACTTCGCAGCGGCAAGCCTGTACGCTGGCTGATGTCCGTAGGCGGAGCAGGGGCGCAGAAGGAGATATTTATTGCAATAATACGCAAACTGCTTCCTGCAATAAAAAACGGCAAAGCAGCTCTGATGATAAATGTCGGAGATCATTCACTGGTATGGCAGGAGCTTGTAAAGGAAGTACCGCAGATGAGGCGCTTCGTAACTGAACATTTCAATGATTTCAGTGAGACCAGGAGCTTCTGCGAAAAAGCATATGACGGAAACGTAAAGGGTATCCATGCTTTTTGCCACGATGATATTTTTGCGGCGGTATATTCGACAAATCTGCTTATGAGGAGCAGTGATATCCTTATAACAAAGCCGAGCGAGCTTGCGTTCTATCCGGTTCCAAAGCTAATGATAAAACGTGTCGGCGGACATGAGGCATGGGGGGCTGTAAGGTCCGCAGAGATAGGTGACGGTACATATGAGTGCAGTACAGTTCCGGAAACTACTGCAATGATCGATATGATACAGCATGATGGTGATATTATCGAAAAAATGTGCTCAAACATCCTCACTGCTAAAAAAGCAGGAGTATATGACGGAGCATACCGTGCCGTGGAGCTTGCCGTGGGCAGGAATACATAAAATCTGAGTATAAAAGAGTCCGCAGAATCATAGATGCGGACTTTTTTTAACGTGTGATGTTGTAAATTAAGCAATAAATGCCTTGACAAACGATTGGCAATAAGTTATAATAACATTGTAGTAATATGCATAATTATATACATAATGCTAAAGGCAGCAATCGAATTATATTATAAGAGAATTGTTGGGTTTAAACAAAGTTCGGAGATTTTTGATGTGCAGATCGCTGAATTAAACTTCAAATCTTCGTAAAATTCACCTCTTATGTGAAAAGTAGGTTGTTTTAGCACTTATGGTTAACTATAATTATGTTGGTGAACTTTTGAATCTGGAGAAATATATTTAAAAAGGAGTGATATTTATGAAGCATTCAAACTTTTTCGGAAAGGCGCTTTCTGCAGTAACAGCGTCTGCAATGCTGTTGGTAGGCAATACAGCATTCTCCGGAAGCAACTCGCTGACCGCAAAGGCTGCTGACCAGCAGACCAGAGGAAACATAGGCGGATATGACTATGAAATGTGGAATCAGAACGGTCAGGGTAATGCTCAGATGAATCCAAGCGCGGGTTCTTTCACCTGTTCATGGAGCAACATCGAGAACTTCCTTGCTCGTATGGGTAAGAACTATGACAGCAAGAAGCAGGGCTACAAGCAGATAGGCAGCAATATCGTTCTGACTTATGATGTTGAGTATACTCCGAGAGGAAATTCGTATATGTGTGTATACGGCTGGACGAGAAATCCTCTCATGGAGTATTATATCGTTGAGGGCTGGGGCGACTGGCGTCCGCCCGGAGACGGTGCTGAGAGAAAGGGTAACGTAACTCTTAATGGCAATACATACGATATAGCCAAAACAATGCGTTACAATCAGCCTTCTCTCGACGGTACAGCAACATTCCCTCAGTACTGGAGCATCCGTCAGACAAGCGGTTCGAGAAATAATACCCAGAACAATATGTCAGGTCAGATCGACGTTACCAAGCACTTTGACGCATGGTCAAAGGCGGGACTGGATATGTCAGGTACTCTTTATGAGGTATCACTTAATATTGAGGGCTACAGATCGAACGGTTCTGCAAACGTAAAGAGCGTCAGAGTTTACGAAAACTTTGAGGATAACGGCGAAAATCAGGATAATGTTGAAGACGATACGACTACAACGGTAGAGCCTGATGAAAACGGTTATTACTTCAATGACGGATTTGAAGGCTCGGAGAACAGCTGGTCAGGAAGAGCGTCAGAGACTATTGAGTCTTCGTCAGCAGCTGCATTGAGCGGTTCATCTTCACTTAGCGTGAGCGGCAGAAAAAACACGTGGAACGGTGCGGCAAAGGCTCTGTCATCAAGTGCGTTCAAGGCTGGAACAGAGTACAGCTTCAGCGCTAATGTAATGTATGAAAGCGGACCGTCAGAACAGACTTTCCAGCTTTCTCTCCAGTATTCAGACGGTTCAACTACAAAATATGATCACATAGCTTCGGGTACAGCGACTAAGGGCGAATGGCTTCAGCTTGCCAACACAAAGTACGAGATACCGTCGGGAGCTTCAGATGTTGTTCTTTATGTAGAGACCGACGAGAACGATTCAGATTATATTGATTTCTATATCGACGATGTTATCGGCGCTAAAGCCGGTACAGAAATAAAGGGCGCAGAGCCTCCGAAGAAGGCGGTTATGGGTGATGTGAACTTCGATGGTGTTATCGATTCACTTGATATGATAGCTGCAAGAAAAGGGCTTATCGCAGGTGATTTCAAGGGTTCCGTACTAAAGGCTGCCGATGTGGATCAGAATGGTTCGTTTGAGACGGCTGATCTGGTTCTTATCCAGTCATATATCCTCAGTAAGATAACTGAGTGGCCTGAGCCTGAGATCATAATACCTCCGGCACCGACGATCGATACTTCAAAGTGGGACAGCTATCAGGAAACAGCTTCTTCACAGTATATCGACTTCTATAAGAGCTCGATAAAGCATTTCGGAAATACCTACAGACTTGACAGCAAGCTTGCGGCTGCTGAAAACGGCGAGTCACTGACTATCGCTTATCTCGGCGGTTCTATCACAGAGGGCAAGAACTATACTTCACCCTTCTCAAGCTATGTAAAGTCTACATTCGCAAAGGGCAGCTTCAAGGAGATCAACGCAGGTCTTTCAGGAACATCTTCAGTTGTAGGACTTGTCCGCAGCGAGCAGGAGATAGTTTCACAGAAGGCTGATATCATCTTCCTTGAATTCTCTGTAAACGACCATGAGGATATCATGTACAAGAAGTGCTTCGAGAGCTGTATCAAGAAATTCCTTGATATGCCTAACGAGCCTGCTGTAATTGTTCTTATCACAAGAGCGCAGGGCGGCTTCTCAAGCCAGTCACAGATGTACCCTATAGGCAAGAACTTTGATATACCTGTAATCAGTATGGATGACGCTCTCACAAAGGCATTCAACAGCGGCTTCCTCAAGACAGGCGACTACTTCTCAGACGAGTACCACCCGCATCAGAAGGGCGGACAGCTTATCGCTGACTGTCTCGCATACTACTTCCGTCAGGCAATGAAGAGCGAGAATCTCTCGGCTTCATATGAGTTGCCTACAAAGGCTGTATACGGCATGGAGTATGCTGACTGCGTAAATGTTAATCCTAAGGACCTCGATAACTTCAATGCAGGTTCATGGACATCAGGTTCAGGATATAACGGAAGCAAGTCACTGAACTACTCATACACGCTCAACGGCGGAAATCCGATGAAGTTCAAGACAACAGGAAAGGGACTTATCATAGTATTCAAGGCAAACAGCAGCGGCATGGGCAGCATAAATGTAACTGTAAACGGAAAGACCACAAAGGTAAACGGCAACAAGCAGTACACATGGGGCGGTCCTGACGCAGAGCTCGGATACTATCAGGATACAACAGGAGAGCTTGATGTTTCCATCACAGGAAGCGGCAGCTTCACTATCTGGGGCATTGGTCTCATAAAGTAAAAAACATTATAATTTTGGTTCCGTTCTGAAATATCGTCAGCCTGCACATATGTGCAGGCTGACTTGTTATATGATACTCCATGACTTTGCTTAATATTACAGACTCGGATAAGCTTATGGAAGCGTCAGTTATCCTGGAATTTGCAGACAAATACTTATGACATAAAAATTTCAGCAGAAGCTTATAAGGAGGGGACGGAATGTCATCAAAAAATCATAATATATGCGTAATAGGTGCGGAAGTCAATAATATTGAGCAGCGTCAGATACTCAGCGGTATCATTGAAGAGGCACAAAGGAAAAACGCAGATATCACAGTTATCTCAAATCTGTACAATCATCTTGAACAGGACAGGGCAGATTGTGCCGATAACAGGATATATGAGCTGATAACCGATATAAAGTCAGATGCATTTATAATTCTGTCCGAATCCTTTGTCAATCCTGTTATAAGAAGAAAAATACACGATCTGCTCATAAAACGCAGTGACATACCTGTGATAATGGTGGGGACAGCACTTCCGGAATTTGAGCCGGAGCTTTTCCCGTGCATAAGCACAAGTGATAAAAAGGATATGGAAGCTGTCATTGACAGACTGATAGAAGAAAACGGGTTTACCCGTATATCTCTTCTGACCGGACCCTTATCGCTCGGACCTTCGCAAAGCAGGACAGACGGATACAGGAGCTCCCTTGAAAAGCATGGTATCCCATATGACGAGAGCGTTGTATATGAAGGAGACTTCTGGTATAATTCGGGTGAGAAGCTTGCAGAAAGGTTTATTTCAGGAGAGATACCCTATCCGCAGGCACTTGTGTGTGCAAATGATTATATGGCTTTCGGAGTCCTTGATGTATTTGCTGACAAGGGAATTGATATAACCGAACATATGGCGCTTGTAGGATACGAATATATTCCGGAGCGCAGTCTTCACAAGCCTCTTCTTACGACATATCAGAGGAACAGAAAAGCTCTCGGCGCGGCGGCTGTAGATATGCTTCTGAATAAAGCTGCCAATGAAGAAAAGGATTTTTCCTTTGAGCCGCCGTCAGGAACATTTATTGCCGGACAGAGCTGTCCGTGCGGTTCCTTGTCTGATGATAAACTGCAAGAGGAGCTTAGTTCACTGCGAACAGCCAATAAGTATGCTTTCTGGAACCTGAAATCGGATATGGAATCATATCTTACTGAATGCAGGAATTACGATGAATTCGTTGCAGTGATGGGAGATGAACTCTTCATAGTCCGTGATGCGAAGGATGTAGTTCTTTGTTTGTTTGAAAACTGGTTCAGGGAAAACGAAGAGCGCAGCGATTCGGTAGTTTGCCGTAATATAAACAAATACGCACGCCGTGATGATATCGTGCTCAGAGTTTCCGGACTTCATACTCTTGCTGACCATTTCCCTGAAATGTCTGTTATTTATTTCAATCCGGTATTTTTTAAGGAACGCCTCCTCGGATACTGTGCGGTTATGTATGATAAGCCTGAGACTTACGACGATACATATCGTCATTGGCTGAAATCCGTGTCCAACGGGCTTGAATTCCTGCGCCTGAAAACTGATATAAGCTTTCTCATGCAATGCAGTACGCTTTCATCAGCATATGACGGACTGACCGGTTTGTTTAATAAGGACGGTATGCGGACTGCGTTCATGCTAATGACAAATTCTGATAAAAGAATGAATATCACTGCGGTTGCCCTGAAACTTACGTATGATAAGGACGTTTTTATCTCTGAATCCTCTTCAAAAGAAGCAATAAACAGTCTGGTTTACTCTGCCGGGATAATAAGGCGTTTCTGCGGAAAGAACGGTATAGCCGGAAGAATATCGGATTCGGAGCTTCTGCTGATATATACTGCTGATACGCCGGATCCCGGACTGATCGCTGATGCTGTTTATTCTGAAATACTTTTTTCAAAGGACTGCCCGGAAAATATATATTTTGGTTCTACGCTTATGTACGGAAGATCCTTTGAAGCAGGCAGTACAGGATTTGGAGATATTATTGAAGAGATCAGCTTATATTTTAATGATGTTCAGGATAAGCTGAAAGAGAAGAGAGGACAGCCTCATTATAAGGAGCTTGAAAGCCTGCGGAGAGCGACAGAGCGTTTTCCTCTGCGCAGGTATAGTCTTGATGAGATAAGCAGTTTCATGAATTTCAATCCTAATTACTTCAACCGGATCTATAAGCAGTTTTGTGGAACTACTTTCAATCAGGATCAGATAAACTCACACTTGCGGTTTGCAAAACACCTCCTTGTGAGCACCAATGATACAGTTGCGTGTATTGCTGAAAAATGCGGTTATTCCGACAGTAAATATTTTATCAGACAGTTTGCTTCAGGTACAGGGCTTAGCCCTAAGCAATACCGTGTTGCAATGAAATGTATTTTTGAATAAAGTGGATTTTGTACACCTAATAAGGATTTCATGGGTTGAAGTCTTCCTGAGTTGGCTGTAATATAATAATAGTAAACAGCGGTAACAACAAAGGAGGTCACTATGAAAGCTTTAAAGACTATATGTGCAGTGATGTCTGCGGCTGTAATGCTTCAGCCCGTTATCTGCCTAAAGACAGATGCAGTGCCGGGGAAAAACGGCACAATGCGCGAGATCACCACAATGGAACTGGTGCGTGACATGGGGATAGGTATCAACCTCGGCAATACAATGGAAGCGTGCGGTGACTGGATAGCCGAAGTTGATGAACAGTGGGGAGACGGGATACTCACTGTTCAGGATTATGAAACATCATGGGGAAGTCCTGTTATCACAAAAGAGATGATACAGGGAATGGCTGACGAGGGCTTCGGAGTCGTTCGTGTTCCTGTTGCATGGTCGAATCTAATTGGTGATGATTACAGGATCAGCAATGAGCTTGATGCACGTGTCCACGAGATCGTTGACTGGGTCATCGACGCTGATATGTACTGTATCATTAATATCCACTGGGATAATGGCTGGGTAAACATTTTCCCGGATAACAGGGACGAGTGCATGAAGCGCTATGAGATAATGTGGACACAGATAGCCGACAGCTTCAAGGATTATGGTGATTATCTGATGTTTGAATCACAGAATGAGGAGCTTGGCTGGGAATCTGTATGGAACCCGTGGGGAAGTACAGAAGGAAAGGCTGAATCATACGGACTTGTCAACGAGATCAATCAGAAATTTGTTGATGTGATAAGAAGTTCAGGCGGAAACAATCCAAAGCGTCATCTGCTCATATCAGGATACAATACCGGCTTTGACCGTACCTGTGATCCGCTTTTCAGAATGCCTGATGATCCTGCGGAGCGTATGGCTGTATCCGTTCATTATTATTCGCCTCCGGGATTTGCGATCCTTGAGGACGAGGATGCTGATTGGGCGAAGGCACGTTCCACATGGGGCACCGATACGGATTACAAAGAACTCAATGAGCAGATGGATATGATGAAAACAAATTATATCGACAAGGGTATTCCAGTTATAATAGGTGAATATGGCTGTCCCACAAAAGGCAAGGAGGCTGAATCTGTAAGAATGTTTTTAAGCTCGGTATGCCGGGCTGCATATGAGAGAGATCTTTGTCCGGTACTATGGTCAACTCCGGGCGGACATTACGACCGTGACAACTGCAGAATGGCAGATCAGAAACTGAAGTTACTATTCAATGAGATATGCGACAGCTCCAAAAAGCATAATACTTCTCTTGCAGGAGACGTGAACGGAGATGGTGAATTTAATATTTCAGATGTGATACTTCTGCAAAGATGGCTGCTTAACGCGGCTGACAGTGAGCTGAGCGACTGGAAGGCAGCTGATATCTGCGTAGATAACAGACTTGATGTATTTGATCTCTGCGCCATGAGACGTCAGCTTATAAACGCATAAGATATAAAAACGTCGTCCGTTATGGACGACGTTTTTAGTTTATGTATCTTTAGGGTTGCAGTTTCAGCATTTTTTTGCCGGAGCTTAACTGATAAGCTTTTTTCTCATGCAGATAAGATCAAATACGTCGAGCTTATTGTCACTGCAGAGGTCTGCGGCTTTCCGGTTGGCAAGCTTTGTATCGGGAACACCGAGCAGCCATTTCTGGAGCAGCACAAGATCAGCCATATTGAATTCTCCGTCAGAATTTACATCGCCATCAGGAGCCGGTTCTGCCTGAACTGCAGCTGCCTCATCCTGAAGGAATGAAACTATATGTCTGTAACTTCTTGCCATAACAAAACCTCCTATGGTTTCTATTATACCATAGGAGGTCTTTTTTGTCATTGTACGTTTTTTATGGTTCGGTTCACAGTGCTATACCGGACGTTTTAGTTTTATATACATGATTATACAATGCTTTTGTGTGAAAAGTCAATAGAATATAATAAAGTTGTGATTTTTTTAGACGATAAGTTTAGTTTTTGAATCATGTATTTTGGGGGGGAAAGTTTTTTCCATTATCATGGATATATACTGTTCATGTAAAAACCATATAATGAGTAAAAAAACTATAGAGCCAACGATAAAAATGCTGTTGGCTCTATAGCGTTGCTGTATTTATTTCAAGGAGAGGTTTGGGTAAAGACTTTTATATTACTCTGAAATATCATACTCCGAAAAGGAGCTTGTCGTATGCAGGGAAGGGCCAGTATGACTCAGCAGTTACTGTTTCAGCCTTGTCAGCTGCGCTGCGGAGCTTATCCATAGCAGGGATCATTGTATCACGTACAAATTCAGAAGCTTTTATGATAACGTCCTGTTTCTTGAAGTCAGCCACTACTTTTTCAAGCTTGGTTGTTGCTGCATCCATTTCGTCGATCAGCTCTGAAAGCTCTGAAACAAGACTTATCTCATACTTGCAGGCTGCCTTAGATATGCTCTTCTTAACTGCTACCGCACTTGCTGTATCAGCGGCAAATTTTGAAACTGCAGGGATTATCTCCTTGCGTGCCATATCTATCATAGTAGTAGCTTCGATATTAACTGTCTTGATATAATTTTCAAGCATAATATCACAGCGTGAGAATATTTCAGCTTCAGTGAATACTCCGTGGGACGTAAGCATATCCACGTTCTTTTTGTCGCATATCTTAGGCATTGCGTCAGCAGTGGTCTTCAGATTCATAAGACCGCGCTTCTCAGCTTCCTTTATCCATGCATCATCATAGCCGTTGCCGTTGAATATGATACGCTTGTGTTCCTTGATAGTTTTTCTGATAAGGTCGTGGAGAGCCTTGTTGAAGTCCTTAGCGCCTTCAAGCTTATCAGCGAACTGCTTCAGCTCCTCTGCTACAGCAGCATTGAGGTGAATATTAGCGCAGGAGATACTGTTTGATGAACCAAGCATACGGAACTCGAACTTGTTTCCTGTGAATGCAAATGGGGAAGTTCTGTTACGGTCAGTGCTGTCCTTGCTGAACTTAGGCAGAACATCGACGCCAAGCTGCATTTTTTCTTTCTTTGTACCGCCGTAGGGCTTATCCTTTTCAATAGCGTCGAGGACAGCTGTGAGCTCGTCGCCCAGGAATATAGATATAACAGCAGGAGGAGCTTCATTTGCGCCGAGACGGTGATCGTTGCCTGCGGTAGCAACTGAAAGTCTCAGCAGATCCTGATAATCGTCAACTGCCTTGATAACTGCGGCGAGGAAAAGCAGGAACTGCGCATTCTCAGCGGGAGTCTCACCGGGGGAGAGGAGATTCTCGCCCTGATCTGTAGAGATAGACCAGTTATTGTGCTTGCCTGAGCCGTTTACGCCTGCAAATGGCTTTTCGTGGAGCAGGCATACAAGTCCGTGACGGATAGCGACTTTCTGCATTACTTCCATTGTCAGCTGGTTGTGGTCTGCGGCAATATTTGTTGTATCGTAAATAGGAGCAAGCTCATGCTGAGCGGGAGCAACTTCATTGTGCTTTGTCTTTGCAAGAATGCCGAGCTTCCAGAGCTCTTTGTCGAGATCCGCCATATACTCAGCTACACGAGGCTTGATAGAACCGAAGTAATGATCGTCCATTTCCTGACCCTTCGGAGGCATTGCACCGAATAGGGTTCGTCCTGTCATGATAAGGTCTTTTCTCTTCTTCCACATCTCACGGTCAACGAGGAAGTATTCCTGTTCAGGACCAACAGAGGTCTTTACACTCTTTACCTTGTCATTGCCGAAGAGCTTGAGTATACGGATAGCCTGCTTGTTAAGGGCTTCCATTGAACGCAGGAGAGGAACTTTCTTATCGAGTGCCTCGCCTGTGTACGAGCAGAAAGCCGTTGGGATATAGAGGGTTCCGTCCTTGATGAAAGCATAAGAAGTAGGATCCCATGCTGTATAGCCTCTTGCTTCAAATGTTGCACGGAGACCGCCTGAAGGGAACGATGAAGCGTCAGGCTCGCCCTTAACGAGCTCCTTGCCTGAGAATTCCATGATAACTCTTCCGTCAGGAGCGGGAGAGATGAAGCTGTCGTGCTTTTCTGCTGTAACGCCTGTCATTGGCTGGAACCAGTGTGTATAGTGAGTAGCGCCCTTTTCAACTGCCCATTCCTTCATAGCAGCCGCAACTGCATTGGCAACTGAAATATCAAGTGGAGTTCCCTTATCTATTGTCCTTTTCAGTGATCTGTATACCTTATCTGAAAGCGTTGCTTTCATTATTCTGTCATCGAATACCATCGAACCAAAATAGTCTGTGATCTTTTCCATTATAATTACCTCCGAATCATATTATGTAAGGAAGTCTGCATACATCGGGAGATCTGTTATTAAGATGTATGCAGTCCTCCTTATAAGCTTATGCTTTTTCCCACTCCGCGGAATCGTGAAGTGCGTTGTAACCTTCTTCGCCTGTTCTGATCTTGATTACGTTCTCAATGTCGTAAATGAACATCTTACCGTCGCCGTAGTTGCCGGTATAGAGGGCAGCCTTTGCTGCTGCAACTACCTTGTCAACAGGAACCGCACATACTGCGATCTCAGCCTTTACCTTAGGAAGCAGGTTCATTTCAACAGCTGCGCCACGATAATAGTTTGTCTGTCCGTTCTGCATACCGCAGCCAAGAACGTTTGTAACTGTGATGCCCTTGACATCAATGCGTTCCATAGCCTCGATGAACTGCTGCAGCTTCTGCTGTTTGAATATAACAACGATATTTGTGAGCTTTGTTGCGCCGTCAGGTGAAGGTGTGGAGTAGTTCTTGACCTCAACTGCTTCATCAACTGTAGCAGCAGGCTTCTTTTCGGTTTTCTTTGTATCCTTCTTCTTTTCTACCTTTTCTACGCTCTTAGCGTCGTCCTTAGTGTAGCCATACATTCCTGCATCTGTAAGTGCGGGTGCGAAGTCTGCATAAGAGGAAATAAGTCCGTGTTCTGTAACGTCGAGACCGATGATCTCTTCCTGCTCGGAAGCACGAAGACCGATAGTGTGCTTGATAACCTGGAAAACGATTATCATTGAAATTACTGTGAATGTAGCGATGCAAACAAATCCTGTGAGCTGTCTGCCGAGGAGACCGAAGCCGCCACCGTAGAACAGACCTGCAAGCTGATCGCCGTTCTGATCAGCCAGTGAATAGCCGGGAACCTCAGGGTTTGCAAAGAGACCAACTGCGATAGTGCCCCAGATACCGTTCATCATGTGAACAGCTACTGCACCGACAGGATCATCGATGTGGAGCTTGTAGTCAAGGAACCATACGCCGAAGCATACAAGAAGTCCTGAAACGATACCTACTATTGAAGCACCAAGACAGTCTGTTACGTCACATGGAGCTGTGATACCTACGAGACCTGCAAGTGAAGCGTTAAGACACATTGAAACATCAGGCTTGCCATATTTGAGCCATGTGAATATCATACAGGTTACTGTTGCTATAGCGGGAGCAACTGTTGTTGTAAGGAATACTGAACCGAGCTGGTCTATTGATGTACAAGCTGCGCCGTTGAATCCGTACCAGCCGAACCAGAGGATAAAGCAGCCTAAAGCACCAATTGTAAGGTTATGACCGGGGATAGCGTTTACCTTGATCTCGCCGTCCTTTGTCTTGTGGAATTTACCGATTCTGGGTCCGAGGATAGCAGCACCAACGAGAGCTGCGATACCGCCGACCATGTGGATATGAGCTGAACCTGCGAAATCGTGGAAGCCCCACTGGCTGAGCCAGCCGCCGCCCCAGCCCCAGTGAGCCTCGATAGGATAAACGACTGCGCTGATTACAGCTGAGTAAACACAGTAGGATAAGAATTTTGTTCTTTCAGCCATTGCACCTGAAACGATAGTAGCTGTTGTAGCGCAGAATACAAGGTTGAATACGAAGTTTGACCAGTCGAAGCTGCCATAGGAAGTGAAAATATCAAATCCGGGCTGACCGATTATACCGATTAAGTCTTCACCGAAGAGAAGACCGAAGCCTATGAGAATGAAAACTACTGTACCGATACAGAAGTCCATAAGGTTTTTCATAATGATATTGCCTGCATTCTTTGCACGTGTGAAGCCTGTCTCAACCATTGCGAAGCCTGCCTGCATAAAGAATACAAGAGCAGCGCCTATAAGGAACCATACGCCGAAGACCAGACCGTTGGTCTCATCAAGGGCTTGTTGTAAAATTGTCTGAGAATCCATAAAAATTCCTCCTTGATTAATTACAGCATAAATTTTAAAGGGGTGTACAATGCACCGCATAATACGGTACATCATACACCCCTTTGTGTATGGAATTAGCGCTATAAACCAAAACAGCGCCGCAGACTTATAGCCTGCAGCGCCCTTGCTGTTTACAATGCTATTATAGTCTTTTATTCTGCCTTTGTCAACTACTTTTTTGTAACTTCGGAAGTTTTTATAAATTTTTGCCACTTTAAACGCAAAAAGCAATGCGTGTTTAACAAAATCGTATATTTTGCGGATATATTCAGTTACATAATACCTTGATTTTATTCGCCTTTATGTTCTAAAGCACATCACAGCTGCCGTTTATGAGGTTATCGTTTATAAAAAAGCGCCTATCCGTTGCGGATAAGCGCTTTTACTCAGATGGTTATAAGAAGGTGTTCATTCTTGATGTCGTTGAAAAGCTCACATTTGCAGCGGCTCACATCGTAAATATGTATAACATCGTCAAGACCGCTGTTTTCGTCGATATCTTCAAGCATATTCCGCAGCTCCTTCAGCTTTTCGGGAGAAAAATGCAGAGTTTTGCTGTTGTTGAACACGGCAGTATAGAGTATCTTTGCCTCAACCAGATCCTGAAAGATGTGGCTGCCGTATGAAAGCTCCGGATTGTAGCCGGCCCTTGCTTCCTCCATTTCGCACACAACGTCAAATTCGCTTATATCAGCAAATGTTGTTGGTACGCCAAGTTCGGGTGAAGATGTTCCAACTCTGCCGGGGACCATAAGCATCATATGCTTGCCGCTGTTCCGGTAATGCCAGTTTATCCTGCCTATCATTTTAGCAACGGTGTTCTTATCGCTGTATAGCATATTGTAGTATACAACAGGATCAACATATACGATAATATCGAGCTTCGAGGCTTTTGAAAGTCCCATAGAAGCACCCTTGCTTTCAAGCAGGATATGCTCCTGCGGTATATCGTCCGGAACAGTAACTCCCGACTTGTCCTTGATGACCTGCAGCGGTCTGCACTGTAGAAGATCAACGGAGTATTCACCGCTGTCGGATACGTTTATGGTGAACTCAGTATCCACAGGATATTCATACTCGTCCTGTATGCAGCGGAGCATTCTCTGCATCTGCGACATGAGAGTTTTATTGCTGACAAGTCCCTTGCATGAAATGAAGGTCGAAGATATTCTCCGTCCCATTTCACGCAGTCTGCTCTCCGCGTCAAAGTCATGCTCAATGAGAACCTTTTGCAGATATTCAGGTATTTCCGGCTCTATTGTCCGCAGCGGAAGGCGTTCAAGATCATGAATTGAAGTATTGATGACTTCGACCTTGCCCTGCGAGAATCTGTGCCTGTCCGCATAAGTGGAATATACTGTCTTTTCAGGCATATCAAGGCTTACAAGCCGGGGATAAGAGCCCTCTGTCCTGTCAACGGCTGACGTGCCAAGACCCATTACAAGACGGAGCATACCTGCGGACTGATCGGAGCTTTTAAGGAAGCTGTAAGGACTGTAGGAATAGCCCACTCCTGCGGCACAGGGCATATAGTATGCGCCGTAATAAGAGCCTGATACTCGCTGTATCAGCAGGGACATCTGCTCGTCACGCTTGTCAAGTCCGCGGCGTTTGCGGTAGTCCAGAGCGGAAAGGCTCATAGTGCTTGCGTAGACAGTCTTGATAGCCTTTTCAAATTCTTCCAGTCTCTCCTCGGGAGTTCCCCTGTTGGCGCAGAATACTGACTCATACTTGCCTGCAAATGCGTTTCCGAAGCCGTCCTCAAGTATACTGCTTGAACGGACTATATACGGATCCTGTCCGTAGTATTCGATTATACGGTTGAGCTGTTCGCGCATCTCATCGGAAAATCTGCCGTTCATGAGCTGCTTTGCAAATTCATCTGCAAGGGCGAAATATCCCTCCTCAGTGCGCTGTTTGATGCGCATATCCCAGAAATTGTTGTCCACGATATATGTATAGTAAACATCAGAGCCGACGTAGAAGGAATCATGTGGTTCAAGGACTTCGTTTATATCAGGCTCATTGTTTCTGATTATCGCTCTCGCAAGAAGCATACCGCAGGCTTTTCCGCCTATCATGCCTGTGCCGATCATGTGGTCCCGGACGCTGAAATAGTCCTCAGGACGAAAATGCTTCTTGACCATATGCCGCATTTTTGTATCGCGCGTCATCATTATATTGCACATATTACTGCACTGCTCGGTAATATCGACTCCGTTTTCATACAGCACTTTTGCTTTCTTGAACGATCTGTCCCATGAGTCCATGAACTGATCGTCTGCTGAGCGCTGTGCATTTCCGAGTACCTGATAGAAGCGGCTGGACTTGACACCGTCAAGAATAGGGCGGAAACGCCCTGTTTCAGGCTCA
>JAEEGL016112885.1_pt1 | contig 20373 bp, 19 predicted proteins | sample 9134231 | NCBI WGS metagenome assembly JAEEGL01 (sample SAMN16246548, study PRJNA631951) | gut metagenome | biome: gut microbiome; feature: rumen; material: fiber-attached | host: Bos | place: Iran: Karaj | collected 2018-10 | reverse complement strand
TATCCTGATTGTAAAAATATTAAAAAGATTGTTAATAAAATAGGAGTTAAATGCCCCAAATGTGATGGCGAGGTAATAATGCGCAAGAGTAAGCGCGGCCGTGTTTTTTATGGGTGCGATAATTATCCTAAATGTGATTTTATTTCTTGGGACGAACCAACTGCGGAGAAATGTCCAAAATGTGGCGATATTTTATTTAAAAAGAACACTAAAAAAGTAAAAATTTATTGCCCGAACAAAGATTGTGGTTACGAAAGTGAATCACCAAAATAAGCACGTTGGTATTTATTTCCTTTTTCCATTCCTTTTTTATTAACTACATAGCTGTGTATATTACGAATTGCAATTAAGGAGATTGCAATTGTTAACACAGATATTAAAAAATATTTAAACTTTTTGTTCATTTAATTCACCCTTTAAATAATTGTTTGTTAATTTAATTATAATACTGTTTTTTTTTAAAGTCAAGTTGAAAGGAAGTACTATGGATAAGATTGTAAATGTAATTGGCGCCGGTTTGGCGGGCTGTGAGGCTGCATGGCAGCTGGCAAATAGGGGGATAAGAGTTAATTTATATGATATGAAGCCCCAGAAATTTTCTCCAGCTCATAAAAGTAAAAATTTATGCGAATTGGTTTGCTCTAATTCATTTAAAGCTTCACGCGTAGATAGTGCCGCTGGACTTTTAAAAGAAGAAATGCGAAATTTGAATTCGCTAGTAGTTTCTTGTGCGGATAGTAATAGTATTCCTGCTGGCGGAGCACTTGCGGTAGATAGAGAAAAATTTTCTCTTATGGTTACGGAAAAAATAAAAAGTCATAAGTTAATAAATTATATTTCAAAAGAAATAACAAGTGTCCCAAAAGATGGCATAAATATAATTGCGACTGGCCCTTTAACATCTGAGGCACTTGCAGAAGATATTGCAAAAATTTGTGGTGGTAAGCTTAGTTTTTTTGACGCCGCAGCGCCGATAGTTACTTTTGAAAGTGTGGATATGAATAAAGCTTTTTTTGCGTCAAGATATGGAAAAGGCGATGGAGATGATTATTTAAATTGTCCTCTTGATGAAGAAGAATATAAAACATTTTATAATGAATTAATTAGTGCTGAGCGTGTACCACTTCACGGGGTGGATACTGAAAATTTGAAAATTTACGAAGGCTGTATGCCTGTTGAAATCATGGCGAAAAGAGGTTATGATACACTCCGATTTGGTCCAATGAAACCTGTTGGGCTTACTGACCCGAAAACTGGTAGACGTCCGTATGCTGTAGTTCAGCTTCGCAAAGAAAATGCAGAAGGTTCGCTTTATAATATGGTTGGTTTTCAAACTAATTTAAGATTTCCGGAACAAAGACGTGTTTTTGGTCTTATTCCAGCGCTCAAGAATGCGGATATCGTAAGATACGGTGTAATGCATAGGAATATGTTTATAGACTCGCCGCGTCTTTTAAATAAAGATTATAGTTTTAAAACTAATGAAAATTTATTTTTCGCGGGACAAATAACTGGTGTGGAGGGATACATGGAGGCTGTTTCCTCGGGGCTTTTGTGCGGGGTAAATGTTGCACGTAAATTAAATGGTGAAAAACCACTAAATTTAGATCCTTCTACTATTGTGGGAGCGCTTGCAAATTATATTAGCGACAGTTCTGTAAGGGATTTTCAACCTATGGGTGCAAATTTTGGAATAATTTCTTCGCTTTTAGAGGTTATAAAAGATAAAAAAATGAGGTATAATGAATTTGCGAAAAGGTCAATTAATTATATTAAAAATTTAAAATTAGGAGGAAGAAAATGAAAATTATAGTTGACGCTTTTGGAGGAGATAATGCTCCTTTGGAAATTGTAAAAGGTAGTGTTTTAGCTGCTGATGAATTTGGTTATGAAGTGGTTTTGGTTGGTGACGAGGCGAAAATAAAAGAAGTTGCTGAGAAAAATAGTATTTCTTTGGACTCGGTTTCCATTGTGCATGCGCCTGACGTTATTAGTATGGAAGACGAGCCGATGGAAATAATGAAATCCAAAAATAATTCATCAATGGCAAAAGGTCTTCAAATGCTTGCAAACGGCGAGGGAGATGCTTTTGTTTCTGCGGGAAATAGCGGTGCGCTTTGTGCAGGGGCAACTCTTATAGTAAAAAGGATTAAGGGTGTAAAAAGATGTGCTTTTGCGCCTGTTATACCAAAAAGTAAGGGTAGTTTTATGCTTATTGATAGTGGCGCAAATGCTGAGTGCCGCCCGGAAATGCTAAGACAATTTGGTATTATGGGTTCAATATATATGAAAAATGTTATGGTAGTTGATAATCCTCGTGTTGGCCTTGTGAATATTGGCACAGAAAGCACAAAAGGTGACGAACTGAGATATGAAGCTTTTAGGCTTCTTAAAGATACGAATATTAATTTTATAGGAAATATAGAAGCAAGAGATATTCCTGAGGATATAGCCGATGTAGTTGTTGCCGATGGTTTTACAGGTAATGTGATTCTTAAACTTTATGAGGGTATGGCAAAAACGATTTTTGGCAAATTTAAAGATATTTTTACCAAAAATATTAAGGGAAAAATAGCTGCATCGCTGATAATGAACGACATGAAAAAATTAAAAAATAGCATGGATTATAATAAACAAGGTGGAGCCCCGCTTATTGGAATTTCTAAACCTGTATTTAAGGCGCATGGTAGTTCAAATGCCGAAACAATAAAAAACGCAATAAGACTTTCTGGTGAATATGTAAAAAGGAACGTTGTGGGAATTATTGCAGATGCTATTAAAGAATATAAAACCCAAAAAGAAGAGAAATAATTTGCAATTTTTAGTATCAGGGGGTATATTATTTTGCAAAATCTTGAAAGTAAAATAGGGTACGAATTTAAAAATAAAAAGCTTTTAAAAATTGCTCTTACGCATTCTTCGTATGCAAATGAAAGTTGGGGGAAATATCAAAGTTATGAAAGGCTAGAGTTTTTGGGCGATTCAATTTTAAGTTTGGTCACGTCAAATTATATTTTTAAAAAATTCCCCGATTACCCAGAAGGAAAACTTACCAAATTAAGAGCTTTTTTGGTTTGTGAAAAGCAGCTTTGTGGTTTTTCTAAGGAATTAGAGCTTTATAAATATATTAAAGTAAGCCGCGGTGAACATAATTGCGGGGGGCAAAACAGACCTTCTATTTTGGCGGACGTTTTTGAAGCTATTTGTGCTGCGATATATTTGGATTCAAGTTATAAAGAAGCGTCTGATTTTATTCTTAAGTTTATAGTTCCTGCAACTAAAAATCCACAAATACCTGATATTCATGATTATAAAACAGATCTTCAGGAAATAATTCAAAAAAATCCGCAAGAAACTATTGAATATGATTTAGTAGGGCAGTCTGGCCCAGACCATGACAAAGTGTTTACTGTTGAGGTAAGAATAAATAACAATGTAGTTGGAAAAGGAACGGGGAAAAATAAAAAGGAAGCAGAGCAGCATGCAGCCCATGAAGCGCTTATTCTGATGGGATATTAAAAAGGAGGTGCGGAAATGTCGTTTTTTCAAAAAATAAAAGATGGCCTTTCTAAAACTAGACAGAATATTTCGAGTAAAATTGAAATGGTGGTAAATTCTTTTACAAAAATAGATGAGGAGTTTTTTGAAGAACTGGAAGAAATGCTAATACTTAGTGATATTGGGGTTGAAACTTCCAGAAAGGTATGTGATAAACTTAGGGCTGAAATTAAAAAAAAAGGTCTTAAAGAGCCTTCTGACATAAAAAGTGCGCTAAAAGAAATATTAGTTGAAATTTTAGAGTGCGATAGTGAACTTAATTTGAGTTCAAAACCTTCTGTGATACTTGTTTTGGGAGTAAATGGAGTTGGTAAGACAACGTCGATTGGTAAAATTGCAAATGGATTGAAAAAAGATGGCAAAAGTGTGCTTTTTGCAGCGGCTGATACATTTAGAGCAGCAGCTTCTGAGCAATTGGAAATTTGGGCTAAGCGTACAGACTGCCCGATAGTTAAACAGCCGGAAGGCTCTGATCCTGCAGCAGTAGTATTTGACGCGATTTCTTCAGCCAAAGCAAAAAATATTGATGTTGTTATTTGTGATACCGCGGGAAGACTTCATAACAAGAAAAATTTAATGGGAGAACTTGAAAAAATAAATCGTATTATAGATCGTGAACTTCCTGGGGCTTCTAAAGAAATTTTGCTTGTTTTAGATGCTTCCACGGGTCAAAATGGTTTAAATCAAGCCAGTGAATTTAAAAAACTACTTGATATTACCGGTATAGTCCTTACAAAATTAGATGGCACAGCTCATGGTGGAATAGTAGTTGCAATAAAAGAAAAACTTGGCATACCCGTTAAGTTTATAGGTGTCGGTGAGGGCGTAGAAGATTTAAAAAAGTTTGATCCAAAGGAATTTGTGGAGGCAATTTTTAATGATGGCAAATAAATATAACTATGAAAAATATAAAGAAATGCTAAAAAAAATGCTATCGCCCAAAAGATTTAATCACAGTGTTAATGTGGCAGACGTGGCAGAAGATTTGGCCAAGCATTATGGATTAGATTCTGGCAAAGCAAAAATTGCAGGGCTTTTGCATGACATATGTAAGGAATTGCCGACAGAAGAAAACGAAAAGTTGGTTTCTGAAAATGATAAGAATAGAATTTGTTCGCCTAAAATTTTGCATGGTTTTGCTGGTAGCGAATATATAAGAAATGAACTTGGTATAACTGATGAAGAAATATTAAATGCAGTGAAATATCACACTGTTGGTAGAAAAAATATGACCACTTTTGAAAAAGTGATTTCTATTTCAGATTATACTTCGCCGGAAAGAAAATGGCCGGATGTTCGAAAAACTCGTGAGCTTGCATATGAAAATTTAGATTTAGCGCTAATTAAAAAATTTTCTACTGAAATAATTTCGTGTATAAAAAAAGGGTACCGAGTTTCACTGGATACAGTGGATGCATATAATTATTTGATTTTAAATCAAAAGGAGATAAAAAATGAATTCGCAAGAAAAAGCAACTAAAATAAAAGAAATACTTGATAGCAAAAAAGCAATTGACATAGAAATTTTAAAAGTAGAAGAAAAAACAACCCTTGCTGAGTATTTTGTAATTGCTACAGGTACAAGTACTACGCATATACGTTCGCTTGTAGGAGAAGTTGAAGAAAAGATGAAAGAGTTAAATATTACTCTTAATAATTTGGAAGGAAGAATGTCTGATTCGTGGATAATTATTGATTACGGCAGTGTTATAGTAAATGTTTTTTCGCAGGAAGCGCGCGAGTATTATGAATTAGATAAACTTTGGAAATAAAATGTATAATGAATAATGAAAGAGAGAAATTTATGAACGGTAAATATGACTTTAAAAATATAGAAAAAAAATGGCAAGATGTTTGGGATAAAGAAAGTCTGTTTTGTGTAAAAAACGAGTATGATAAACCAAAATATTATGCTTTGGTTGAATTTCCTTATCCTTCAGGGCAAGGTTTGCACGTTGGGCACCCAAGAAGTTACACTGCGATTGATATAATTGCAAGAAAAAGAAGGATGCAAGGATATAATGTGCTTTATCCTATGGGTTGGGACGCGTTTGGGCTTCCAACGGAAAATTATGCTATAAAAAATAAAATTCATCCCAAAATTGTAACCGAAAAAAACATAGCAAGGTTTAAAAGTCAGTTAAAATCGCTTGGACTTTCTTTTGATTGGAGCAGAGAAATAGATACCACAGACCCAGATTATTATAAATGGACTCAGTGGATTTTTCTTAAGCTTTTTGAAAACGGTCTTGCTTATAAAAGTAGGGCGTTTGTTAATTGGTGTACATCGTGTAAATGTGTTTTAGCAAACGAAGAAGTTGTTGACGGAAAATGTGAAAGATGTTCTAGTGAAGTTATAAAAAAAGAAAAGTCGCAGTGGATGCTGAAAATCACAAAATATGCTCAAAGATTAATAGATGACTTAGAAACAGTTGATTACCCCGAGAAAGTTAAAACTCAGCAGATAAACTGGATTGGAAGATCAAGTGGTGCAGAAATTGATTTTAAAACTAATTTGGGTCAAAATATTAAAATTTTTACAACTCGTCCGGATACAGTTTTTGGTGTTACTTACATAGTCCTTTCTCCTGAGCATGAGCTGTTTGAAAAATGGGAAGAAAACATAGAAAATTTTGAAGAAATTAAAAAATATCAAGAGAAAGCAAAGAAAAAAACCGATTTAGAGCGGTCTGAACTTTCCAAAGAGAAAACTGGTGTAAAATTGGAAGGTGTTTATGCTATAAATCCAGTTAACGGCCAAAAAATTCCGATATTTGCCGCAGATTATGTTTTGGTTTCATATGGTACTGGCGCTATAATGGCTGTACCTGCGCACGATAAAAGAGATAAAGAATTTGCTGAGAAATATAATTTAAATGTGCTAAAAGTTATTGATGAAGATGGTAAGGTTATAAATTCTGAGTTTTTAAACGGACTTACTACAGATGAAGCTAAAAAAATAGCGATAAAATGGCTTGTGGAAAACGGAAAAGGTAAAGAAAAAATAAATTATAAATTAAGAGATTGGGTGTTTTCTAGACAAAGATATTGGGGAGAACCTATTCCGATAATTAAATGTGAAAAGTGCGGCTATGTTCCTTTAAAAGAATCTGATTTGCCGCTTACACTTCCGGAATTAGAAAAATTTGAGACATCAAATAGCGGTGAGTCACCACTTGTGAATGCAAAAGAGTGGCTTAATACAATATGCCCAAAATGTGGTGGGAAAGCCGAAAGAGAAACAGACACAATGCCTCAATGGGCGGGTTCATCTTGGTATTTTTTAAGGTATCTTGATCCTAAAAACGGTAAGGCTTTAGCATCAAATGAAGCTATGAAGTATTGGATGCCTGTTGATATATATAATGGTGGTATGGAGCACACAACACTTCATCTACTGTACAGTAGATTTTGGTATAAATTTCTTTATGATATTGGTGTTGTCCCGGAATCTGAGCCGTATAAAAAGCGTATAAGTCATGGCCTTGTACTTGGAGAAAACGGAGAAAAAATGAGTAAATCAAGGGGCAACGTTGTTAACCCTGATGAGATTATTGCAGAGTATGGTGCCGATACGATGCGTCTTTATGAAATGTTTATAGGTGATTATGAACAGCCTGCACCTTGGAGCACTAAGGGAATTAAAGGCTGCAAAAGATTTTTAGAAAGATTTTGGGGACTTCAAGAAATAATAAGTGTACCGAATGAAAAAAACAAAAGCCTTGATTTACTTATTCATAAAACAATAAAAAAAGTTGATAAAGATATTGAAATTCTTAAATTTAATACAGCAATTGCCGCTTTAATGGCATTAATAAACGAAGTTTATGATGTGGGGTCTATAACCCATGAGCAGTTTAAAATATTTGCTTTGTTACTTTCGCCATTTGCACCGCATATTGTAGAAGAAGTATGGCAAAAATGCAGCTTAGGGGAGAGTTTTGCAAGTATTTCGCAGTGGCCAAAATATGATGAGGAAAAATGTAAAGATAATCAAGTAAAAATTGCACTTCAGGTGAATGGTAAGTTCCGAGGTACAATTAATTGCAATTTAGGGTTTTCTCAAGATGAAGTTTTTGAAAAAGCAAAAAATGAATGCCATACATTTAATAATTTTGTAAGTGGCAAAGAAATAGTTAAAATTATATATGTTCAAAACAGGCTTTTAAACGTGGTAATAAAATAAAAAATCATCACCCATATATTTAAAACATAAAGTTAATTAAAGAGGTGTTTTATATTATTATGGAGAATTTAAATTCGCAAAATTTGCAAGATGTTATTGATAAACTTGTTGAAAATGCTAGAAAAGCACTTTTGGAATATGATAAAATGACTCAGCAAGAAGTGGATGAAATTTGTTACTCTATGGCGCAAACAGCTATGGAAAATAGAGTGGTTTTAGCTAAAGAAGCCGTTTTAGAAACCGGAAGAGGCGTTTTTGAAGACAAAATAATAAAAAATATGTTTGCCTCAGAATACATTTGGAACTATATAAAGAGTAAAAAAACAGTTGGAATGATAAATAATTGTAGTGAAAAAAGCTATATAGAAATCGCGAAGCCGCTTGGAGTTGTTGCAGGGGTGACTCCTGTTACGAATCCAACTTCCACAGCTATTTTTAAATCGATGATATGCGTTAAGACAAGAAACCCGATTATATTTGCGTTTCATCCGGGTGCACAGAAATGTTCTATTCACGCTGCAAAAATGCTCTATGAGACTGCAGTTAAAAAGGGAGCGCCAAAAAACTGTATTCAGTGGATTGAAAACCCTTCTCTGGAAGCAACAACTTTACTTATGAATCACGATGGCGTGGATGTTGTGCTTGCAACTGGTGGCTCGGGGATGGTTAAATCTGCGTATTCCGCTGGTAAACCTGCGCTTGGAGTTGGGCCAGGAAATGTGCCGTGTTATATAGAAGAAAGTGCGGATTTAGAATGTGCTTGTAATGATTTAATTATGTCAAAAACTTTTGATAACGGTATGATTTGTGCATCGGAACAGTCTGTTATAGTAGATAAAAAAATATCAAAAGATTTTGAAAAAATAATGATGGCGAATGGTTGTTATTTTTTAAATGACGATGAAACAAAAAAACTGGGAAACTATATGATTAATCCTGAAAAGCATTTTTTAAATGGATTTGTAGTGGGAAAAAGTGCATATGAGATTGCTAAAGGAGCCGGAATAGATGCCCCCAAAAGCACTAAGATTTTAATTGTACCGCTAAATAAAGTGGGCGATGAAAGTCCGCTTTCAATGGAAAAACTGTCGCCAGTACTTTCATATTATAAAGTTTTAAATTCAGATGAGGGTTTTACACTTTGTAAAAAAATTCTCAAGTTTAACGGTGAAGGACATACGGCAGTTATTCATAGTAAAAATAAAGAAATTATTAACAAATTTAGTGCTGAGATGTCTGCTGGTAGAATTATAATTAATTCTCCGTCATCCCAAAGCGCAATAGGAGATATATATAACACCGCTGTGCCGTCCTTAACTCTTGGTTGTGGTTCTTGGGGTAAAAATTCTACAACGTCTAATATTTCAGTAGAGAATCTTATTAACATAAAAAGGGTTTTTAAAGGGAGGGTAAATATGCAGTGGTTTAAAATTCCGCCAAAGATTTATTTTGAAGCGGGTTGCCTTGAATATTTGGAAAGCATGGAAAATATAAACAGAGTGTTTATTGTAACTGACAAAACCATGGTGAAAATAGGAACTGTAGATAAATTGCTTTATCATCTTAATAATCGAAAAAATAAATGCAGTTTTGAAATATTTTCTGATGTAAATCCTGATCCAGATATTGAAACAATTTGGAGCGGGTTAGAAATGATTAAAAAATTTAACCCTGACTGCATAATTGCACTTGGTGGAGGCTCTTCCATAGATGCCGCGAAGGCAATTTGGCTTTTTTATGAATATCCAAGTCTTGATTTTAATGGCCTTAAGCTTAAATTTATGGATATAAGAAAAAGAATTTATAAATATCCAAGTGGTCATAAAATTCCGCTTGTGGCTATCCCAACCACTTCGGGCACAGGTTCGGAAGTTACGTCTTTTGCTGTTGTAACCGATAAAAAAGAAAATGTAAAATATCCGCTTGCGGATTATTATTTAACTCCCAGCGTCGCAATAATAGACCCTGAACTTACAAAGACTTTGCCAAAATCTGCGACTGCCGATACGGGTATGGATGTTTTGACTCATGCGATTGAGTCTTATGTTTCAGTTATGGCTAGCGATTACACTGATGCTCTTGCGGAAAAAGCGGTGAAATTGGTGTTTGATTATTTAAAAAGGGCTTATGACGACGGCGAAAATGATTTGGAAGCGCGCGAAAAAATGCATAACGCATCTACTATTGCAGGAATGGCTTTTTCAAATGCTTTTTTGGGGCTTAATCATTCGATGGCACATAAATTAGGCGGAGAGTTTCATATATCTCACGGCCGTGCAAATGCGATACTTTTGCCTTATGTGATAAAATATAATGCAGAAAGGCCGTCTAAGTTTGTGAGTTTTCCAAAATATAAAAAGTATATAGCCTATAAAAAATATTCTGATTTAGCTAAAATGCTTGATTTAGACGGAATAGATGGTTTGATTGAAAGTATAAATGATTTAAACAATTATTTTGGTATACCGAAAACTCTGCAAGATTATGGGATTTCAGAAAAAGAGTTTTTAAGCAAAGTGGATGCTCTTTCTGAACTTGCGCATGAGGATCAGTGCACGGGTTCTAACCCCAGATATCCATTGGTGAGCGAAATAAAAGAGATTTATCTTAAATGTTACTATGGTAAATAAAAAATTAGCAGAGTGTGAATTTTTACACCCTGCTTTTTTTTCTGTAATCCAAATAATTTTGAAGTATAATCGTTGCACTTACTGCGTCGATTATGCTTTTTCTTTTTTTGCCGCGTGTATTTGTTTGGTTTAAATATTCGTGGGCGGTTACGGTTGTTTTTCGTTCATCCCAAAAATCTATATTAATATTTATAATAGACTTTAATTTTTCGCCGAGTTTTTTGGAATTTTTTGCGCTTTCACCAAGGGATCCGTCCATATTTTTTGGTAGGCCTATTATGGCTAATTCCGCTTTATTTTCGATTATTTTTTCTTTAATTTTTTCACATAAAATTTCCATATTTTTTTCTTCTACTACCCCAAGGGGGAATGATAAAATTTCTTTTTTGTCGCAAATGGCAAGCCCGGTGCGAGATTTACCGTAGTCGACTGCTATGATAATCATAAATAAACCTCCTTAAAAAAATAAAATTAAAAAAATTTTAAATAAAGTATTGACAGAATTAAAAATTAATGGTAAAGTTTAATTATTAGCACTCGGCACATTAGAGTGCTAATGGCTAAAAAGCGAGGTGAAATATACTGGAACCGTTAGATCGTAAATTGAGGATTTTGACTTCTGTGGTAGAAAGATATATATGCTCAGGAGATCCAGTGGGTTCAAAAACTGTGTGCGAAGATTTAAAATTTTCTTTTTCTTCCGCCACTATAAGAAACGAAATGGCATACTTGGCTGATTATGGCTATCTTTTACAGCCGCATGTTTCTTCGGGAAGAGTCCCGTCTTATCAAGGATACCGATTATATATTAACAAATTAATGCCGAAAAAGCCACTGTCTTTAGAAGAAAAAATTTTTATAAAAGGAATGCTTAGCAGTTACTGCGAGGATCCGGAGAAGCTTTTGGAAGGTTCAGTAAAAGTTCTTTCTGATATTACAAATTATACAGCTGTGGCAACAACTCCACCTAGCAGCGAATCCAGGGTAAGAAATATTACTTTTGTTCCAATTGGCAGGAGAAGTGTAATGCTGGTTTTGATGACGTCGGGCGGAATGCTTAAAAACAAAATATTTAGATGTAAGTACGACATTAATGCAGATATTCTTTACATGATAAGCGACATTTTAAACAGCAAATTTAGGGGTGAGAAATTAAAAGATATTTCACCAGAATTTATTAATATTTTGGTTGGAAAAGGCCGCGAATTAGCACTTATTTTGCTGCCTGTAATAGATGTTTTGATTGAAGCTGCAAAGGAAATATGCGAAGTTAAAATTAAAATTTATGGTCAAAAAAATCTTTTGTCTATACCGGGTATCACAACAGATACAGTGGTGGATATATTTAATTTTCTGGAAAACAAAGAAAAAGTTTCTAATCTTTTAGATTCAGATAATTATGGAATGAAATTTACCGTTGGCAAAGAAAATAAATATGTTCAGCTTCATAATGCAAGCGTTGTGTCTACTCAGTATAATATAGGGGGAAAATTCGGTGCCATAGGAATTATAGGCCCTACCAGAATGGATTATAGCAAAGTTTATTCACAGATTGAATATGTTTCCTCTTTGGTTGGTGCACTGATGGAAAGAATTCTAAAAGGTGACTGAGGTATATTTTAAGAAAGGAGAATGGCTTGGTGAGCAAAAAAGAAAATTCAAATGATGTAGAAAATAAGGAGTGCGAAAAAGAAAAAGATAAAAAAAGTAAAGAAATAGAAGATTTAAAAAATGAGATGGAAAAAACAAAAGAGCTTTTTTTAAGAACGGCAGCGGAATATGATAACTATCGTAAACGTTCAGAAAAAGAAAAAGATTCGATTTACTCAAACGCAGTTGCAAATACAGTAAATGCGATTTTGCCAATTGCAGATAGTTTGGAAGCTGCATGGAATATAGCCAAAAATGAAGAAGGTGAACACAAAAAAGGTTTTGAGCTTTTAAAAGGTCAAATGGAAACTTCATTAAAAAGTTTAAATGTGGAGCCTTTTGGAGAAAAAGATGAAGAATTTGACCCAAATATTCACAATGCGATTTCGCATATTGACGATGAAGAAAGTGAAAAGAAAAATTTTATTTCTTTAGTTTTTCAAAAAGGTTACAAAATGGGCGATAAAATTATTCGCCATGCAATGGTTCAGGTAACAAATTAAAATAATCTTTAAAATTTTAAAAATAAAAAACAAAAAATTAGGAGGAATTTTATTATGGCAAAAATTATAGGTATTGATTTAGGAACAACAAATTCATGTGTATCGGTTATTGAAGGAGGAGAACCAGTTGTAATTCCAAACGCAGAAGGTTCCAGAACAACTCCTTCGGTAGTTGCGTTTTCAAAAACAGGAGAAAGAATGATAGGCCAAGTTGCAAAACGTCAAGCAATTACAAATCCGGATAGGACTGTTATTTCAATAAAAAGAGAAATGGGAACGAATTATAAAGTAACAGTTGATGGTAAATCCTACACTCCGCAAGAAATTTCTGCAATGATTCTTCAAAAATTAAAAACAGATGCAGAAAGTTATCTTGGAGATAAAGTTACAGAAGCAGTAATTACAGTTCCAGCATATTTTACGGATGCTCAGCGCCAGGCAACGAAAGATGCAGGTAAAATTGCAGGACTCAACGTAAAACGTATTATCAATGAGCCAACAGCTGCAGCACTTTCTTATGGAATTGATAAAGAAAATGACCAAAAAGTTTTAGTTTATGACTTAGGTGGCGGTACGTTCGACGTTTCTATTATTGAAATGGGAGACGGAGTGCAAGAAGTTTTAGCAACTGCAGGTAATAACCGTTTGGGCGGCGATGATTTCGACCAAAGAATAGTAGATTGGATGATTTCTTCATTTAAAGCTGAAAGCGGAATAGATCTCAGTTCTGATAAAATGGCAATGCAAAGACTTAAAGAATCTGCAGAAAAAGCAAAAATTGAGCTTTCCGGTATGACTTCATCATCGATCAATCTTCCGTTTATAACAGCAGATGCCACAGGTCCGAAACACCTTGATTTAACCCTTACAAGAGCTAAATTTGATGAACTTACTGCAGATTTAGTTGAAAAAACTATGGAACCTGTTCGCCAGGCACTTAAAGATTCAGGACTTGAAATTTCTAAAATTGATAAAGTTTTAATGGTTGGTGGTTCTTCCAGAATTCCTGCAGTTCAAGAAGCTGTTAAAAAACTTATTGGTAAGGATCCATTTAAAGGAATTAATCCTGATGAATGCGTTGCAATTGGTGCGGCAATTCAAGGCGGAGTTCTTGGTGGAGATGTTAAAGGACTTTTACTTCTTGATGTAACACCTCTTTCACTCGGTATAGAAACAATGGGCGGAGTAATGACAAAAATTATTGAAAGAAATACTACAATCCCGACAAAAAAGAGCCAGATTTTCTCAACTGCTGCAGACGGTCAAACGCAAGTTGAAGTCAATGTTCTTCAAGGTGAACGTGAGTTCGCAAGAGATAATAAACAGTTAGGCCTCTTTAGGCTTGATGGTATTGCTCCTGCACCGCGTGGAGTGCCTCAAATTGAGGTTACATTTGATATTGATGCAAACGGTATAGTTAACGTAACTGCAAAAGATCTTGGCACAAATAAAGAACAGCATATAACCATAAGTTCAAGTGGAAATATGAGCAAAGAGGATATAGAAAAAGCCGTTAACGATGCAAAACAATATGCTGAAGAAGATAAAAAACGCCGTGAAGAAGTTGACACAAAAAATCAAGCAGAAAATCTTTGTTATTCTGTTGAAAAGCTTATTAAAGACAGCGAAGATAAAATAGAAAGTGCAGATAAAGATAGCCTTAATGCAAAAATAACTGCTTTGCGTGAAAAAATAAAAAGCGGTAGCGTAGATGAAATAAAAAGCAGTACAGAAGAACTTCAAAAAGCAATGTATGATATTTCTACCAAGCTGTATCAAAAAGTAAATCCAAATCAAAATGCCGCGGGTCAGCCGGGTGCTGAGGGTCAAACAGGCGAAGCACAAAATGGCTCTGAAAATGTTTATAATGCAGATTATAAAGATGTTGATCCTGAAGATAAAAAATAATTAAAGTTAGATTTGTTGCCCCTCTGCTTCTAAAAAGGTGGCGGAGGGGGCTCATTTTAAATAAGAGGTGAAAATATTGCCCGAAAAAAGAGATTATTATGAAGTGCTTGGTGTAAATAAAGGCGCTTCTGATGATGAAATAAAAAAAGCATACAGAAAACTTGCCAAAAAATATCACCCTGATCTAAACCCTGGCGATAAAACCGCTGAGCAGAATTTTAAAGAAGTAAATGAAGCATATGACGTTCTTTCCGATAAAACAAAAAAAGCCAGATATGACCAATTTGGCCATGCAGGGACAGACCCAAATTATGGTGGAGGCGGTGCTGGAGGATACAGTTATTACGGCGGGAATCCGTTTGGTGATGATTTTGATTTAGGAGATATATTTAGTAGCTTTTTTGGCGGATTTGGTGGCGGAAGAAGCCGAAGCAGTGCAAACATTCCACGCCGTGGTACAGATGTTGAATGCAAAATAAATATTACATTTTTAGAGGCAGCAAAAGGTTGCACTAAGAAAGTTGCGTATTACTGCATAGAAAATTGCGATGAATGCGGAGGTACAGGAGCTAAAAAAGGCACTTCTCCGAAAACATGTGGCTCTTGTGGGGGCTCCGGACATGTGGTTGTTAATCAAAGAACGCCATTTGGGGTTATGCAAACAACAAGAACTTGTGAAAAGTGTGGCGGCGAAGGTGTGGTAATTGAAAGTCCGTGTACGCGTTGCGGTGGGAGAAAAAGAATGCGGAAGCGCTGTGAAATAGAAGTGAAGATCCCTGCCGGAATTAACAGTAAGCAGATTTTGAATGTTTCTGGCCGAGGTAACGCAGGTACAAAAGGTGGAGAAAATGGTGATCTTCAAATTTACGTGAATGTGGAACCGCATGCTATATTTGAAAGAAAAGATTATGATGTTTGGTGTGATATACCAATAACGTATGCGCAGGCTGCTTTGGGTGCGGATTTAACAGTTCCAACTATAGATGGTAAAGTTCAGTATCATATACATGAAGGAACACAAAATGGTGATGTCTTTAGACTCAAAGGTAAAGGCGTTCCAAAGTTGCACGGGCGTGGATCAGGTGATCAGTATGTTAAAGTGCATATTGAAGTCCCTTGTAATTTGTCCGAAAGTCAAAAAGATCTTTTAAAAAATTTTGAAAAAACATTAGTAGAAAAAAACTATCAAAAAAGGAAAACCTTTTTTGATAGACTGAAAAATTTATTTTAATTGTTAATTTGTTGTTTCCATTGTTTTGCACTTTCTAGGAGGTAAGCATCTTTTATTAAAAGGTTTCCTAGATTGATACCTGTTTCTTCAGATATGCCGCCGGAAATTCTTTGCAATTGTTCATCAGGTAAGCTGTCCGCGTTTTCAATGTTTTTTTCGAATATTTCTATTACTTTTTCAGTTTCTTCATCTGAAAGAGCAAGACCTTTCTCTTGAAAAAGTTCTTTAACCTCCGTAGGTGTTGCAGTTGTAAAGATTTCTTCTATAAAATCTTCATCTTTAAGAATATTTGATAATTTTTTTTCATCCATAATAAAATGTCCTTTCATAGATATATTATGTATAATAAACTTTTTTAAGGTTTATGTCAATATTGTTTTATAAAATATGCCGAGCAAAAAAATTACATGATTAAAATAGGTGCTATAATTTAATATTTTATAAATAATTTTATTGACTCGGTCGTATAATATAATTAAAATAATACTTGTGAAAACATTTATTTAAACTAGGAGGATTCCGGATGGAAGAAAATTTACCCACAGATATTGTTACTTTAATAGACGATGAAGGAGTAGAAAGAGAATTTGAGGTTTTAGACTTTATAGAAAACTCTCAAGGAAAGTTTTATGCTCTTATGCCAAATTTTGAACTTTCCGATGAGACTTTAAATAGTGAAGAAACGTATTTTATTTTTGAAGTAATAGAAGAAAACGGAGAGGAACAGCTTGTTGAAGTAGACGACGATGTACTTCTTGATAATCTTTCCAAAGAATTTGAAAGAAGACTGGGAAATATTTAATTAGCTGAAAATTTAATAAATTTATTTTCTACTTAATGCGCGGACTGTGTTCATATAACCCTACAAAATATTATCGGGAGCTTGACTCCCGTATCGGATTGCATGCCTCTTGGCAAAGCCATTAGAGGAAGCGTGAAAATATGGGGAAGGCACCCACCTGCTAGATTGCAGGTTATTAAGAACACGATACGCTTAAGTGGATTTTTTTATATGTTTTTAAGTTGTACAAGCATTAAAGCTTATGCTATAATTAAGTTAAGAAATTTTAGGAGGAATTAAATCTTTGAATGCATTAATATTAGATGTTTGTGTTGTAATAGTTTTTTCTTTTTTTGCAATTATGGGATTTAGAAAAGGAATATTAAAATCTTTTTTATCCTTAGCCGGTTCGCTTTTTGCAGTGGTTTTTTCAGTTTATTTTTCTGATATTTTTTCCAAAGCAATCTATTTTAATTTTATATCTCCTAAAATAGAAGCAGAAGTAAGAAATATAGCAGGTACATCTTTATTGAATTCGAATTTAATACTTAGTAAATTGCCATTTCCTTTTTCTGGTATTTTGCCAAGGTTTGGAATAACAACTGAAGAAATTAACCATATTATAAATAATAGCACTGCAGACGTTCTTCCTTCAAAAATATCAGAAATTATATATCCCGTAGTTACGAATGTTTTAAAATCTGTGCTTGTAATTGCTTTATTTGTGGTTTTTGTTTTTGTTATGAAGTTTGTATCTAAATTTATTTTAAAGTTTTTTAAAGCGCAATTTTTAAATGGTGCTAATAGCATATTAGGTGGAGTTTTTGGTGCATTTAAAGGATATGTGGTAGTTGTGGCAGCAATGTGCTTTTTAAAAGTTTTTGCTTCCATGGATTCGCAAGTCCCAGAAATATTTACTGCAAATACTATTTCTTCAACAACGATTTTTAAAATTATATATGATAATAACCCCGTTTATGGACTTTTTAAAACAATTTAAAAAATTAAAACGAGCGGAGTGATAAAAAATGAGGGAAATTAATTACAAGGAAATTTTTAATATTCCAAATATTTTAACTGTTTTAAGAATAATTTTTATTATTCCGTTTGTTATTGCTGTATCAAAAAACAACTATGCTTTGGCGGGAATTGTGCTTGTGATTTCAGGAGTAAGCGATTTATTTGATGGAATTATTGCACGTAAATATGGTCAAATAACAAAACTTGGGAAAATGCTTGACCCTACGGCGGATAAACTAACTTTAATGGCGGTAATGATATGTTTTGGAATTAAATTCCCCAAAATTTTTCCGTTTATGATATTGCTTATTGTGAAAGAAATTATTATGCTTGTGGCTGGGGCAGTACTTTTAAAACGAAAATTAACTCCACCTGCAGCACGATGGTATGGAAAAATTTCTACGGTAATATTTTATATTTCGGTAATTACAATAATACTGCTTAAAGCGGCGTGGAATATAGATTGTGAAATTTTGAATATTATTTTAATGACTATAACAGCAGTTTGCATGTTATATGCACTCTATAAGTACTTTACAATTTTTAAAACTATGATAAAAAAAGAAAATTATTAAGCTAAAAGCTTTTTTAATACTAAATAAGGAGTAACTATTATGCTTTGTTCCAGATGTAAAAGAAGGACGGCCATTGTGTTTGTTTCTTCTAGCAAGGATTCTTCAAGTGCGGAAGGTTTTTGCATTTCTTGCGCAAAGGAAGTTGGAATAAAACCCTTGCAAAATTTAATGGATAAAATGAATATTTCAGATGAAGAACTTGCAAATATGAGTGAGCAGTTTTCGGATGCTTTGGGAGCAGGTTTTAATCCTGATGAGTTAAATATAGAAGGTGAAGAAAATGGCTTTACCCCAGGTGGAGCGGCAACGTTTCCATTTATAAAAGGGCTGTTTTCTAATATGATGTTTCAAGGAAAAGAAGATATACCAGAAAAAAATAAAGAAAATAAAGAAGCTAAGCCTAACCAAAAATCCAGACGAAAAATGCTTGGGTTATATTGCAATAATTTAACTTTAAAAGCAAAAGAAGGAAAGCTTGATAAGGTTATTGGCCGAGAAAAGGAAATTAATCGGACAGTACAGATTCTTTGTCGTAGAACGAAAAATAATCCTTGCTTAATTGGTGAGCCGGGAGTTGGTAAAACTGCAATAGCAGAGGGGCTGGCGCTTAAAATAGCAGAAGGTTCTGTGCCGTATAGATTAAAAAATAAAGAAATACATTTGCTTGATTTAACCTCTTTGGTGGCAGGGACTCAGTTTAGAGGACAATTTGAAGGCAGAATAAAAGGACTAGTTGATGAGGTAAAAAAAGACGGTAATATAATTTTGTTTATAGATGAAGTGCATAATTTGGTAGGAGCAGGTGATTCAGAGGGCTCCATGAATGCAGCAAATATTTTAAAACCTGCGCTTTCCAGAGGAGAGATTCAAGTAATTGGTGCCACAACTTTTGCAGAATACAGAAAGCACATTGAAAAAGATGCAGCGCTAGAAAGACGTTTTCAACCTGTTAAGATTTTAGAACCGTCAATTTCTGAAGCGGTTAATATTTTAAAAGGCGTAAAAAGCTATTATGAAGAGCATCACAGAGTGAAAATACCAGATTATTTGACAACACGCTTAGTAGTACTTTCTGAAAGGTATATTATAGATAGATTTTTGCCGGATAAGGCCATAGATTTAATGGATGAATCCGCAACGTATTGTGCGCTTAATAATCAAGCGCTTTTGAAATACGATATGCTAAATTCTGAGATAGAAAAATTAAAAGCGGAAGAAGAAAAAATTTTAGCTTCTGGTGAAGAAGCGGATTATGAACGATTGGCGGAAATTAGATTTAACATTGCAAAAAACGAAAAAGAAGTAAAAAAACTTGCGAGTGAAGCGATTGGAAAAGAAGTTACAGAATCTGACATAGCTCATGTAATCGAGCTTTGGACGGGTATACCTTCTTCTAAAATTCAAGAAAATGAATTTAAAAAGATAGAAAATTTAGAAAATAAATTAAAAGAAAAAATAATAGGCCAAGATGAAGCTGTTAAAGCTGTAGCATCTGCCATACGCAGAAATCGTGTGAAAATTAGTTATCGCCGTAGGCCTGCTTCGTTTATATTTGTAGGGTCAACAGGTGTTGGCAAAACAGAACTTGTTAAAGTTTTAGCAAAAGAACTTTTCGATTCTCCTGACGCATTAATAAGACTTGATATGTCGGAATATATGGAAAAGCATTCTGCATCAAAAATAGTCGGTTCACCTCCGGGGTATGTTGGCTATGATGAAGCTGGTCAATTAACCGAAAAAGTTCGTCAAAAACCTTATTCTGTTATTCTTTTTGATGAAATTGAAAAAGCCCACCCGGATGTTATGAATATTCTCCTTCAGGTTCTTGACGAAGGTAAAATAACGGATTCTCACGGTAGAGTTGTAAATTTTGAAAATACGGTCATAGTAATGACTTCAAATGCTGGAAGCAATAAAAAAGATGGTTCTCTTGGATTTGCAAAAAGCGAAAACGATTTGGTAAAAGAAAAAGCAATTAAAGCCCTTAAGGAATTTTTGAGGCCTGAATTTATAAGCCGTGTGGACGAAGTAATAGTGTTTAATAAATTATCTGAGCAAGATTACGTGAAAATTGCTGCTTTAATAATAGACGAATATAAAGAATCGCTTGGTGAAAAAGGAATAAAACTCTCTTATAACGATAAAGCGCTTGAATATTTAGCAAAGAAATCTATTGGTGGAAGCAGTGGAGCACGTGATTTAAGAAATTTAATAAGAAAAGAAGTAGAAGATAAAATATCTATGAAAATAATAGAAAATGGTAGTTTTAATATTGGAAGTATAAAACTTACTGCAGATCCGGAGTTTAAAATTATAGTTAATTAAGAATAG
>JAEEGL016572848.1_pt1 | contig 20375 bp, 20 predicted proteins | sample 9134231 | NCBI WGS metagenome assembly JAEEGL01 (sample SAMN16246548, study PRJNA631951) | gut metagenome | biome: gut microbiome; feature: rumen; material: fiber-attached | host: Bos | place: Iran: Karaj | collected 2018-10 | reverse complement strand
CAGAGTAAGAGTGGTAAGACAGAATTAGAGATTGATTTTGATGGTAATATAGTTAATTATCAACCAAAAGATTTAATTAATATTAAACATGGTTATATTATAAGTATTCATAAATCACAAGGTAGTGAATTTGAATTAGTAGTAATGCCTATTTCAATGCAATATAGACGTATGTTATATAGAAAATTAATTTATACTGGTATAACGAGAGCTAGAAAAAAATTAATTATAATTGGAAATCCTGATGCACTTACATATAGTGTATCTAATTCAGTTGAAATTCCAAGGAAGACAGATTTACTTAATAAATTGAATAAAAAGAAGATAAATGTATAAAATAAAAATGTATATATATAATATATACATTCATATTACTAGTTGTGAGGTGATATAATGAAAATTGCTAAAGTAATAGGTTTAATGGCAGCTGGTGCAGGTGCGGTGCTTGCTTACCAAAAATTCAGTAAACCAGTAATGAAAAAAATGCAAGAAATAATGGATGATGCATTATTAAAAGCTGATGAAAAACTAGATGATATGATATAAAAAAGAGCTATTGCTCTTTTTTGCTTTTTATATTTTGTAATTCAAATCGATATTTTTGACCATTTTTATTTACTATTTCAAAAAATTCTGAGTATGGTCTTACCCATAATTTAGTATCATTATATAATGCTCTATAGATGATATATTTTTCTAATGTTTCACTATGTATTCCAATATCTTCTACTAGATAAAGATCACCTTTGAAGTGCTTATATATTCCTTTAATTTTTAATTCCATAATAAACCTCCCTTATTTTACTATAATAATTATAGATAATAGTATATTGTTTGTCAAGTAAAAAGAGACTATTTAGTCTCGACAATTAATTTTATAGCTGTTCTTTCTTCACCATCTATTGTAATATCGGTAAAAGCAGGAATGCATATTAAGTTTTTTCCAGATGGTGCGACAAAGCCTCGTGCGATTGCAATAGCTTTTATTGCTTGATTAAGTGCTCCTGCACCTATTGCTTGAATTTCAACACTTCCTTTTTCACGCATTACATTAGCAAGTGCTCCCGCAACTGAATTGGGATTTGATTTGGTACTTACTTTAAGTGTTTCCATAATTCTTTCATCCTTTCTATACTTAAGTATATGTTTTAGTTTTTTTTTAAGAACTTGCATTTTAAAAAATATAATGTATAATAGCTAGTCGGGGGGAAAAAATGAAACAGATATTTTTTGGTTATAATAAAAAAGATTATTTAGATAGTGGTATAGAAAAGAAAACTGATTATATTGGTGGATATATTGATATTATAGAAATTGATAATAGGAAATATTTATTTACTAAAGGTATTTCAAAAATTAAAAAGGATAAAATAGATGTTAGGGAAATTATTCAGGATGTATATCCAGATGGTAGTTTTGTGGTATATGCGAATGCTGTTAGATCTGATATTTGTCAAAATTTAGAGCAAATTTTTAATGAAGATAAAATAAAATCTGCTGCTTTAACAGGTATTTCATTAATATCACTTTTTGATGGTAGTAAAGTAAAAATTAATAGGCCTAATATGATACCAATAGATAATGAAAATCAATTTGTAATGGTTGTTTTAATAAAAAATCAAGTGTTTGAAGATGCTAGACAATTGTTAATAGATAATAGTAATAAATCATTTATCGAATTAGCGAGTGATAAATTATATGTAAAGAATCATATTTAGATTCTTTTTCTTTTTAAATAAATGTTGACTTAAGTATATTTTATATAATAAAATTATATATATGGGGAAATAATAGTGGTAGGTGATTTGATGATTAATATTAAAAGTGATTCGAGAAAAGTAACAAAAGGAGATATTTTTGTTGCTCTTAGAGGTATAAGTAGTGATGGACATGATTATATAGATAAAGCTATAGAAAATGGTGCAAGTAAATTAATAGTTGAAGAAGGTGAATATGATATACCTTATGAAACTGTTAATGATACTAGAGAGTATCTAAATAATTATCTAAGGGATAATTATAAGAAATATTTGGATAAAATGATTATTATTGGTATAACGGGAACTAATGGAAAAACAACTTCTGCTTATTTAATATATCAAGCTTTAAATAAATTAGGAAAAAAATGTGCATATATTGGTACAATTGGATATTATTTAGATAAAAAAATATGTAGTTTGTCTAATACGAGTCCTGATATATGTGATATATATGAGATGATTGTAAATGCATATGATAATGATTATCAATTTGTTGTTATGGAAGTGAGTAGTCAGGGACTTGCTTATCAGAGATTTAGTGGTATAGAGTTTAATTATGCAATATTTACTAATTTAACGGAAGATCATTTAGATTATCATAAAACAATGGATAATTATGCACAAGCTAAATTGAAAATGTTTAAGCAATGTAAGGGTATTAATATTATTAATAATGATGATTATTATAAGGAAAAGTTTATGATTAATAATTATGTTACATATGGTTTTAGTAATAGTGATTATCAGGTAATGGAATATAAAATGGATAATGATAAAACTTTTTTTACTATTAAACATGATAAGATGTTGGTTGATATAAATAGTAAATTGATTGGTAAATATAATATATATAATATGTTATGTGCATATATAATATTAGATTTATTAAAAATAGATGTTTCTGATATTGTTTGTGTATTATCTAAGGTAAATAGTCCTGATGGTCGTATGAATACTATTAAGTATAAAGATAATACTATAATTATTGATTATGCACATACACCTGATGCTATGGATAATATATTTAAAACAGTGAAGGAACTAGGTCCTAATAATATTTATACGGTATTTGGATGTACTGGTGATAGAGATAGAGCAAAAAGACCAATTATGATGGATTTAGCTGTAACTAATTCTAAATATGTTATTGTAACTAGTGATGATTTACATAATGAAGATTTTAATCATATAGTAGAAGATATGATAGAAAAGAATAATGCTAAAAATTATGAAATAATAGAGGATAGAGGAAAGGCTATTGCAAGGGGAATAGAATTATTAAATAATAATGATATTTTGTTAATATTGGGTAAAGGCCATGAAGAATTTATTATTATCAAGGATAAGAAAATACCATTTAATGATTTAAAAGAAGTTAATAAGATATTAGATAGTTTAAAAGTATTTTAAGCATGTATAAAACAATCTCATAAAATATTATGGGGTGTTTTTTTATGATAAAATGTGATTCAAGGAAAATAAATAAAGGTGATACGTTTATTGCTTTAAGGGGGGTGAATAATGATGGACATAAATATATTGATGAAGCTATAAGAAATGGTGCAAACAGAATTATTGCTGAATATGGAAGTTATTCAGTGGAGACAATTATTGTTGATAATACAAGAGAATATTTAAATAAATATTTATTTGATAATTATTCTAAGGATATAGGTAATTTAAAAATTATTGGTGTAACGGGAACTAATGGAAAAACAACGACCTGTTATTTAATTTTCCAAGCTTTAAATATGTTAAGTTTAAAATGTGCATATATTGGTACATTAGGATTTTATAATTTAGAATATCATCAAGAATTAAATAATACAACACCAGATATTTTAGATATTTATGAAATGCTTTTATATTGTGTTAATAATAATTATCAATATGTAGTAATGGAAGTTAGTAGTCAAGGACTTGCTTATAATAGATTAAATGGTATTTTATTTGATTATGCGGTTTTTACAAATTTAACTAGAGATCATTTAGATTTTCATAAAACAATGAAAAATTATGTTAAAGAAAAACAAAAATTATTTAAAAAGGTAAAAAAAGGTGGTATAAAAATAATTAATAATGATGATGATTATAAAGATTATTTTATTGATAATGATTGTATAACTTATGGATTTACTAAGTGTGATTATCAGATAAATAGTTATAAAAGTGATTTAGGTAATACTATATTTACTATTAATAATAATGATTATAGTACGTCATTAATTGGTAAACATAATGTATATAATTTATCGGTTGTAATAATATTATTAAAGATACTTAAAGTTGAGGAAAATAAAATTAAGGATATTATACTAAAATTAAAACATGCAATAGGTAGGATGGATACAATTAAGTATGGTAATAATTTAATAATAATAGATTATGCACATACTCCAGATGCAGTGGAAAAAGTTATTAAAAGTGTAAAAAATCTTTGTAGTAAAATAATTACTATTATTGGTTGTGGAGGTGATAGGGATAAAGCAAAGCGACCAATAATGGGGAGTATTGCAACAGAGTTATCAGATTATGTTATATTTACTAGTGATAATCCAAGAGGGGAAGATCCTAAAACTATAATAGCTGATATTATACAGACACTTGATAATAAAAACTATGAAATAGAGGAAAATAGGGAAAAAGCTATAAAAAAGGGTATACAAAAGTTAGATAAAAATGATATACTATTAATACTGGGTAAAGGACATGAAGATTATCAAATCATTAATGGTATTAAATATCATTTTAGTGATAAGGAAATTGTTCTTAAAAATATTTAGGAGGAGATATAGGTGTTAATATTAACAAAGGCAGTATTAGCCATGATGATTGGATTTGTTATATCAGTTATATTTGGATTGTTTTTAATACCATTATTAAAAAAAATTAATGTTAAGCAAAATGAAAGTACTTATTTACAGAAAACGCATAAATCAAAAATAGGCACTCCGACAATGGGAGGATTAATATTTATTTTGCCAACTATTCTAACTATTTTGATTTTGTTGTTTTTAGGTAAAATTGAGTTTTCTAATAATTTATTAATTGTATTGTTTGTGTTTATAAGTTATGCTTTTTTAGGATTTGTCGATGATTATTTAATTATTAAAAGGAAAAATAATATTGGACTTACAGAAATTCAGAAGTTGATAGGTCAAATATTAATTGCAATAGTTTTCTATTTTATATATATGAAAAGTGGAGCAAGTTCAACCATTGAGATACATACGTTTAATATAACATTAAATTTAGGATGGTTTTATTTTTTGTTTATATTATTTATGTTAGTTGCTAGCAGTAATGCTGTTAATATTACGGATGGGCTTGATGGTCTTGCGGGTGGTCTTTCTGTTATGGCTTTTCTTGCATTTGCTCTAATTAGTTGGAATTCTTCTGCTATAAGTGGAACTGCTGATATTGCAATATTATGTTTTGTTCTTGTTGGTTCACTTTTGGGATTCTTAGTTTATAATACACATCCTGCTAAAATATTTATGGGTGATACTGGATCTTTGGCATTAGGAGCAACTCTTGCTTCTGTAGCGATTATAACAAAACATGAATTAACCTTTATTGTGGTGTCAGGAGTATTTATTTTTGAAACACTTGTAAGTTTAATTCAAATAATATCAATGGTTGGATTTAGAAGAAAAATTTTTCTTATGACACCATTTCATCATCATTTAGAAAAATTAGGTTGGGATGAACGTGATATTGTTAAATTGTTTTGGGTTATAGGTTTAATACTTAGTATGATGGCTATAACGTTTGGTGTTTGGATATAAGATGTTTAAGACATCTTTTTTTCTTGAATTTATTACTTAATTATTGTATAATTGGGATGATAATAAGGAGGAAGTATGGGAAGTTTAAGAATTGTTGTTCCTGATAATATTTTAAATGTTGGGATTAAAGTTAATAGTAATATTCAAAAGATTAAAGGGTCTAAAGAAAATTTTATGGTAAGACCTAATTTGGAAAGATTTAATAATGGTGAAGGTAAATGTATATATGATGAATCTATTAGAGGAAAAGATGTTTTTATTTTGAGTGATGTTTCTAATTATTCTGTTAGTTATAAATGCCAAGTGGGAGTACATCATATGATGCCTGATGAACATTATCAAGATATTAAGAGGATGATTAATGCTACATGTGGACATGCTAGAAAGATTACGGTTGTTATGCCTTATTTATATCAATCTAGACAAGATAAGAGAAATGGAAGAGAGTCATTAGATTTAGCTATGTCTTTAGGTGAATTAAGTAGTTATGGTGTTAAAGAGTTAATTACTGCTGATGTACATAATAAATCTGCTTGTGATAATGCATCTTTATCAATGCCGATAGATAATTTTTATTGCAGTGATGATATTATTTTAAGTATTTTAGAAAATGAAATATTTGATTATACAAAGACAATGATAGGTAGTCCTGATTTTGGTGCTATTCCTCGAGCAAGTTTTTATGCATCTATATTAGGTGATTTACCTCTTGGTATATTTTATAAGCAAAGAGATTATAATGTTGTTACAAATGGTTCTAATCCAATTACTAGACATCGATTTTTATATGAGGGAGATATAAGAGGAAAAGATGTTATAATTGTTGATGATATGATTGCATCAGGTGGTTCTATTTTAGATTCTGCTAGACAACTTAGAAAAAATGGTGTTGGTAATATTTATTTAGTTGCTACTTTTGGATTATTTACTAAAGGTTGTGAAATATTTGATGAGGCTTATAAAAATGGTATTTTTAATAAGTTGTATGTTACTAATTTAAATTATGTGCCTACTGAAATTAAAAATAAACCTTGGTTTAAGGAAGTGGATTGTACTATGAAGCTTGCTAGAATTATTTGCAATATTAATGAGAATAAACCTATTGAGAATCTTCTTCGAGCTGATACTGAAACTTTACAAAAAATTAAGAAGCTTAGTTATCGAAAATAGTTAGTGCATATTAGAAAATATTAAAATGATGTTAATTGGTATTCACTTTTTTTAAAAAATCATATAATATCATAGAGGTGTATAACCATGTATTTATGTGATCTTAAAGTGGGTGATATTTCATATATTAAAAGTATTGATCTTTTAAATAATTCTAAGATGAGGCTATATGATTTAGGACTTATTGAGGGAACAAAGATAAGACTTATGTTGGTAAATAATGGTATTAAAGCGTATTCATTTAGAAATTCTTTAATAGCTATAAGGGATTGTGATGCTAAAAAGATAATTATAGGTGATACAAATGATTAAGGTTGCTCTTTTAGGTAATCCTAATGTTGGTAAGAGTACATTATTTAATCATCTTACTGGTATGCATCAACATACAGGAAATTGGACGGGAAAAACAGTTGGTGTAACTGTAGGCTATTGTGATAATTTAGAAATATATGATTTACCTGGTACATATTCGCTTATTCCGCATTCTAAGGAAGAAGAGGTAGCTAGTGATTTTATTATAAATGGTGCTTATGATGTTTGTGTTGTAGTATGTGATGCATGTTGTTTAGAGAAGAATTTAAATTTAGTTTTACAGGCAATGGAAGTTACAAGTAAGATTGTTTTGTGTATTAATCTAATAGATGAAGCGAAGAAAAAAAATATTGAAATCAATATTAATGAGTTAACAAATATTTTAAAAATTCCTGTAATTGCTATTAGTGCAAGAAAAAAGATTGGTATTAATGATTTAATTTTTAATATTAAAAATTTTAAGGATAGGGAAGTATTTCGTCTAAATTATAATGATAAAATAGAGGAATGTATTAATATTTTAAGGAGTTATGGTAGTAGATTTGAGATAATTAAATATTTAATATTGGGTAGTGATGATGATACATTAAATAATGATATTAAACAGTGTAGAATGTATTTAAGTGATAATAATATAAATATTAATGATGAAATATTAATTAGTTATGTTAAAAAGTCTGAAGAAATTGTAAGTAAAGCTGTTGATTATGGTAATTCTGTGAATAATAAATATAAATTTGATAAGTTATTAACAAATAAAATAACTGGTATACCAATTATGATAATGATACTTGTATTAATATTTTATATTTCTATTAAGGGAGCCAATTATCCATCTGATTTATTATTTAAATTATTTGAATTAATAGGAGCTAATCTTAGAAATTTTTTAATGAATATTCATATTCCTAGTTTTATATATAAGCCACTTATGGATGGAATATATTGTGTTCTTACATGGGTTATTGCTGTTATGTTACCTCCTATGGCTATCTTTTTTCCTTTGTTTACGATACTAGAAGATTTAGGAGTACTTCCAAGAATTGCATTTAATTTGGATGGATATTTTAATAAGAGTAAGGCCTGTGGAAAACAAGCTCTTACGATGATGATGGGTTTTGGGTGTAATGCAGTTGGTGTGGAGGGAGCTCGTATTATTGATTCTCCTAGGGAGAGGTTAATTGCAATTTTAACTAATAGTTTTGTACCTTGTAATGGTAGATTTCCAACAATTATTACAATATTAACAATTTTTTTTATAGGTACTACTAGTAATATTTTTAATTCTTGTTTAAATGTTATTTTGTTAGTAATTATTATTATACTTGGTATTTTTATGACATTTATTGTATCATGGATATTATCTAAGACAATTCTTAACGGTGTACCATCTTTTTTTGTATTAGAACTTCCTCCATATAGAAGACCACAAATTGGGAAAATAATTATTAGATCAATATTTGATAGAACTTTGTTTGTTTTAGGTAGGGCAATTATAATAGCTATACCTGCTGGTTTAATTATATGGATTTTAGCTAATATAAATATTAATAGTATATGTTTATTAACTCATGTTAGCAATTTTTTAGATAGTTTTGGATTAGTACTTGGGTTGGATGGAGTAATATTGCTTGCTTTCATATTAGGTTTTCCTGCTAATGAAATAGTTATTCCTATTATGCTTATGATATATATGTCTAATAATACTTTAATAGATATTACAAATATAAATACTATAAAAGATGTACTCAAGGATAATGGTTGGACTTATGTTACGGCTATTTCTTTCTTAATTTTTACATTATTTCATTTTCCTTGTTCAACGACTCTTCTTACTATTCGGAAAGAGACTAATAGTATAAAATGGACTATTTTATCATTTTTAATACCTTTAATGATTGGAATAATGACTTGTTTAATGGTTAGTAATTTTTTAAGAATAATAATTAATTAAATTTTTTGGTTGAAGAAGATGCTAATCAATATTTATTTTTAAGACTATTGTATTAATATAATTGTATACAAGATGATTGTATACTTTTAATTTTTGTAAAATTTGTAGTTATTTATATTTTTTAGTATAATATTTGAGGAAATTGGGTGATTTGATGAAAAGGCCAGAATTACTTGCTCCTGCAGGAAATATGGAAAGTTTAAAAGCAGCAATTGCTGGTGGATGTGATGCTGTTTATTTAAGCGGTAAGATGTATGGTGCTAGGGCGTTTGCTAATAATTTTAGTGATGATGAATTGGTAGAGGCTATTAATATATGTCATTTATATGGGGTAAAAGTTTATATAACGGTAAATACATTAATATATGATAATGAAGTTGATGATTTTATGAAATATATTGAATATATTCATAAAATTGGAGTAGATGCAGTTATTATGCAAGATTTGGGAATGATGGATTTAGTTAGGAAGACTTATCCTAATTTAGAAATTCATGCATCAACGCAAGCTCATATTCATAATTTAGATGGTACTAAATTTATGGAGAAATTGGGAATTAGGAGAGTGGTTCTTGCACGTGAGACTCCTATTGAATTAATAAAAGAGATTAAAGATAATACTAATATTGAATTGGAAATCTTTGTACATGGTGCTTTATGTATTAGTTATTCAGGACAGTGCTTGATGAGTAGTTTAATTGGTGGTAGAAGTGGTAATAGAGGTTCATGTGCTCAATGTTGTAGACAGTCTTATGATTTAATTAAGAATGCTAGAAAGATTAATAAAGATAAATATTTATTAAGTACAAAAGATTTAAATACATTGTATTATATTGATAAATTAATTGATATTGGAGTTGATTCTTTAAAAATAGAAGGAAGAATGAAAAGGCCTGAATATGTATATACAGTGGTTAGTTTGTATAGAAGGGCTATTGATTCATATGTAGATAATGGTTTTATTGATATAAGTGAAAATGATATTAAGGAGATAAAAAAATTATTTAATCGTAATTTTACTAAGGGATTTATTTTTCATGAAGATAATAATAATTTTACAAATACTTATAGACCAAATCATATGGGAATTGAAATAGGAAAAGTTATTGATTATAAAAATGATTATGTAATAATAAAATTAAGTGATGAATTATGTGTTCAGGATGGTATTAGAATATTAGAAGATGATATTGGTATGATAGTTACTACGTTGTATAAAAATAAAACAAAGATAAAAGGTGCTTCTAAAGGTGATATTGTTTCAATACCTGTTAATGATAGGGTAAAAATAGGTAGTATAGTATTAAAAACAACTGATGTTAATCAAATAAAAAAAATAAATGATTTAATTAGTATTGGTAGAAAGATTCCTGTAGATATAAAGATTGATATTGATAATAAAATAAAATTAGAAATTACTGATGGAATTAATAAAATAATTGTTAATAGTAATGAATTAGAAATTGCTAAAAGTAGGCCTACAACTTTAGAAGAAGTTATTAAACAAATTTGTAAATTAGGTAATACTATTTATAAAATAAATAATGTAGATATAAACTATAATAATGATTTATTTATACCTATTAAGGTATTAAATGACTTAAGAAGAGATGCAATAGATTTATTAAATAGTAAAAGATTATATACAAATGAAGTATTAATAAAAGATTATTATATAGATGTACCAAATTATGAAATAGTTAATAAAAAGAGTATTTTAATTTCTAATATAGATGATTATGAGGAATATGATGAAGTATATGTAGATAATATTGAATTATATAAAAGATGTAATAATGTTACTTTAAAATTGGATAGAGTTAATGAACATTTAGATAATTATAATCAGAGATTATTAGTTGGGGAACTTGGAAGTGTGTATAAATATAAGGAGGTAGTTTCAGATTTTTCTTTAAATGTTACTAATTCATATACAGTTGCTTTTCTTCATTCTATTGGTGTTAAAAAGATTACTTTGTCTTATGAATTGAATTATAATCAGATTAAAGAATTGATAAATAATTATCATAATAGATATCATAAGCATCCGAATTTAGAGGTAATTGTTTATGGTTATGAAGAGGTAATGGTTTGTAAATATAAATTATTAAATAATACATTTCTTGTAGATAGATTTAATAATAAGTATAGGATAATTATTAAGAATAATTTAATGCATATTTATAATTATAAAGAGAGAAATTTAAAAGATGATTATTATAAAATAGGTGTTAATTGGATTAGAATTAATAAGGATTGTATTTAAAATTTAACTGTTATCAATACTGGGTTGATGTTGACAAATATACAATTTTTTGAGATAATGTACTTGGAATAAAGATGAGGTGAAATATATGTATCAAGATAGGATTGTATTGACTAGTCGTGATATTTTGGAAAAGGAATTTAAAATAGATACGAGAGGATATAGACCACAAGAAGTAGATAGATATCTAGATATTATTATTAAAGATTATGAAGAAATGAAATCTATTATTAATGATTTGGAAAGGGATAAAAAGGAATTACTTGAAGATAATATTCGTTTGAAACAAGAAATAAGGAATTTAAGAACTAAAATTGAAGTATTAACTGAAAATAGTAATGAAGGAAATGCTACTAATGCAGATGTTTTACGTCGTCTATCAAATTTAGAAAAATATATTTATAGCAAAGATTAATACTTTGACAAACGCTGCATACATTTTATGTAGAGGAAAGTCCATGCTCACACAGTCTGAGATGATTGTAGTGTTCACGCTAAGGGAAAAAATAACCTTGGGTAGTAGTAATACTAACGGCTCCGAAATGACCTAAGTCATGTGATAAGGTTAAATTAGGTATAAAAGTGCCATAGAGACGATGCTTTATAGAAATATAAGGAGTGGAACGTGGTAAACCCCGTGAGTGAGAAACCCAAATTTTGGTAGGGGAGCTTTGATAGGGAATTCCACTGATTCAAGGATCTTAGGATAGATAAATGTTTGTCACCGTAAAAGGTACAGAACATGGCTTATAAAGTATTAATATATAGAATAGAGGCTTAAATGAAAGAAATTGGAGAAAAGTTACGAGAAGCAAGAGAAAAAATGGAGATAACCATAGATGAAGCTTCTGAGGATTTAAAAGTGGAACCTTCAATTATTCAAAAAATTGAAGATGGTGATAAAGAGTCTTTTAAAAATGTGTTATATTTAAAATATTATATTAGAGATTATGCAAAATATTTAGGATTGAATTCTGATGAGTTAGTTGAAGAATTTAATGAGTATTTATTTGGTTATACTGCTAAGATATCTATAGATGATATAAAAAATGCTAATAAAAATAATGAGCCTAAAAAAGTTACACAAGTAGTTTCGCCTTATACAGTAGAAAAGAAACAACAAAGAAATGTTCCGACGATACTAATTTATTCTTTAGTTATATTAATTGTTGGAATTGTTATATATTGTTTGATTTTATTTTTTTATAATAATTCTAAGGATAATGATAATCTAATTAGCTATAATGAGGAGGTATTATATGAACTTGCCTAATAAACTTACAATAGTAAGAATCATATTATCAGCTTTAATTATTACAGTTTTATTATTTCCATTTCAAACTGCCGGTATAAATATACCACAATTGTTTGTAAATGAGAAAATTGTTGTAGATGTTAAATATTTAATTGCTGGGGTGTTGTTTATATTTGCATCGCTTACGGATTTTCTTGATGGTCATATAGCTCGTAAAAGGAATATGGTCACTGATTTTGGAAAGTTAATGGATGCAATTGCTGATAAGATGTTAGTTAATTCAGTATTAATTATATTAGCCGCTACTGGTTTTATTCATCCTATTATTCCTATAGTTATTATTATAAGAGATACGATTGTTAATTCAATAAAGATGATTGCTGCAAGTAAGGGAAAGGTAGTAGCTGCTATTAAATCGGGTAAGTTAAAGACGATATGCTTAATGGTTGGAATTAGTTTAACTTTATTTTATAATTTACCATTTGAATTATATAATATTAGAATAGCAGACTTTTTATTATTTATTGCAACAGTTTTATCTATTGTTTCAGGAATACAATATTATTCTAAAAATAGACATTTATTATTTGATGATATAAAATCGAAAAACTAGGGAACTAGTTTTTTTATTGTTATAATAAAATTTAGTAATAAATAAATATTTTATCATTAAATTATATCATAATAAAAGTAAACACTTTTTGTGTTTACTTTTATTTTATCAGATCGATTAACAGTTATCTTAATATTGTAATATTTAATTAGTTTCATTATTTTGATTTTTATCTTCATTGTCGTTAGAATTGTTATCTTTATTTGTTTCAGTATTATTAGTGGTATTTTCATCCTTATTATTTTCTGTTTCTTTATCTTTATTTGTTTCATTTGATTTAGGTTTTTCAATTGTTACTTTAAGACTTACTGATTTACCATCACTTATGTTATTTTTAAAATTAGAGTATGCAGTTTTTATTACATATGTATAAGTACCAGTTTCTTTTACTTCAACAGAAAATTTATTATCTTTAGTAAATCCTAAATGAGTTAAATTACCACTATTTTCTTTTCTATATACATCATATCCAAATTCTCCTAGAACAGAGTTGTTATATGAAATTCTACTTGCTACAAATGAATTTAAATATCCATCATTTTCAAATACTGGTCGATAATATGATCTTAAATAGTTTTCATTATTGATTTCTGCATTTTTAGATGCATTCCATGTTATTGTAACAACATTGTCTACGTTTGTTGCGTTAAGATTTGAGACATCTCCTAATTTTGCAAATCTTGTAGAAACATTTGTTGGTTCAGTCCCATTAACAAATAGTTCTGTTCTTCTTAAATTAGATGGTGTGTATTCACTTGGTAGAGTAGGTTCTGGACATTCAAGTTCAACTTCAACTCGTGATACTCCAGCTGGTTTTTGAAATGTATTACTAGATGTGTAAAAACCTTTTCCAATTGCTTGATATAATCTTTCATGTTGAGCGGACATTAAGTCATTATGATGTTCTTTAGATGGAATATCATATCCATACCACATTCCAACTGCATATTCAGTATTGTATCCTACAACCCAATAATCATTAACTGCATTTGTATTTGCAAGTCCCATTGCTTCTTTCTTTTTTTCATCAAAGTTTGTTGTTCCTGTTTTAGCAGCATATTGAACTCCGTTTATGTTGTTATATCTTCCCATTGCTTGTTGTCCGGTTGTAACTAACATATCAGATATCATGTATGCAGTTTCTTCACTCATAGCTTTATTTTTCTCAATTTGATTTGTGTATTCTTCTTCAGTATCTTTATAGATAATTTTTGTAAAACTGTATGGTTTAATATAATATCCGCCATTACCGAATGCTGCATAAGCTGCAGCCATAGTCAATGGTGATTCACCATTATATCCTCCAATTGCATGTGCTTCGTGTAGACCTTCTTCAGGGCTTAGCCCTAATCCTTTTACGAAACTTAGTACATTTTCTTTATTATTTTTCTTAAATGTTTTTAGTGCAGGTATATTTCTTGATTGTGCAAGTGCCTCACGCATTGTCATATATCCTTTATATCCACCATCCCAGTTATTAATTTTAACTCCATTTGAATATGTACTAGGTTCATCTACTAATGTTTGATATGTGCTCCAATTATTGAATTCTATCGCTGGTCCATAATCATATAAAGGTTTTGCGGTTGATCCTATTTGATTTTTTAAATCTGTTGCTCTATTAAGTCCTAATGGTGCATAATTTCTTCCACCACTTAAAGCGATTATTGCTCCAGTATTAATGTCTATTGCGGCAACTCCTGTTTGAACAAATTCGTTTTCCCATTGATAATTTGAACCATCTGATATACCGTTTAGAAATTCTTGCTTTTCAGGATCTAGAGTAGTGTATATTATCATTGATGTTGTATATGGATTGTTACCTGTTTTCTTTTCAACTTCTTTTGTAACTGTATCAATAAAGACTTGATATTTGTTGTCGCTTATAGCATTTCCATTGGCATCTGTGTTTCTAGGTTTAACTATTTTATCAACAGTCATTTTTTTAGCTATCTTATATTCTTCATCATTGATATATCCATGACGTTTCATATAGTATAAAACTGTTTTTCTTCTTTTTTCTGTAGCTTCTGGATTGGTATATGGATTGTATTTACCTGGTGCTTGAAATAAACCGGCAATCATAGCTGCTTCTGCTAAATTTAAATCTTTTGTACTTTTTCCAAAATATGTTAATGATGCTTGTTCAACACCATATGAATTATTACCTAAGAAATAACTATTAACATAGAATTCCATTATTTCTTCTTTAGAATATTTTGGTTCAATTTTTGATGTAGATATATATACATCAGTAAATTTACGAATTATTCCTTTGATACCTGTTGCTTCTTTTGATGTGTATGCATTTTTGGATATTTGCATTGTTAGGGTAGAGGCACCACTAACATCTCTTCCCATAAGTTGTTGACCAGATGCTTTTAAAAATCTTGCCCAGTCAACTCCATTGTGTGCGAAAAATTTTGAATCTTCGGTTGCAACGATTGCATCAATTAATACTTCTGGTAATTCATCATATGTAACTATAACTCTTTTTTCTGATCCTAATTTGGCATATTCATTTCCATTTTTGTCAAGTAGTGTACTTGGTTCAGATACATATAATGCTTCAGGTGTAAAATCTGGGGCATTTGTTGCAATATATATATTGAAAATAATTCCCGCAATAATTGATAATAGTGTTCCACCAACGAATACAAGTAATAGAATAAGTAAATTTTTCTTTCTGCGCTTTTTTCTTAATGTTGGATCTAATTTTCTTCCTTTTATTATTGAACAAACTATAAAATATACTATATCTATTATTAAGACTATTAATAGTGTTTTAATTAGTTTTCCTTTGGTTTTCCCAATAAATACAGCAATTATACTTAAAAGAATGACAATTAAGCTAATTATCTTTGTTTTTAGATGTCTTTTTGTTTTTTTAGGAATAACTTTTGAAATAGATTTTGTAGTATTTTTACTGGTTACTTTTTTCTTTCCATTTTTATTATTATTTTTCTTTGTATTTGTTTTAATATTACTCATTAATATCACCCAACTCCTTATCAACTATTTTTAAATAATCCAATCGAGGTCTTAACCCTTCTTTAATTAAGTATCCATTTGTTTTAAAATATTCAATTGGTATTGATTTCCTTGTTTGTTGTTCAATAAAAGAATTTAATTTTTTAAAACTCATATAATATGTTTCATTTAAGGATGAAAATCTTACAATAATAAATCCTATGCCTCCATGTATTGTAATATTCTTTAAATGATTTATTTGGTGATTGTGAATATTACTTAATGGGAAACTAGTTTTACTTTTTGTTTCTTTAGCTTCAAAATCAATATATTTACTTTTATAAATACCATTATAGTCTGTTGTTGATGGTATTTTAAAGTGAGCTTCGGTAATTATTGCGTCATTTCTTGATTTATAATTAACTTTATCTATTGTAATGGGAGTGGGTTTTTTATATATAACTGCTTTGTTAGTTTCTAAATAAAATTTATTTGTACTATTTAAATCATTTTCGAGACCCATTCCACGATTACTATAAAGATAATTATAATTATTATTTTTTAATTTTGACTGTGAAATCATTTAATCACCAAAAATATTATACTATATTTTTAGTAAAAATACTACTTTAATTATTTAAATATTTAAATTACTAATTTTTTCTAGTTTTGTCGAATTTCACATGTTTGTTTTTTTTTCTGATAATATTAGATGAGAGGTGATTAGGGGTGCAAATGAATATGCATATTGAAAATATATATAATAATATGATTAGTGATATTAATACTATTAAATTAGCTACTTACTCTATTAAAAGGAAGTAGTTTTTTTCTTGAAAAAAATAATTGTTGATGATATACTTATTTTAGTTAAGGAGAAAAGTATGAAGATAGAAAATAATGAATATGAATTAATTGAAAATTATAAAGAAGGATTTGATTTAGAAAAAGTTAAAGAATTATATACAGATTATTTTAACGATTATGATTATATTTTGGGAGATTGGTCTTATGGTAAGTTAAGATTGAAGGGATTTTGTGATAAAATAAATAAAAATTGTAATCGTATAAATGATATTAAGTATAAAGATAATTATATTAAAGAGTTATGTAGTTATGATTGTAGTTATTTTATAATTAAGAAGGTAAAGAAATGATTTTTAAGCAGATAATGAGATTTGGTATTGTCGGATTGATTGCTACTATTATAGATTATGTATTATTATATTTTTTTACTGATTTTTTGAATGTACATTATTTAATATCAGCGGTTATTTCGTTTAGTATTTCTTTAATAGTTAATTATTATTTGAGTATTAAGTGGGTTTTTTATATGACTAAAAAGCAAACTTATAAAGAATTATTTTTATTTGCTTTTTTGAGTTTAATTGGATTAATTATTAATGAATTAATTTTATATTTAGGAACAGAATTGTTAAATATTTATTATATGGTATGTAAAATTGGGGCTACTATTATTGTTATGGTTTATAATTTTATAACAAGAAAGATATTTATTGAAAAATAAGACTAGAGCTTATTTTTTTTAAAAATTTGATATTTTTCTTTAAATTTTAAAAAAAATATAGTATAATTATTTATAGATTGTAGGTGAGATTAATGAGACATATTTATACAAGCTTAGATATTGGTTCTGATAGTATTAAAGTGGTTGTATGTGAGTTGTTTCAAAATAAACTTAATTTACTTGCTGCATCATCTTTTAAATCTAAAGGAATTAAAAAAGGACTTATAACTGATGTCGAACTCGCAAGTATTACAATTAAACAAGCTATAAATGAAGTAGAAAATATGTTAAATATAAAGATTAGAAAAGTAATTACATCTGTCCCTAGTTATTTTGCTGAGTATTCTATTATAAAAGGTAGTACAAATACTTTAAATGGTATAGTAACTCATGATGATGTTATGAAATCTTTAGAAGTTGCAATGAAAACTAAGGTAATTGTTGGTAAAGAGATGGTTACTATTCTTCCAATAGATTTTAAATTAGATAATAATGAGGAAATTGTTGATCCTGTTGGATTAAAAGGCGATAATCTTGGTTGTCGTGCAGTACTTGTATCAGTACCAAAGAAAAATATTTATTCTGTTGTTGGTGTTTTGGAATCAATAGGCATTGAGGTAATAGATATTTCTCTTAATAATATTGGAGATTTGTATGCGTTTAAAAATAGTAATTTTGATACGAAAATTGCTGCTATTATTAATATAGGTAGTGAGACAACATCTGTGTCTATATATAATAGAAATGTTATTATAAAGAGTTCAATTTTAAATATGGGTGGTAAAAATATTGATAATGATATTGCGTATATGTTTAAAATTGATGAAACAGTAGCTAATAGACTTAAAACTAAATTTGCAGTTGCTCATAAGAAGTATGCTAGCACTCATGATTTATATGAAATTAAAAATGCTGATGGTATTTTAAAGGTTAATCAGCTTGAAATATCTGAAGTTGTAATGTCTAGATTAGAAGAAATTTTAAATCTTGCAAAAAACGAATTAAATAACTTGACAAGTAAGCAAATAGATTATATTATTATAACAGGCGGTGTTGTTAATACTGCTGGTTTTGAACACTTAGTTTCAGATATTTTTCCGAATCAGGCAAATATTGGAAATATTAAAATACTTGGTATTAGAAATTGTAAATATTCAGCTTGTATTGGTAATATAGTATATTTAATTAATAAATTAAAATTAAAAGGAAAAGATTTTACAATGATAAATGATGATGAAGCTAGTAGTATGATATCATCAAGTAGTAATAGGAATGCTCCAGAATCTACGTTAGGAAAAATTTTTGGATATTTCTTTAATGAATAGGGAGGATATATGATATGTTTGGATTAGAAATGGATCAAATAGCTAAAATAAAAGTAGTAGGAATAGGTGGCGGTGGTGGAAATGCCGTTAACCGTATGATAGAGTCGGGGGTTAAGGGAGTAGAATTTATTGTGGCTAATACTGATCTACAAGTATTAAACTGTTCTAAAGCTCCAACAAAGATTCAAATAGGAGAGGCGTTAACTGGTGGAAGAGGAGCTGGTGCTAAACCTGAAATAGGTAGAGAAGCTGCACTTGAAAGTAAAAAAGAATTGGAAGATGCTCTTAAAGGTGCAGATATGGTTTTTGTTACTTGTGGAATGGGTGGCGGAACTGGTACAGGTGCTGCTCCTGTTATAGCTTCTATTGCTCAAGAATTAGGTGCTCTTACTGTTGGAATTGTTACTAAGCCTTTTTCATTCGAAGGTAAAAAGAGAATGGAACAAGCTTTAATTGGTATTGAGGAATTAAAGAAAAATGTGGACACTTTAATTGTTATTCCAAATGATAAATTAAGAGAAATTATTGATAAATCAACACCTCTTCTTGAATCATTTAAAGAAGTAGACAATGTACTTCGCCGTGGTGTTCAATCAATATCTGATTTAATTGCTGTTGCAGGACTTATAAATCTTGATTTTGCTGATGTTAAAACGGTTATGGAAAAGAGAGGCAGTGCTTTAATAGGTATTGGTATTGGAGTGGGAGAAAATAGAGCTACAGAGGCTGCTCGTCAAGCTGTTGCTAGTCCATTACTTGAAACTAGTATTAGTGGCGCTACAGATGCTATTATAAATGTAACTGGTGGTTCTAATTTAACTTTATTTGAAGTAGAGGAAGCTGCGGAAGTAATTAGATCCAGTGCTAATACTGATATTAATACTATTTTTGGTGCTGTTATTAATGAAAATTTAAATGATGAGATAATTGTTACTGTTATTGCTACAGGCTTTGAGGGAAATAGTAATGAACCTTTATATCATTCTTATAATAGAAATGAAAAAAGGACTGCTGATCCTGTAGTTAATCCGTTAAAATCTCCACTAAGTGATACTGATGATGATAATGGTAGTGATGATGATATAATTCCTTCATTTTTAAGAAAAAGAAGTGGGTTTTAATTAAAAAAAGGTAGACTTAATGTCTACTTTTAATATGGAATTATACATTTTTTTACTATTTCTATTGTTTACTTGAAATAATATTTTATGATATACTATTTATGTTGTGTAGGAGGGTAATATGAGTACAGAAATAATTGAGGAAATTAGTAAAGAATTAAATGTAGGAGTAAAGCAAGTTGAAAGTGTTTTGAAACTTCTTGAAGAAGGTAATACTATACCATTTATTGCACGATATAGAAAAGAAGCGACAGGTAATTTAAATGAGGAACAGATTAAAGTTATAGAAGAAAATTATACTTATCAAGTTAAT
>JAEEGL014250509.1_pt1 | contig 20375 bp, 7 predicted proteins | sample 9134231 | NCBI WGS metagenome assembly JAEEGL01 (sample SAMN16246548, study PRJNA631951) | gut metagenome | biome: gut microbiome; feature: rumen; material: fiber-attached | host: Bos | place: Iran: Karaj | collected 2018-10 | reverse complement strand
TGCTCGTCTGCTCAAGAAGTTCACCACATGGACCGTTCAGAAGGCTACTGAGATCGGTGGCGTTATGATGAACCACGCATTCGGTGTCATGACTGATACTGATGTTCCGATCCGTGTCGTTTCTTCGAACCGCGTCGATGCTTACATCGAGATCCCGGCATATCAGCGAGGCGCTGGTGAGGACGATGTGTCCCGCGAGTACTTCTTCAAGATCGTGGCATATCCGATGGATAAGTTCCACGTTTCCTACAAGCACCTCCGCTTCGCTCGCCACCTGACCAACTCTCCGGAGAACGCTGCATATGCAGACGCTCAGAATCCTGGCGGCGCAGCAGTCATCGTCACCACTTCCAGCCAATACCAGACCATCGCGATCCAGGGTATTCAGGGCCGTGTTATCTTCAAGAACACTGTTCTGGTTCCGGATTCCAAGGCTGGTCTTGTCTCTAGTGGAGAGACTCCTACTCCGACTCCGACCCCGGATCCTACTGAGGGTTACACTGTGATCGGTACTCAGCCGGAAGACTGGACTTCTGCTTGGACCACCAAGTATCAGAACAAGGTCTACAAGCTGAACGCTGGCGGCACTGCTATGGAAGCTGTGACCGATGCTGAGGCTCCGACCTGGGCAGCAAACACCTTCTACACCAAGAACGGTAACGGCGGAACCTAATCAACCAAACGCCCAAGTGGATGATGGCGGGCCACGCCCGCCATCATCTATTATTATTCTGATTGATCACGACCATTGATCGAGTCTTGTACTACGGCAATGCACTTTTCAATTAGATAGTCCGGTGATATATCCGGATACGTTCGTAGGGTATTCTTCGTGATGATCTCTAACGAACCACCTGCAGGTGCACTCTGTTGGGATCTCAATACCAACTGAATAGCCATCTGCTCTTTAATGGTAGCTGTAATCTGCTTGGCTTCATCTGGTTTCGGAAAACGTTTCAAACGTGCAGCTTCTGCATCACGTTTAAGCTTGATCTGTAGACCAGAAGATAACGTGTGAACTGATTGTTGGATCAGAGTGATCTCGTCAACACATGTTGATGTCTGTGATCTTGCGAGTTGTGCATCTTTCATGCTGAAATAAAGCAGACGATTGGTGTCATCCAGTTGTCTCTTAATTCCAGCCATCTTCTGAAGAAGAATAATGAAAGCTGTAGAGACGAAAAGCAGGATAACAGAAAGGATCGTAATGATAACGATCAGCAAATTCGCGTTAATCTGAATAGTCATAAGGGTTACCTCCATGAAAAAATTTATTAGGAAAGGATGTGAAGTGTGCTAATGAATGGTTTTGGTCGCGACATGGTAAAAACATTTCTTGAAGATGGAAAATATGCTGCAATCACAGAATATGCGAAGATCTGCTATCCGGATGCGAACGACTTAATTGTCGAATCCTACGACGGTAACGAAGTTCGTGTATATGTTGATGAAGACCAGGTACATTTGATGTGTCCGTCACAAATGTCTACGATCCAGACAGAAAGTGTTGCGGATGCTGTCGCAAATGGTACGATCTTTGATGACGCCGAAGCGGTTGACAATCATGCACAGTATGTGACTATGAATTCGATTCCGGTTCGTGCAATGTCGAAGAATGGTCTTGATGAACCAAAACATCTCCGGATTGTTGTCTCCGGAATCATTGGTCGAATGACTGATGATGGAACTATCGAGATTTCGGTAACGGACATGATGAATGGTAAGCAGTTCATTGATCAACTGAAGGAATGCAATATGAAAGATGATTGTGATCATTCAGATGAGATCAATAAATTGACGGACCATTATCTTGGAGCGAAGGATCACTATGCTTTGCCCAGGAAACTGAAGTCCGACATCGGAAAACTGGATGGTGAAGTCAAGTCTATCACATCCGTGAAACCTGAAGACGGTATTGATGAAGACGACTATGAATATATGGATATGGGTGATGGCGATACCAAGAATGAGATGTATGATCATTCCGATGATGAACATCCATACGAGGAAGGTTTCTTCTCAAGAAAACCGAAAAAGCTGAAACCGATTCCACGTGATGTCGTTGCGTATATCACCGTCGAAATGAATGCGATCAAAGACTCCAATGATCAGGCGATGCTCTCTGGATACACGTGTTCGAAGTTGGATCTCGTTGATTTCTATATCAACTGCATTGATACACAGGACGATCGTTACATCGTTCCTCACACAAGACAATATCTTGTGCAGATGCAGAATGATTTGAATCGACTGCTCCAACAGATTCTGAACATTCGTCCACGTGCCTGGGGTAACCAGCGTCTCTGGAAAGCTGGAGTCACACTTCCGGAAGGTCGGTGATAAGATGGGAACAAATAGTATTTCACAAATCATTTGTGAGTATCGGACGGTGTTCGAGGATGTTTCCAAAATCTCTCCGAATATCCGGCCAACAGATGATGTACTATATTCTGAGATGGACTTCGCGAAATGCATCACAGAAATGTGCCAATTTCTTGAAGGATATATTCAGTATCGTACATCCGGAGATCAATCTTATGGGAATAAGATTCTCTCAACCACCAAGAAATTCTACGATGGGATGTTCACTGATACATCCGATCAATCACCATATCGCCGACAGACAACGTTGGCTGATATGAACACCACAAACAGTACATTCTTGGAATGCACACAACAGCTACAGACCGTCATGGAATCTGTGGTTGAACGTTGTGGTGATACCGAGGCAAAACAACTTGTTACCATGAGCACCAACCAATTCAAGAAATTGGCAAAGGTGTTCCATGATGACATGAATCTGTACATGTGGCTGGCTACGGGAAATTCTCGTGTCAGACCCGTGGACATTCCATCTAAACATCGGGTCGATTTCCGGAATGTGAAAACACCGGTTATGCATCGGCTTGATCAATACAAATCTAACAAAGGAGTGTAACTAATCATGCAGGATACTATGGTTTATGAGCAAGAACAACTGCTCTTCGCGATCGATGATATCGATGATGCAACAATCATGGCGGAGTCCGCGGTGATTAATCAGCTTGCAAATCTGTGGCTGAAGACATCTATGATTCAGGAATCCATGACTCCGGAGCAGTTTGAGAAGTACTACCAGGAAGCCAATGCAGCTGAACGTATCGGCGGTAAGATGGATGACTTCGCTGCAAAGGTTAAGGACAAGATCAAGAACTTCAGCTTCAAGGAAATGTTCGTCAAGATCTGGGAAGCAATTAAGCGGGTATGGTCTGTTATCTGGAACAAGACCATGAAGTTCATTTCACACTTCAAGCCGTCTTACATTGCGGACCTTGTTCGCACAAACAATTCAGCGCTTGCACATGTTGCAAAGAAGCACGGTTGCAAGGTCAGAGTTGAAACCGACGGAAAGCTCACGCTTCTCCTGCCATTCGTCGATCTCACATACTTCGAGAAGTGGATCAGACGCAACACTTCTGGTGTTGACCGTATGATCAAGGATCTGAAGAGAGCTGCGGATGGCGGTAAGAAGATGACGAAGATCCGTGAATTGAACTATTTCGATCAGTGGTCTTTCCGCGATAAGGGTACGTATGATCAGCTTACTGCTGATCTAAAAGCTGGAAAATATGGCGAATCGGGATCAAGGACCGAAGAGCAGAACCTTGCTAAAAGCGCTGCAATGATCAAGTCATATCCAACAAAACTGATGTCTCTGGATGAGTTCACGAGCTATGCTGAAAGCGGCACGAGTGAACATCTCCTTTCCGGTAAACCTAAGAAGTTCCAAAATATGAGCCAGTACATGAGTGACTTCAAGAAGAAGGTTGACGAACTCGTTTCCTTGGCAAAATCCTTCAAGGATAATCTTGACGATAAGGCTGACGAGAATCTCAAGCAATTCGCTCAGAGTCTCGTTGACACATCTGCAAAGTTCCAGTTGAGTGTTACTGAAGCTCAAAATGCAATGTCTTTCTCGATCGCCCAAGCCAAGGCCCTTGCTGAAGATGTTAAGAAGGATCTGCTTCATTACAGCGGCAAGAAGGAAATGGACGAGTATATTGCGAAGCGTGCGAAGAGTAAGAATCCCGAGACTGAAGCAAAGCAGACCGAGGAACTTCAAAATCGGAACCAAGAGATCGTCAATAAACTTGGTTAACAAGAAAGGTGTGAACAGTGTTGAATATCACTGATGTGATCCGTGACATCAAGATGTCACTTGGTTTGGAAACGATAGCATTACCGTTTGACAAACCGACCGAGATCGTGCTGAAAGAGATCATTCAGATATCTGTTCGCACCTTCTCCCAATTCAAGCCTTTGATTCGGGAAGGATATGAAAGCCGTAATAATCTGCGTTCGCCTGATGAACAGTCAAAACGGATGGGTATTTATATGCTTCCCGCTTCATTGACGGTCACTCCTGTCCAGTATGCTGATGCGTATATGGCTAATGGAGAAGACCCTAAGGAGCAAGCTGCAGTGAATGTCTTCACGGTTGGCACTCCATTCGTTGGTTTTGGATCGTATTACCCACAGGATATCATTAATGCTGTCGGCACAGGTGCCGCCATTAACAAATATTCTGGGGTAACGTCCAAACCACAAACATCGAAATGGCTCGGGTACAATCGTATTCAGCTATTTGAATTTCCAGAAAATGCATACATCAAATTTGTGGTAAAGTGCGATCACGATTTGAGCTGTGAAACGATTCCTATAACATGTAGAGAGTCTTTCATGGAACTTGCATCGTTGGATGTCAAACGCACATTGTATTCTATGTTGAAAAACATGAATACAGTAGGCTCCGCTTTTAAGGAGATTCAATTACGAATCGACGACTGGTCTGGTGCGGAGTCTGAACGGAAACAGCTCATTGATAGTTGGACATCTTCGTTCCACATCGATGATCTGGATCTGGTCCAATTCTTCTGAAAATGATGTGAAAGAGAATGTGCGTGGGCGCAAAGCCCACGCCATTTCTTTTCATTTGAATATATCTACGAAAGGGGTGAATGGATATGCCGAATCTGATGGTTGATGCATTGAAAACATTTGGCAAAGAGACATCAATCGGTTCATCAGTTGTATCAATGGTATCTGATGCAAAGGAGATTAAAGATACATTGATGGGTGGAGCTAAAACAGCAAAAGAAACCTACCGAAATATGCGACAGAATGGATTCCGTAAAGTAACTGATTGGTTCTATCAACGCGGTGACGAATATGGAATGAATTCATCATTAGAAGATGATAATGACGATGATTTCGATGCTGGATTTAGCTACGGAACTGATGATGACGGAGACTCGTCACAGGTACTTGATTACGAGGGTATGAAGGGTATCGCAAAAGGTCAAGTCAGTGCAATGTATAATATTGCAGGTAAACAGGCTGAAGCAACTGCGATGACTGCATCCGAAGTGATATCCAATCTCAACGATCGTTCATCTGAAATCCTTTCATCGTTAGGCACTATCAATTCATCTTTGGAAACCATTTCACAAAAACTCGAAAAGCTGATTGTCGTTGTTGCAGAAAACTCGAGTGAACGTGACAATGGATTCTTTGACGCAAATGGTAATTTGACACTCGGTTCCGTATTCGGTGGGATGAGAAACTCTGTTCAACACCGATTTGGAACATATTTGAACCTTGGTAAGAACCTGCTACAAAGCATTGGAAAAATGTCACCTGGAGAACTACTCGGAACATCACTAGGTTTATTTGGTTCCGATATTAAGTTCAAAGGACTGGGTGGTCAATCGATCAATGACATTTCTGATACTTTGACAGAAAAGTTCATGAATGCTCAAAACAGTTTCTTCACAAGAGTCATTGAAAATGGCTTCTTCAAGAAATTGTTTGGTGATAAAACTAGAATGGCGGCAAATAAGGATTATGGTGCATATATCGAAAATCAGTATACGCGTAATCGTGCGGTTTTCGATGGAATGACCCGTAAAACGATTGTCGACATTATTCCGGCATATCTTCGTAAGATCACGGAAGCAGTTACAGGTCAAACGTATCATATATCAGAATATGGTACACTAACAACTGAACGTGGAGATGGGTTCAAATCGGTTGCGAGAAATGTCATCAATGATGGCATGAAGAACAAACATATCGAGTCAATTGTTTCTTCAGCGAATGCTGCTGATGACATCGATGAAGATGATGTACGTTTGGCGCAACGTATTTTGCTCGGTTTATATGTTGGATCCGCGTTGGATTCTGGAACTGCAATATCGACATCCAGCATTTTGAAGAATGGTGGAGACGACGCGATCAATGCTGAAGCTGCTAAGATGCTGGGGCGGAAAACAAATAAACCAGCATCATACTGGATGAAGGTTATCACGCTGATCAATGCATCATTTGATTCAAATTCACAAATACGTGAATCGTTTGTTCGTGCAATTAATCAGACGGTACGTCAAACTGATATTGCTGGTGAAGAATATGCTCAGAATGCAACATTCATCGATGATATCGGTTCACTGTCACATGATATGATCGTCGATGCATTGGAAGAACATATTCAGAATGTTTCCGATACCGGCGGTGATACACGAACGTATGATGATCTCATTCGTGCGAAAGAAATCACGGAAGCTGATATGCCACCTGGTGCAAAACGTTCAGATCGTGTTTCTGATGAAGCAATTCGTCAAGCAAAGCTGAAACGAGCTCGCCAATCAGAAATCGTATCAAATGGTCAACCTTCTATCAGAACTGCTGCTGAAAGCACTGCTGATTATTTGGCATCTATCTTTGAAATCTTGAATCGTGGTGTAAATGTATTCGCAGTCAAACGGAAAAAGCCATTTGAAAAGATGAAACTTCAGAAAGCCGCCATGGGTACGCCGTCAGTGAGTGCTCCGGTACCAGAAGTTGATATCGTTGATAATGATAATACACCACCAAAACAGACCCCAGAACAATCATCACCATCTCATGTAGAAACTGGTGCTGAAGGCAGTGAAAATGACCAACCGAAAGATGATCAACAACCTGCTGAGCAGAATCAGGAACAAGATAAGATTGGTGCTGCAACGGATAAGCTTACGGCAAATGCTAAGAATCTTGCAACAAATGTTGTCAATGCTATTAAGAATCCGGGTAGTATTGTTAGTAAAGCAAAAAATGCCATCACGACAGAATTCGAGAATCTCAAGGAAGATGCTTCGAACTGGACAGACAATGCTCTTGGTAAAGCAGCCGACTGGTCTGACAGAACACTTATTCAAAGTGACGTCAATGACATGGATGATGCCAATGGTGATAAGGAAAAGGCAAATGAAATCCTTGCGGCAATGCAAACAGCTGCATCTGATGGTGATACCCAGGAAGATCTGGCTGCTATCTCTGCACAGATTTCTGAAATCAAAGATCCAAAATTGAAAGCACGTTTGGAAAGAGTTGTTTCATCAACTCTCAAACGTTCTGAGAACAAGAAACCTGCCAAATCAAAGATTGGTGGAATCTTGATGTGGGCCTTTGGTATTGCTAAGAAATTCTTGGGCGGTGTTTTCACCAAAGCAAAAACCTTCTTAGGTAAATTTGGTAAAAACATCGTAACACCGATCATCAATAGTTTGAAGTCCAGCTTTAAGAAAATCACAACTGGTGCAAAAGCTGTAAAAGAAGGCTTTATCGGATCCAAGACGCAATACCGTAAAGCTCAAGAAGGCGAACCCGCCGATTCTGATGGATATGCGATCGATGAAAACGGGAATCGTATTGTTGCAAAGGCTGGTACCACAGGATTACTCCAAGACTCAATCGCATGGGGTAAACAAAAAGCAGGTCAAATCTGGAATAGTACTTCGATGAAGAATCTCCGGAGTGCTGGAAGTAATGCGCTTGATGCTGCTAAGACTCTCGGTGGACTTGGTGTAGACAAAGCCAAGGATGCTGCAGGTAAGTTCGTTGAATGGTGGAAACAACCCGGAATCGTAGGTGATATCGCCAAAGCGGTCAAAGATAAGGCCATCGATACTGCTGGAAAAGTCGGCGGTACTGCGTTGATTGCGAAAGATAACATCTCTGAGAAGATGGGCAATCTGAAGACAAAATTCGAAAACAGTAACTTTGGTAAAGGATTCATGGAAGCATGGAAGGATCCTGCTGAGGAAGAAAAGAAAAAGAATCCTGAACCAAAAACTGCGGCAGACGTCGCTACCAAAACCATTGCCGAAATATTGAAGGATGTTGATGGTAAGGGTGAAGGTGGAGCCGAGACTGCTATTTCGAATATCATCACTGTTTTGAGCGACACATTCGAAGCCATCAACAACAAGATCAACGAAGACGAGAACAAAGAAGAATCCGAAGACAACAGCTCTTCGGTTGTCAATGAGAACGAAGGTGAATCTTCCAGTGAAGAATCTTCATCTTCTGAGTCTTCGGAATCTTCAGAAGGATCATCAACAGTTGAACTTGGTAGTGGCGGAGGCGGTGAAGCAGCTGCTCCTGCTGCTGCTGAAGCTTCCGGTGGTGGAGGAGAAGCTGCTGGTGGTGGTGGTGGAGCTTCTGCAGGAGGCGCCCAACAAGGCGGTGGTGGACTCGGCGGAAAGCTCAAAGGTCTGCTTGGTGGTGGTAATGCTGGTGGTATGGGATTTGATATCGGTAAAATGTTAGGCGGTATGTCGAAGATCCTCTTCGGTATCGGTCAAGCAGTTTTGACTGTTATCATGTCTATGGAAGGTGCCAAGGCAATCATGAATCTCGGAATGGATATTCTGAAGAAATCATTGAGACCGTTGAACAAAGCTTTCCAAGCAATCTACAAAGCACTCAAACCGATCGTCAAGACCGTCACACGTCTCTTGAAAGAGATTGTCGGTTATGTTGTTGAAATCGTACAATCTGTCATCAAGTTTATTCAACCGATTCTCGAGGCAATCGAACCTATCATTGCATCATTGCTTGAAACTTTGATGCCATTGCTTGATATGGTAACTGGATTGGTGAATGTATTGATTGTGCCTTTGACTGCAATGCTAAAAGTTACAGTTATCCCGACATTGAAAATGATCGGTAATACGCTTGAAATCCTTCTTGGTATTGTCCAAGTTGGCATGGGTATTATCCTCACTGCGTTGGGTGGTATCTTGATTGCGGTTGGTTCAATCGTTAAATTCCTAACTGGTTCGGAAGGCATCAAGGATACAGGTAAACAACTCTTCGATACTGGTACTAGCATGGTGAAATCAGGTGCACAATCCGTTGTATCTGGTATGAAGAAGAGCATCTCACTGTTTGGTGAGACGATCAAAGATGTCATGAATACTGGTAAAGAAGAAGATGAGGAGAAAGACAAGAAAAAGAAGAAAAAGAAGAACACTGAACTTCGTGGTTCTGCACTTGAAGGAACCTATGGTTCTGGTGATGAGAGTCTCGATGAAACATTCGGTGGAGCTGGCGCAAGTCAACGCAAGTATGGTACGTACCTCAACATGGCAAAACGTGGTTGTGGTCCTGTTGCAATTGCTGATGCTTATGCACGTCGTACTGGTCGTAGTGTTGATGCTGCTCAGTTGGCTGCTACAATGAATTCTGCAGGCACATACTCACAGAATGCAGGTACTTCCGTCAGTGGTTATATCAAGACTTCACGAGCACTTGGTATGAATCTGACACCTGGTGGTGTTACTTCTACTTCGCTCAGACATGCGTCTCCAAGTAATCCAATCACGATTGTTGGATCAGGTCCTTCGTTCACAACTCGTAATGGAAATAACCACTACATGAACGTCATTGGATCCGATTCTCATGGCACAGCTTATGTATCCAATCCGATGAGTGGAAAGATTGAACGCAAGAACATCAATTCTCTTGCAACAAGTTCTGTCATGGGTCTGTATGGTTCTGGTGATGAGAATGCACCGTATGCATTCAGTGATGAAGTCCAGGAAGCATTGGGATCTCTCAAGTCGATCGCAAAATCTATCATTGATCTATTCTCCACTGAATCTTCTGTCGAAGATGCTCTTGCAAAGGAAGAGGAAAAGAACGAGTATGATCGTATGCAATATGAAACAGCTGATCTGACGGAAGAAGAACAAGCTGAAATTGATAAGCGTGCTCGTGAATTGTTCGAGAAAGAACATGGTAGATACGAAGGTGAATCTGACGCCGATTTCGAGAAACGTTATCAGAAATACAAGCAAAAGTATTGGGCAATGGCAGCTGCTGAAAAGGTCAAAGCGAAGGTAAAAGCTTCGGCTGATGGATCTGATGAAGGCGCTATGTCGTTGATCAATTCTACGCTCGGTGATGAGAACAATCCTGGTATGATCGACAGCTTCTCTAATGCAATTTCTGCAGTTGATGATTCTGTTCAGGCCGGTGGTCTTCAGTCATTGCTTGAGTCTTCTTCTAGTAAATCTAAGAAGGAAAAGGGAGCTGCACGTTACGAATCCGACAATGGTGCAATTCTCTGGACCGATATGTACGAGCCTGAAGTTCGTAAGAACAAAGGTTCAAGATGGTCACGTAATGCTCCTCAGAGTGCATATCAACTCGTATTGGATGAATTCTTCCGGAACACGGTTGCACCAACAATCAAAATCACAGGTGCTTTCAAGAAGTATCTTGATCCTGTTGATGATGACATGGTTGGTACTCGTGGTGAAGAACACTCTGGTGCAGATTTCACAATCGGTGGAAACCCAGAAATTCACGCAACAACCGGTGGACGTGTTGTTGAAGTTGTCGAAGGAAATGACCACTTCGGTAACTACGTAAAGATCCAGGATATTGGTGGCGACTATCATATCTATGCACATCTGAAAGACATCAAAGTGTCTAAGGGTGACGAGATTGAAGGTGGTGACGTCATCGGTACGATGGGTCATTCTGGTTCATCACAAACCATCTTGAAGCAGAGTGACAAATCACATGGTGACACATCACTTGTTCAATCCGGTGATAGACTACACTATGAAATTCGTGATGAGAATAACGAGATTCAGAACCCATTCACGTTCTTCAAATATAAACGTGGTGGTGGTAAGAATGGCTCTATCACATTGGATCCAGAAGAAGCAATGATTCGTGCAGCATCTGAAGTCTTCGTGAAAGCTGCCGAAGCCTCCAGCGACCCAGGTCATCTGTATCACAACGTGACATCTGCAAAGAACATCACATTTGATGACGGTTTTGTTATTGACAAAATTTCACCGACGCATTGCACTTCCATGATGGGTGCTGTTGTAAAACGTATGGGATACTATACATATCCTGGTACTGGATTTACAGAAACCTATCAAGGTGAAGACCAGATGGGTGGAAATGTTGCTCAAAAATGGGGTGTCTCTGGTACAACCGGAAAGGCTAAGATCTACAACAAGGATGGTTCAATCTCGGATGACTGGGAAACAGGTCCTGTTTCTTCGTGGAAACCGGGTGACATCATGTTTACGGGTACAGGAAACGCACACGCACACATGCCCGTATTCAAAGCGACAAATGGACCAATACTTGGTTTCAACGGCGGTGCTGATGACTCATCTGCAAACTCAATCAAACTCGCGCAATATTATCTTGAAAATGGTAAGGTACCTGATGATGTTGCTTACAATGAAACATCTACTCTGAATGTCGACAAAGATGGTTGTCATGATCATAATGTATCTGATCAGATCGGTGCAATTGCAGGACCGTTACAGTATTATGTCAGATACGTTGGTGATCCTGTTACATTTGTAACTGGTGAAGCCGACGAGGATGATTACTTCGGTGATGAATTCTTTGATGAAGATGAAGCAGAGGCTATGACTGCAGCCGGAGTTACCGAAGGTGTAAAAGCCAAATCCAAAAATGATGAGAATGACTGCGTTCCAGCCAAATGGGAAAAAACTGGTGCTAACTATGGTGTTGTCAGAAATGCAGCAGGTATTGAACTTGCGAAATGGACATATCCTACAGGTAATGCGGCTGCTGATACAAACTGGCAGAAGGCTCATTCAGATTATTTGCCATATCGGAGAGTGATGCCAAATGGCACTACAAAACTCGTATGGGTATATGGTTTCAACAAGAAAATCAGTAAAACAGTTGGTAGTATCGTATATACACCAAGGGTTTGGTTTGCAAAGAATCAACCTGTTAATTCGTCATCTGATAAATCATCAGCAAACACTCCTGGTGTAATCAGCACTGCGAAAATTACAAACTCGGATCGAACTAAATACATGACAGATCTGTATACCGCGGGTGTGTATAAAGATGCGAAGAAGAAAACTCGCGAATTTAATTCCAACTATGGAAAGTTGAGCCACACAGGAAAGATCGGATGGGTCAATGGAAAATACAGTCCGAAAAGTATTAAATATGCTCTTAGTTCACAAATAATCGATAATGCGATTCGCAATGGTGTAAAGCTTTGGCAGGTCACACAAGCGGACGGCAACAACGGAACCAACGTAATCAATCCAGGAACGAATACATCATTCCCGACAACCACAACTACTACTACAACACCACCATCAACCAAACATGGTGGTGGTGGCGGCAGTTGGGGTGGTAGTACATCTACCGCAGTTGGAGACGCTTCATGGTGGAATTCGGTTATCGGTGGCGGTGATGAATCTACCGTCATCCCCGACATGGATCTCGGTGGAACCATTATGGATCAGATTACTGCGATGACAGAGTCTGCTGATACATCAAATGGTACACCAATCATCGTAAATCAGTACGCTGCACAACAGCCTGTAGATGGTGATGATCCTGTCATGGCTATCTTGACGAATACTTATAATGTACGATCTGAAAAGATAGAATCAATACTCGAAAACATGCTAACGTTGATGAAGGAGAGGAATCAACGAAAACGTAATCAACAATCGGCTGGCTCATTAGGATTGTCGAATCCTTCGTCAGATGCCAGCAACTTCTCCACTGATGATATCCCACACTCAGTCGAAAGACTTTCAGTGGGATAATGATAATATAGATGGAGTGTGATTGGGCTCATTCGAGCCCAATCCATTCTATCATTTTAAACGAAAGGAGTGAATAAGTATGCCGAACTTAATGGTTGGATTTTTGAATGACATCACAAAAGTTTCATCAACCGCTAGAGACATTGCTGACATAGCATCCACTGCAATTGAAGTCCGTAGTACCGTCATGGGTGGTGTGAAGACAACACGTGACATCATACGGTATTTCAAAACCGGTGAAATGATGCGTTCTGTCACAAATTGGTTCAACCAAAAAGAATCGTTTGGTGAAAATTCCTCTTTTGCGGAAGACGACGATGATTTCGATGCGGGTTTTAATGCATCGAAAGATGAAGATGATAAGCATACCAAAGCATTGGATTCGAAAGAGATGCGTGATATAGGTGTTGGTCAAACACGAGAGATGTATCGTGTTGCAAATCAAACGTATAACGCACATCTTCATACAACGGCTGAAATATTGAACTCAATTGACCAACGGTCAGCTGAAGTTCTATCAAGTTTGAAAACAACGCAAACAACGCTGCAACGTATGGTGAAAATTACAGATCGAATTGCTGGTTTGGAAGAATCTAAACTTGCAAAACGTGACAGAATGGGTTCCATATTTGATGCAGCTGGAAATATTACACTTCGAACTATATTCGATGTTGTTATACATCAATTCACTTCATCAAGACAAAGTTTGCTGAAAACTGTCATAGATAAAAGTGGATTGGGAGAGCTTGATAAGAAGGTACATTCTTGGATCACAAACGTGCAGAACACGCTATTGTCGAGAATGATCAATTTACCATTCTTCAAGAAGCTCTTTGGCGACAGGAGTCGCATGCCCGCACGGAAAGATTATTCAGCATATATTGAAGGTCAATACACACGACAGCCTGCAATATTTGACGGAATGGTGCGTAAAACGATTGTTGATATAATTCCTGGATATCTGAAAGCAATCACGCAATCATTGACTGGGACCGCGTACCATATTTCTGGATACGGCACATTGACTACTGAGAAACCTATTGACGATTTTAATCTGACAATTGATACAACATTCCACACAGATCTAAACAGACGCCATTCAGAATCAATTGCACAATCTGTTGGTAGTGACGATGTCGATACAGCTGAGATTTCGACACTGCAATCAGTGCTTGTGTCACAATACATCTATTACATTTATAAGAATGGAATTCGTGTATTGAATGAACGTGAACTGACAAATGGTGGTATTCGTAGTATTCACACACATGTTGCAAATATATTCTCAAATCACACCAAACATAAATATTCTTACTGGCTGAAACTGATCAGCTTTATTGAAGCGAAACTCATTGCTGATAAGACATATAGACAATCATTCGTTCGTTCTGTCAATTCAGGATTTCATCGATTGAATGAAGCAGCCAAACAAGTTGTCAACGAACGAGCTGTTCAAAATACACAATTCACACGAGAAGCATTTGACAAACATGCTGCAGACTTGATCGGATACGATAATAGATTTGCTGAGTTCGAGGGAAAGACTCCATTCGAATTGATTCGTCAAGGGTTGATAACTGAAGACGAGTTGCCAGAAAAATATCGAAAGAATCTATTTAAGAAGATTGACTCATTGGCCGATTTTCATAATGAAGTTCGTAAGTCTGGTTATGACAGTGCTGGAAATCTGTTGTCGGATACATTATTGCGAAAATACAGCTTATTGAATTCTATCTTTGAGCGATTGAATAAAGGTATAAACGTATATGTTGTTCCGCCGAATTATACTGAAACACCAGAAATTGCGATCAACATAAACGCGATGGCGATTCCATACCCGACCTCAACTAACAAAGTTACGATTGACGTAACATTACCAGATCCACCGAAGCCTGGTGACAAACCGGAAACTCCGAGTGATAAGCTTGTGAACAGTGCTAAGAAACTCGCAAATACGGTTAAGAGCAAAGGTGCTGGGCTGTTTAATCCTATAAAATCCGCAGCAATGAATGAATGGTCGAAGATGAAATCGGATGCAACTATGATCAGAGACCAAGCTGTGGATTCCATAGGAGATTCTTTTGACAGAACTTTGTTGAATGATGACATCCGTAGATTGTCTGAATCTGATAAAGATCAAGATGGTAAGGATGTCACAACAATCAAAGCTGTTATGGCGGGTCTTCAAACATCTGCTGAAGATGGCGATGTCAAAGGTGACATAGGTTCTCTCCGTGATATGGCTTCTGAAATCAAAGATCCTGAAGCCAAGAAGCGTATTGAGTCTATCATTCAACGTACTTCCGAGAGCGTTGGTAAACCGAAGAAAGCAAAATCGTTATTAGGAAAAGCTTTCCTATTGGTGTTCGGTGCTTTCAAAACTGCAACGAAGAAAGTTACATCCGGCCTCGGTTCCCTCCTTGGTAAATATGTTAAATGGGTAACCAAGATGTTTAAGTCTGCGGGAAAGAACATCATATCCGGAGCAAAATCTATCAAAGAAGGATTCGTTGGAAAGAAAGATGGTGAACAGAAAGGCATCATCAGAGATTCCATCGCTTGGGGTAAAAAGAAAATTTCCGATATTAAGAATAGCCAAGCTGCACAAAATATTCGTGATACCGGTGGATATCTTGCTGATACAGCAAAGACGCTGGTTGGAATGGGTAAACAAAAGGCTTCTGATATCTGGAACAGTACTTCTGTAAAGAATCTTCGAGAAGCTGGAGGATATGCCGTCGACACAGTAAAAACACTTGGTGGGCTTGCTGCTGATAAAGCAAAAGACGCTGCTAGTAAGGTTGCTGACAAAGTAAAACCTTATGCAGAAAAAGCCGGTAAAGGCGCAATCAATATTGCTGGTAAAATCGGTGGGGTGGCTTTAATAGCAAAAGATAAGGTTGCAAATTCTTCATTCGGAAAAGGTTTTGCTTCCGTTTTCGAAGATGAAAAACCTGAGATCACATCAACATCATTGTTTGACAAACGTGCTGCTGACATTTCTGACATTGTGAAAGAGTCGCCGACGGGTTCTCTATTCACCACATTGGTATCAGCTGTTAAGAAATATACAGAGTCAATGGTTGACTTTGTTGACATGATCACAGATAGTGATGTGGACAATGCAAAAGAAAATGTCAAAAAGAAACAACAAGAACGTGCTGAAGCTGAAAAGAAAAAGAGGGAAGAAGAAGAGAAAAAGAAAAAGGAAGAAGAGGAACGCAAGAAAAAAGAAGCTGAAGAAGCTGCTGCAAATAAGGCTTCTGCTAAAAGTCCGATTGGATTCGATCTAGGTAAGATCGCTGGTGGTATGACAAAGATCCTTCAAGGTATCATGAAATCTGTGTCTACTATTGTCAAGTCAATGACTGGATTGATGGCGATTCTTGAACTTGGTGATCAAATCTTGAAGAAGGCTTTGAAACCTTTGAACAAGGTGTTCTTCCAAATCTACAATCTTCTGAAGCCAATTGTGAAACTTGTTACAAAGATTCTGAAGGCAGTTGCTGAGGCGATTGTCAAGATTGTTGACTCTTTGATTAAAGTTTTACAACCGATTCTTGAAGCGATTGAGCCGATCATATCATCATTACTTGAAACACTTATGCCAATACTGGATATGGTAACTGATCTTGTCAACATATTAATCGTTCCGATGACAGCATTGATCAAAGTCACCCTGATACCTCTACTTCAGCATATCGGTAATTCATTACAGATCCTTCTTGGTATTGTCCAAGTTGGTTTCGGTATCATCTTGACAGCTCTTGGTGGATGGCTTGCTGCAACTGGTATGATTCTGAAGTTTATCACTGCAGGATTTGCTGGTGACAGTATGAAGGAAACCGGAACACAATTGTTCAACATGGGTAAACAGATGGTCACATCTGGTGCACAGTCCGTTGTAAAGGGTATCAAGAGTGAACTTGTCATGATTAAAGATGCAGCTTTGAACGCTATAACCTTTGGTCAGGCGAATGCTGGTTTGGACGACGATGACGAAGATGAATCTAAATCAACCAAATCAAAGAACACTAAACTTCGCGGTTCTGCACTCGAAGGAACCTATGGTTCTGGTGATGAAGATGCTCTGTATTCGCTCGGAGATGGTCTAAAAGACGCAATTAAAACCATGAAGGGAACTGGCCAAAAGTTCCTGACAGCATTTACACCGGAAGACGATGACGATGATTTCACAAATGGTGCATTCAAAGAACTTCAAAAGTTGGCCAATAAAGTGGTGAATGTATTCACTGGTGAAGACGATGATACTGTGAGTGAAAAACTTGACAAAGCTTCCAAAGCTGAGTCATCCGAACAGTTGAAATACACTGCTGCTGATCTAACTGATGAAGAAAAAGCGCAAATTGAAGCAAAGGCATTTGAGAACTTCCAGAAAGATTTCCCACAACGTTCAACAGAAACAAATGAAGAATATAAGAAACGTTATGAATCTTATAAACAGAAGTATGTAGATGCTGCAACGGCTGAATACCTGAAGGAGAAACAAGATAAAGCTCTGAAAGGTGAAGATGGTGGAGCGATGTCTATCATCAATTCAACATCAGGTGATGACGGTATGATTTCATCATTCCAGTCTGGTATGGAATCAGCGGATGATTCAGTGCAATCTGGTCAGTTTGGAGAGATGGTTTCTGAGTGGGCCGCTAACCGTGAAGACGGTGAAAGCAGTGGCACAAGACGAAAGAAACGTCGTTCTGGATCCAATCAGGATTACATTGAATTCACAGGACAGTTATCACAAGGAAACATCTGGGATCATCATAAGAATAAATCCGGTGTTGATAAATTTATGAAGACTGCATTCAGTGCTGGTCTTACTGGAGCACAGGTTGCTACGATCACATCAACAGGTATCTGGGAAGACGGTGGCGAAAAGCTTTGGGGATCCAAGTCTCTGACTGCAACCACATATGACGTGCATGGACAACGTGCACAAGGTATCATGAACTGGGTTGACAAAAATGTTGATTATGGTGATACTGTTGAAGAGCAACTCCAGTACATCCAACGCACATATTTCTCATCATCAACGAATGATTCTCGTGCAAAAGTTCATAAGAATAGCTACTGGGATCAGGACGAAGCTGGATATAAGAAAGCTACAGGTAGAAGCGGATTCAAACTCCAAGACGGAGAACGGTATGGTCCTCCGATGGAATCTGATCTGGTTGAAGGTTCCGAACACTTCTTCAGAACAGCGCTTGTTCCAGAATGTATCCATACAGCTGAAGGTCCACGTAAGTATATTGGTACTGCTGCAGGTGTATATAACTGGTTGATCGATCAAGGATACATTGATGTCGGCGATTATGATGAAGAGTATTATGAGGATGATGATGAAGGAACGTCATCAAGTCGGAAAAAGGGTAATGGTAAAGATCGTGTATTAAGAGCTGCATCCGAATTGTTCTTGGCTGCAAAAGAAGCTCAAGATCGGGATCATGGTCCATATGGTCATGGAGCATACATAAAAAACATCAAATTCGACGATGGCCAAACAATCGATATGATGTCGGCAATGTGTACCGGCACACAGGCTGCGATCGTGAAACGTATGGGCTATTACCTTCCGGCTGCAAGTGGAAAGTCGTATACATCAACATATCAAGGTGACTATGCTATGGGTTGGGCAAATGGAACACCATCAGGTTGGGGTGTGAACAATCCAGATGGTCACCCGAATATTTACGAAAAGAATGGTAAGAAATCAAAAGACTGGATCGTTACGAATGATGGTTCGTATCAAGCCGGTGATATCACACTACCGGGTACTACATGGGGTGACAGAAGTCAAACAATGTGGCATGCTCACATGGCTGCATTCCAATATGGTGGTAAATGGTATGGATTCAACGGTGGAGACCCAACAAATAACTCTGAATCCATCAAGGGCCAAAATATCGCAAAGTTCTATCTGTCGCATGGAAGAATGCCGCGAGATGGTGATGATATCGACATTTCAAAGTATAACAGTAGCGGTTATTTACAAAACTACGGTGGAAAGACAGGTGTTGTCATTCGTTATGTTGGTGGATCTGATGACGACGATTATGAAGAGACAACTACTACCAGAAAGAAAAAGAAGACTACCAAGTTGACAGGAAACTCGACAGAAGAGAAAGTTTACAAGTATTTGACATCGAAGGGTATGTCCGGAATTGGCGCTGCAGGTATGATGGGATGTTTCAAGTATGAATCAAATTTCCAATCAAATAACCTGGAGAACTCATATCAAGCTAAGTGGGGATATCCTACAGGCGATGCCGGTGACAAGCAATATACATCAGATGTTGATAGCAAACGTGAATCAGAAAAGCAGTTCGTTACAAGTAGAGGTACTGGTACATGCGGTTATGGTATTCCGCAATTCACATCATCCAATCTGAAACAAGATTTGTATAACAGAACTGTCAAGAAGGGTAAATCTATTTCTGATACGAGTTCGCAATTGGATTCAATTTTGTATCATATCAAGAAGAATTCAAAGGTGAATGGTACGACGTTGTTTGATAAGATTAAACGCGCATCATCTCCAACAGAAGCAAACAAATGGTTCTTGTGGAGATATGAAGCAGGTACCAGTTACAATTCTGATGCTGCTGTTGCAAAAGCATATCCATGGATGGGTATGACTGGAATCAACAATCGTCATACTGCTGCTGAACAATACTATGATATGTTCGGAAGCGGCATGGATGATGAAGACTATATGACATATGACGATGATGTTATTGAGGATCCATCGTATGTGGAATCGATACAGGATGAGTTAATGTCTCTATCAGATCAACAAGATTACATCTATGATGGTCTGGACGATGCAGACATTGAACTGCCGGTAGGCGATGATGTTCTAATACCAACATTACCCGATGACAATTTTGGCATAGATAATAATTTCCAGATTCCAGCATTACCATCAAACCTTACATCACAACCGCAATCCAGTGCGTTGATCATAAATCGTTTTTCTGCAAGTGGATTTGATCTATCGGAGTACATTGATGAAGTTCTGGTGAATGACTATAATGTTGAAGCACCGCGAATCAATGAACTTGTTAATGAAATCTTTGAGGAACTCCCAGAGTATCTTGAAGATGACGATGATGATGATTTCACAGAAGAAGATGATTTGTTTATTCAACAATTGGCTTCAGCGTTTCTATAAAAAAAAAGAGAAAGGGTGGGGCTAATGCCCCACCCATCTTCTTATCATTTCTTATCAGCAATCTTAGCGGGCTGTGTAGTTAACCACCACACTTCCGCATTATGAATAAGATCGTCAAACTCAACGCCGTTCAATGCTACCGCCATAAGACCTGCTGTTGGATACTCGTCGATGTGAACAACTTTGTTGTCAACCATATAGATGATTCGTGTTGCTTGTATGCTGAGCGATACCTGGATTATGTG
>JAEEGL010476325.1_pt1 | contig 20375 bp, 14 predicted proteins | sample 9134231 | NCBI WGS metagenome assembly JAEEGL01 (sample SAMN16246548, study PRJNA631951) | gut metagenome | biome: gut microbiome; feature: rumen; material: fiber-attached | host: Bos | place: Iran: Karaj | collected 2018-10 | reverse complement strand
TTCAAGACTATTTGCTATCAGACAAACTACAGTTGTCGCAGAAGCTTTTCACTTGACATTCATCCTTGAGGCAAGAAAAAGCAACTGTGTTGTTCTTTATCATAATCAACAATTACTCCATACGGCCCCAAGTGCGCTTGAAATGATCGTCCGTCTTTTGTTTTGAATTCAGTGACATCATTCTCACGCAACACAAAAACAAAGCGCTTCATATCCTTGATATGAATGATCTTTATTTCTTCATAGTCTTCAACAACATTTGTATGGTTTGATCTCAGAAATTCATTAGCAAGAGCGACTGCATACGCGAGCTTGTCACTATGATCGCGCAATGCTATATTCTCTCTCCGCGACGCCGAGAGGGAACAGCAAACCATTTGCACTGCGAAAGACAAAGCAATTGTCATTGCCAGTGCGTACAACACAATCCACCTAAGTTTTTGGTGTACCATTATACAATATCCCTTCACTTCAAAACTGGACAAGACGGCAAATCTTCTTCATTAACTGGAGCCAACATGGTCAGACCTGATTGCCACAGTAAATTGCCACAGTAGGTTTTGCTTGTCATGGCGGCGCGGCTATTCCGATTCGCCGCCTGCCCTCCTTCAAACGCGCGGATAGCAACGCGGCTTGTCAGGTGTCGTCGGTTATGAACATCTGCTCTGCAACGTCTCATGCCGCGTAGTATATCATAATTTCGCGGCTAGCAGTTAGCAGTTAGCCGTTGGGAGTTGGGAGTGGAGGAGTGAGGGAGTTAGGAGTGAACCACGAAATACACGAAGCACACGAAAATGGGCACAAGAGTGGCAGACAAGCCCGAGACAGATTCAGTGCCCTATGGCGACGTCAATGACGCCGGTCGGCGTAAGATAGCGGACCGTATCGACATCGGGGAACTGCGAAACAATGCAAGGCGGACGGGAGCCATTCCTCACATGCACGAGCTTGCCGTTCCTGGCAACGACTATCGCCGCCTTTTTGCAGAAACCTATGCACTCATCAGGCGGGATCATACGATGACTGCATCCCGGGCACTCAAGCGCCACACGGTGCCTGTCACCCTCGGGCCGGAACAAATCGGCTGGATTGAGGTTCGCAGTGCAGGCAACCGGGAAGTTCTCGTCCTCTGGCGGATTGACGGCGATGCACCAGCGCGCATTAGCCGATGCCGACGCCACGTTTTCCAGGTCATACTTGCGGACAAGCGCCGCCAAAAAGTCCTTTGTGCCTTTATGGAGCGACGGATCGACCCACGGCTCGCCCATCTTGCGGGACTGCTCGTTCACGACAAGCGCCGCATGCAGAACCTCGGCTCCCCTAACAGCACACGAGTAGTACCACCCGGAACAGGATGGAAATGAATTACCGGCCATGGACAGGAATTGCACACCCATCAAGATGGTGATAGGCAGTCTGGGGGATATCTTCCACCAGCGCTCCTTCCGACTGGACGACACTTCCCTGAGCCATTGCGACGCCGAAGGCCGAAACAGCAGAACAACGGGGGCTACGAGCAGAACGGCCAGTGCAATCAACAACGGCGGACTTCCGCGAAAGACAGCGCCCAGCGTGATGAAGCCAACGACAATGGCATGCGGCCAGAGGAACCAACCCCGCCGCCCCTGATGCAGCGCCCAGACAAGGCAGAGCGGCAGACCTATGGGGAAAGCGAGGCACCAGATGCCGGCCCACACAGGCTCGACTATGCCCCAGTAGCCCCAGAAACCGCCTTCGACAAGAACGAGGACGGCGCCGCCAAACGCCACATACGCCCATCCAAGCGCCTTGACGGCCCTTACTGACAGCGGGGGTTTCATCCGTCAGTGCGCCTCAATGTCGATCGCGCAATCCGCGCAGCTGTCTATGCGAGCTATCTTCATCTGCCGCGTAGTATATCAAAAAATCCGCCGCGAAAACCGCCGCGGAGAAAAAAGAGTTTGAGCCGCAAGGCCCGCGCCGAGGGCGAAGCCCAAGTGCCGAGTCGCAGCCGAGCGGACTTTAGGTTATTTGAGGCGAGATGCTTGAGGACTCGCCCCCGAAGGCGTATAAGTATACGTCGAGAAATGCGCCTGCGACGAAGTCGTCAGGTTGGCCGACGAGCTTAGCGAGGAGCTTTCGCGATAGCGAAAGTCGCAAGAGCCCGCGGGCGATGGACGCGCATCTCGCCCAAAGCAGCAAGGGAGCACGGTTGCCTCAAACGTGACCGCACGTTCGGAAGGCAAGGAAGGCACGCACAGAAGGCAAGCCAAGGAGCATTCGCGGCGAGGCCGGGGTGGTTTCGTCTGCATGCGGCGCAACTCGTTTCCCGCGCCACGAATTCCCGTGGGATATTCTATAAGCTCTTCTTCAAGACGACGTAGTTGATGAACAGCCAGGGCGTGCCGGCGGAATTGTAGCCCGTCGTCTCGTTGCGGATCTCCACCTGGTTGTAGCGCTTGAGCTTGTCGAAAGGAAGCGTGAACTTGCGGATCCCGTACCTGGCCGAATTGTCGAAGCCGCTCTCGCCGTTGTACACCACCTCGCCGTTCAGCACTATGGAAATCGTGTTCAAAGCCGGCATTTCGTCGTCAAGGCCCGAGACGCACATCTCGTACGCGCCGGACGGCGGGAACGGGTCGCACTCGAACTTGAACGAGCAGGAGGCGAACGGCGTGCTCTTGCCGCGCAGGCACTTGACGAAGCGCCCGTTGTCGAGCTCGGTGAACATCTTCGGGCGCGTGTAGACGAACATCTGGCCGCCGCCCATGTCGACCGGCGAGAGGAAAATGTCGCCCTTCGAGGGGTCGAGGCCCACCTCCTTCGCGGCCTGCGCGCGGCAGAGCTCGATGCTGTCCTTGTACTTGGCCATGAAGTTCGGAGGGTTCTTGGCGCCCTTCACGACGTTCGCCGCCCACCGCACGCCGTCGCCGTAGCGCCCGTACTTCTGCACGGACGGGTTGCGCGCGACGGCCTTGTGCCAGCAGTTGCTCGCAAGAAGCACCTTCGCCTCGATGTCCGCGACGTCCTCGTGGAGGACGTTGACGTTGAGCTCGCCGTACTTGTACTTGTCGAAGTAGGCGAGCGCCTTCATGCCGGGGAGGAGCAGGTCGTACATGCCGTCGCCAAGGAGCTGGTCGACGCCGCGCTTGGCGGAGCGGTCCATGTCGTAGCCCTTGACGTTCCAGAGGCAGTCGGCGAGAGTCGCTATCTGGCAGCACTCCTGCGGCGTGTGCGCGTTCTTGTGGAAGCCCGCGATTTCATTCTCGAAGAAGCCGGGGTAGTGCCAGCCGTTCCAGTCGGTAGAGTCGACGATGTAGCCTACGAGGTTGTGCGGCCCCGTGCCGTTCTGGAAGATGTAGGGCTTCCTGCCGGTAAGGTCGGTAAACCACTTCGTCTGGTAGGGGAACTTGGAGATGCCCTTCACCATCGGGCCGGTCCAGTAGAGGTCGATCTCGGGGTCGAGCTTCTCCTTTAGCGACTTCAGGTAGTTCTCGCGGTCCTCGGGATAGGAGGCCTTCGAGTCAGGGCCCCAGTAGAACGGCGGGCAGAAGATGAGCTTGAAGTTCGGGTACTTCGCCTTGACGGCGCGGTAGATCTTCGAGACGTACTCCGCGTCGCAGTTCGCGCCGATGCCGAACTTCTCCTTGTCCGGCGGGCAGAGCGGATAGCGCCCGTCGTCGAACGGGAAGTAGACGTTCGCGCCCATCTTGGCGTAGCGGCTGCATATCTCAACGCAGAAGTCGTGCGACTCCGGCCAGGCGAAGGGAAGCTGCGGGTACATCGTGTACTCGCAGATGCCGTAGTAGAGGTCAAGCCCGAGGTCGCGGAACTGGTGCGCAAGCGTCTCGGAGCAGAGCGTGAGAAGCGGGCTCCAGTGGTTGTTGTAAACCGTGGTGTGCTGGATGTCGACAGAGTTCATCTTGTTGAAGACCGTGAACTCCGCGCAGTTCGGCCAGTAGCCGCCGAGATAGCCGCGGTGCGCGGAATCCGGCCAGTCGAGTATCTTCGCCTGCCTCACCTCGCACTTCGAGTAGTCGATGAGCTGCATGAACGAGACGAGGCCCCAGAGGATGCCCTGCCTGTCGCGGGCGAGAATCGTCGCGCCCTTCCCGTCGATGTCGAGCGAATAGCCCTCGCTGCGGTCGACAGGGGCGCTCTTCGAAAGCTCCACCTTGAGCGTGAACGGCGCCGAGGAGAACGAGAGAAGGCCCTTGTAGGAATACTTGACGCCAAGCCTGTTGAGCCTCGTCTCGAGCAGCTTCACGCGCGCGTCGTCCTTGGCGACGCCGGAGAGGTCGATGAGCATGTCCTTGATCGACGCGAACTTGTCGGTGTACTCCGCCTTCTGCGGCTCGGGATACGCCTTCGCGGAGTTGTCGCGCGGCAGGCCCTCGCGGTCCATGCTCGCAATCTCGCCCTTAAGGACGGCGAGCGCGCTCGAGGCGTTGCCCGACCAGTTCTGCATCCCGCGCTTCACGGTCCTGATGTTCCGCGAGACGAGGTCCTTTAGCGTCTTCTTGCACGTCTCGACGTCGCCCATCTGGTACTGGCACTCCGCAAGCCTGAAAAGGAGCCCGGCGAATTCATATGTCGCCTCGTTCGGGAACGCCGCCACCGTCTTCTCGAACTTCTCGCGCGCCTTGGCGAAGTCGCCCTTGTACATGAGCGCCTGCCCGTATTCAAAGGCAAACGGGACGCTCTTCGACCTCAGCGAGTACTGGACGGGGATGTCGTTCGTGCTGGTCTCGACGAGCACCTCGCGCTCTTCGAGGAGCTTCAGGTAGCGCGCGCGCATCTCCTCAAGCCCCTTCTCGTCGATGCGGTCGCCGCCGCACTTCTCGTACCCGGCGTGCAGCTGGCAGTAGCCCGAATTCCAGATGCCGTAGGTCACCTTGTTGCAGTCGATTCCCTTCTGGAGCGCCTTGAGCGCTTCCTCCTGCTTCGCCTTCACGGCCATGACCCGCTCCTTGTCTGCGGCGTTCTTGAAGAGCGGAGCGGCCGGCAGGGCGGACGCGAACATGGCGGCAGCGGCCACCAGCGCAATTGTACTAGTTTTCGGCATGTTTTCCCCTTGTTTGGTGTTTTAGCCCGTTGCTATCACGATCCAAGGCAGAATTTTACCAAACCACACCCCGAAAGTCAAACTAAAAACGCGCGGGAAACGTGAATTTTTGATATACTATGCGCGTTCTTGCATTTGGAGGGTGAAGACATGAAAACAACATTGACGATGCTATGCGTAGCACTTGCCGCGCTCGAACCGCTGTTCGCCGCAGACCCGACAGCCGACGAACTCGCCGCGCGCGAACCGCCGAAATACATCGTTGAGGCGACGGGCAAGCGTCTCAACAGCTTCATTTCGAGGGATATCTCGATTCTCGCAAGGGCGTACTCCAAGAGCCGCGATGCGAAGTACCTCGACGCGACGGTGAAATACATGAAGGCGGCGGCCGACTATCCCGACTGGCGGGCGATACAGCACTACTTGAGCGCCTCGTACATAGTCGACGCATTCGCAGAGGCGTTTGAGCTCTGCGGCGACGACATGAAGCCCGACGTCAGAATGGAACTCGAAGACGCGCTTGTGGAAAAAGGCCTAAAGCCAGCTTCCCTTCACTGGTTCTGGTACGCGAACGGCAACTGGACGCAGGTGTGCTGCGCGGCCGTCGCACATGCCGCTCTTGCCCTGAGGAAGCGATTCCCGGAAAAGTGCGACAAATGCACAAGACGCTGCGTGGCCGCCACAAAGCAGGCCCTCGCGGCGTACGCTCCCGACGGCTGCTACGCAGAGGGGCCGTCATACTGGAAATTCGCCACCGAGAAGACGGAGCGGATGATCGAAACCTTGAAGCGATATCTCGGCAACGACTGCGGGATCTCCGCAATGCCCGGCTACAGAGAATCGTTTGAATGGGTCAAGGCCATGAAGGGGCCCACCGGGCGGCTGTTCAACTATGGCGACGGCGACGGCGCGCCGGAGGTCGGCGAATGGGCTGTCGGCAAGACCACCAGAAAGGTCTTTCGCGGCGTGCAGCCGACTGCGGTAGTCGCGGGCAGTAACTTCTATCTCGCCGTAAAGGGCGGCAAGGCCAGCCTGAACCACGCGCACATGGACGCCGGCAGCTTCGTCTTTGAGACATGCTCCAACGGGAAGGCCGTCCGCTGGGTGGAGGATCTCGGCACGGAGCGCTACAGGCACATTGAGCGCGCGAAGGTCGACATCTGGAATTTCACGCAGTCGTCGACAAGATGGGGAGTCTTCCGACATGGGCCCTTTTCCCATTCGACGTTCACGATAGACTCTGCGCCGCATCGCGTTGACGGCGCAGTCGCCCTGAATGCAGACGCCGAGCCAAACGCAATCGTTGCAGACATGAGCGCGCTGTACAGCGGCATCTGGCAGGGCGCGGTGCGCAAGTGGAGCGTGGATGAAGACGGCGAACTAAGGCTGAAGGACTCGTTTACCGGCGTCGGCAAGGGCCACGTCTACACGTTCAACTTCTGCACGTTCGCCAAGGCGGAAGTGAAGGGGGCAGAGGTGTGCCTTGCCAAGGACGGCGAAGTCCTCGTCGTGACAGCCCTCGCAAAAGGCACTTGGAGCGTCGAGGACGTCTCCAAGCCTCGCAAGCCCTACGAGTCGCCCAACCGTGGCGCAAAGAGGATTGCTTTCACTTGCGACCTGCCGGAAGGCGACGTGGAATTCAGGATGAAGAACTGGCGTGCGCCCGCGCAGTCCCGGGACTAACGGCCTTTCTTCAATGCGCGGATCTCGTCGCGCAGGTAGGCGGCCCTCTCGAACTCGAGATTGTCGGCCGCCTCGAGCATTTCGCGGGTCAGCTCTGCTATCGTCTCCTTCAGGTCGCCAGTCTGCGCCGCCGGCGCCTCTGCCCCGCCGCGCCCCGCCGCCTTGAAGACGTAGGCCGATTCGTTTATCGCGCGGCGCACCGCATGCGGCACAATGCCGTGCTTCCTGTTCCACTCCATCTGCCGCCTGCGATGGTCCTCGGTGACGGAAATAAACTCACTTATCGCCCCGGTCTCGTGGTCGGCATACAGGATGACCCGCCCCTTCTCGTGGCGAGCGGCGCGGCCTGCCGTCTGCAGGAGAGACGTCGCGCTCCTGAGGAACCCCTCCTTGTCCGCGTCGAGCACGGCGACGAGCGCGACCTCGGGGAGGTCAAGCCCCTCCCGAAGGAGGTTTATGCCGACGAGGACGTCGAACTCGCCCTTCCTGAGGCGCTGGAGAATGGCAACGCGGTCGATGGCGTCTATGTCGGAATGAAGGTACTCCACCCTCACTCCGGCCTTGTGGAGATAGTCGGTAAGGTCTTCGGAGGAGCGCTTCGTAAGCGTTGTCACGAGCACGCGCTCGCCTGCCGCCGCGGCCTCCTTCACCTCCGCGACAAGGTCGTCTATCTGCCCTTCTAGGGGGCGCACCTCGACAGCCGGGTCGAGAAGCCCCGTGGGGCGTATCACCTGCTCGGCCACCGTCTTGCACTCCGAAAGCTCCGTCTCGCCCGGCGTCGCGCTCATGTAGACGACCTGACCTACCTTCGCCACGAACTCGTCGTACTTGAGCGGGCGGTTGTCGAGCGCAGACGGCAGGCGGAAGCCGTAGTCGACAAGCCTCGTCTTGCGGCTGCGGTCGCCGTTGAACATGGCCCTAAGCTGCGGCACTGCCGCGTGCGATTCGTCGATTATGGTAAGGAACCCCTCGGGGAAGTAGTCGAGAAGGCACTCGCCCGGCGTACCCGGGGCGCGCCCCGTAAGCGGCCGCGAATAGTTCTCTATGCCGTTGCAGTAGCCAAGTTCGCGCATCATCTCGATGTCGTATTCAGTGCGCTCCCTGAGGCGCTGCGCCTCGAGAAGCTTGCCCTTCGACTCGAAGAACCTGAGCCTGTCGTCAAGCTCCGCCTCGATTCTCCCGAAGGCCTCCTCGAACCTGTCCCTGCCCATGACGAACTGCTTGGCCGGAGTGATGACGGCCGAAGGCAGCTTCCTCAGGCGCTTGCCTGTCAATGGGTCGATTTCGGAAAGCGCGTCCACCTCGTCGCCGAAGAACTCGACCCTGATGGCCTTCGTCTCGTATGCCGGGAAGACGTCGACGTTTTCGCCGCGCACCCTGAAGACGCCGGGGGCGAACTCGTGGTCGTTTCGCGAATACTGCGCCTCCACGAGCCGCGCGATGAAATCCGAACGCGAAAGCCCCTCCCCGACGGCGGCCTTGACCGCGAGGTCGCGGTACTCGGTCGACTCTCCAAGCCCGTATATGCACGAGACCGACGCCACCACGATGACGTCCCTGCGGGCGATGAGCGCGTTCGTCGCGGCAAGGCGGTAGCGCTCGATCTCCTCGTTTATCGCGGCGTCCTTCTCTATGTAGGTGTCAGTCTGCGGTATGTACGCCTCGGGCTGGTAGTAGTCGTAGTAGGAGATGAAATACTCCACCGCATTGTCGGGGAAGAACTCCTTGAGCTCGGCGAAAAGCTGCGCGGCGAGCGTCTTGTTGTGCGAGATGACGAGCGTTGGGCGCGCCGCCCTCGCGATGACATTCGCCATCGTGTACGTCTTGCCGCTCCCCGTCACGCCCTTGAGCGCAAGGCGGCGCTCGCCGCGATCAAGGGCGCGGCACAGCGCCTCGATAGCCTCCGGCTGGTCGCCTGTCGGCTCGAACGGACGATGCAGCGAAAACAGCGGCGAGCCCATCAGCTGAAGTCGAAGAGGTGCCCGAAAAGCGACTTGACCCCGCGCACGTAGAACCCGATGTCGAATAGCGTGCGCGTGGTGGTGACGCGGTGCCAGAGGGCGCGCGGCTGCAGAAAGCCCCTGTAGACGTCGCGGATCGCCCGCTTTATCTCGGCTTCGTCGGCAAGCGGCGTGCGCGCGATTGCGCGGCGCATGTCGTATTCGTCCCAGTCCTTCGTAAGGAGGTTGCCCGAGGCGTCGAGCTCCTTGAACAGGGGCGTCCCGGGATACGGAATCGTGAGAGTGCACTGGAGCGTCGAGGCAAGCCCCTCTGCAAGGAGCTTCCTCGCGAGGGCGACCGTCTTCGCGATCTCCGCCGGCCCTTCCCAGACGTGGCCGAACATGAAGGTGAGGTGCACGTCTAGCCCCGCGTCGTGCGCCCACCTGCACCCGCGCTCAACGTCCTCTACCCTGAGCGCCTTGCAGAACCTGTCGAGAGTCTCCTGGTTGGCGCTCTCTACGCCGAAGAGGACGAGCCTGAAGCCCGCCTTGCGCATGAGCGCGTAGTCCTCCGGGCCAAGCCGCCCGAAGCGCATGTTGCAGTCTATGCGCACCTTGCGGTTGAGCCCGCGCCTTATCATCTCGTTGCAGAACGATGAAAGCCATTCGCCCACGGGGAACGACCCAGAATCGTCCATTATCTCCCTGACGCCGTACTTGCCGACAAGCATCTCTATCTCGTCGACGACGTCCTTCCAGTTGCGCACGCGGTAGCGCGGGTAGAGCGTCGTCCAGCTGCAGAAAGTGCACTTGCCGTGCCAGCAGTCCCTGCCGGACATGATGTACGTGCCCGGCGTCCTGCGGAAGTTCCCGTTCCTGCGCGAATAGAGCTCCCAGTGCACGAGGTCGCGGTCGATCCACGGAAGGCCGGAGATGTCGTCCTTCAGCGCGAACGGGTAGACGCCGCCGTGCATGTCGCCCTTGAAGAAATCGACAAGCGCCATGTCCCAGTCGCCGCCGGGGATTATTGCGTATGTCCTGGAGTTGGACATCGTCTCCTCCGGCATGGCCGTCACGTGGTCGCCGACCATTATGACCTTGTACGGATGCTCGTCTACCCATTTCCAGTGGCGCTTGACGACGGGCGTCTTGGTCTCCACGACCACGAAGTCGGGCGCAAACTCCTTGAGGCGCCTGTCAAACTCCTCGTCGGAAAGCCCGGACGCTATGCCGTCGAGAAAGAGGACTTCGTGCCCTGCATTCTTCAAAAGCGTGGCCGCCGTGGCGGGCACTACCGGGAAAATGTAGGTGGGCGCGCTGAACCACTGGAACTGCCTGTTCTGGGTCAGCAGCGCCACGCCCTTGTCGCTCTTGAGCGGCGGATAGGCGATTGCCACTCTCATGCGCGCCCCCGGGGCGTTACCACTTGTAGCCGAGGCCGACTATGTAGCGCGTGTCGGACTTCTTGCGCCCGATGCTCGGGGTGGAGTTGTATTCCCACTCGATCTTCGCGAGAAGGTCGAAGTCGAGGATTATCTTCGTCGTAAAGCCGACGTCGGCCTTGGAAAGGAAGATGTCGAAGTCGTTGACCTGCGGCATGTACTCGAAGTTGTGGAAGAACTCGAGCCCCTCCGCCCAGACCGGGAGGTAGTTCAGGTGGTGCGCATAGCGGAACGCCGCGGCGTAGTCGTCTGCGTCGGGGTCCTTCACGGCGTATTCCGTGCGGATCCACGCAGCGCCTGCCTCCTGGTTGAAGCTCCACTTGCCGATGCCGAAGAGGTCCTCCTTCTCGAGCCACTGGTAGCCAAGGCCCGCGCCAAGCCGGAGGCGGTAGTCGAGACCGGCGATGTCGTCCTTCTCGTACTTGCCGTTCAAGTAGCCGTAGAGCGCCTTTGCGAGGAAGTGGTCCCACTGGCCCTCGACTTCCCAGCGGTCGACGGTCTTCTCCCTCGTGTCCTTCGACGTGCCGGTCTCGGTGTAGTAGTAGCCGAAGTTGGCGTTGAAGCGGTCATCCTCCCAGCGGCGGTTCACGTTGGCGAGCACGGTGGCGGAATTCCCGTAGGTGTTGCCCCTCGTGCTCTGGTAGGCCACGTTGACCGACCCGTGCCACGTCTCCGGCGGCTTTTCGAACGCCTTCACCTCCGCAACCTCGACGGCCTCCTTCTTCTCGTCGAGCGCGACGTTCTTCACGAGGTTCGTGGCTATGTCCATGGCGCCGAAGTCGGCGGTCTCCACCTTGAGCACCCCCTCGTGCACGCCGAGCACCTTGCCCGTCAGCACGGACCCCGACTTGAGGTTCACGCGGTCGGCGTAAAGCGATGCGGCCGCCACGGCCGCCACGGCAAATACGAGACTCTTCATTTCCTGTCTTCCTCTCTTCTGTATGTTGGATCTTTTGTAAACGGTATGTACTTCTTGAACCCAGCGTTCTCCTCGGTCGGCGGAACCACCGGCAGCGGGTCCTTCGCCTGCTCCTCGAGCGACCTCAGGTCGAGCGACGCCGGGCCGCGCTGCAGTTCCTCGGGAACGTCTCCAGGCTCAAGCTTCTGCCCCTTCGTGTACTGGCGGCCGAGTATCGCGTTCTTCGGGAGGCCCACCTCCTTGTCCATCCCGCGCGGGTCCACCATGCCGACAGTGACGAAGACTATGATCTCCTTCTGCAGCTTCTTGCGCATCTTGCTGCCGAAGAGCTTGTCGCCTATCCAGGGGATCTTGCTCAGGAACGGTATGCCGTTGTCCACCTGCTCCTCGACCGTGCGGGAAAGGCCGCCTATGACGGCCGTCGTGCCGCTCGACATGCTGAACTCGGTTATGAGGCGCTGCATGCTTATGACCGGGTACTTCGCGGATATCGTGCCGTCCTCGTCGGCCGACGTCGTGCCGGCAGTCACCCAGTCGGAGCGGTCGGATATGGTGGGGACGATCGTGACGTTGATAAGCCCGTTCGTGGAGATCCGGGGGGTGACGTCGAGCGAGATGCCCCAGCTGAAGAACGCCTCCTTCGCGAACATCATCTTGTCCTCGCCGGGGATCTGGGCCATCTGCATGTCGAGGTCGAGCGAATCGGAGCCGCTCGCGCCGGTCGTGCGCTTTGCGGAAATCTTGACGTTCGGGTACTTCGTCGTCATGTCGACGGTGGCCTTCTTGCCGGAGGTCACGATGATCTTCGGGTTGGAGAATATGCGCGCGTCCTCGTTGCCCTCAAGGGCGTACAGCACGAGGTAGAGCTCGTTGAAGTTGAGCGTGCCGTTGTAGAAGGAGATGTCGCCGTCCTTGCCGGTGAGCTGGTACCTCGTGCTCTCGAACTCCGAGCCGCCGGTCGCCTTCGTGTACTCCTTCACGCCGCCGCCGAGCTTGTGGGACTGTATGCCGCCGCCGAACGTGACCGAGCCGCGCATGCCGTCGAGCATCGACCAGTCGATGCCGAGGTCACGATGGACGTCGTTCGAAAGCTCAACGAACCGCGCCTCGACGTACACCTGCGGCGCCTCGACGTCGAGGACGGCGACAGCGCTCTCGCACGCCTCGAGAATGGGCTTCGGGGCGGTCACCATCACGGTGTTCGCGTCCTCGAACGGGACGGCCATGCGCGTCACCTTCCACTGCTGGCCAAACTCGCCGTTCCACATCGAATTGAACTTCTCCGCGATCTCCGAGGCGGAGACGTGGTTCAGCTTGAAGACGCGCGTCTCGATCTTGCCGAGCGCCAGAAACGCGGCGTCCTGCGGCGCGGAAACCGCGGAGACGTCGTTGGTGGCGGCTTCGTCGGCCGGCACCTCGGTGTCGTCTGCAAAGACCGCTGCCGCAGCGCAAAGCGCGGCGGAAATCGACATGATGGACTTCATGTGGCAGATTATACCATAAAAGCAGAGCCTACGTCAACACGCCGGGGCCGTCACGGCAGGGTGTGGGTTATGTCGGTCCAGTACCTGTACGCCTCTGGAATCCAGACGCGGCAGTGTGAATTGACGTTCCAGCCGGCCGCCGCGGACGCATAGTCGCGGAAGCGCACGAGCGACGGAAGCGCGCCGTCGTAGCCCTCGGGATGGGTAGTGAAATAGAGCCTCGCCGCAACCGTCTGCGAGATTCCGTTCTCGCGCTCAGAGCGCACGGCGGCGAACGAATCCACCATCGCCTTGAGACTCGAGGGGTTGACCGCCTCGTCGAGCGCGCCATCGGCAAAGCCGCTGTCGCGGGCAAGAAGGACGGGGCCGCGCGTGAACGCGACGTGGCGGGCGTTTTCGTGCGCCTTGACCGCAAGGTCGAAGTCGATCTCTATCTTGTCGCCCTGCTTCCAGTTCCTCGCGATGACGAGGTATTCCCCGGGCTTTACATTGGGTACCTTTGCGGAGTTGACGGCTACCGACGTCCTCGCGCTCCAGGCCGGGATGCGCAGCTTAAGCGGGAACTCCATTGAATTCTCCGAGCGGTACGTGATGTTGACGCGCGGGAGCTTCGGGTAGAGGGTGTGCGTCTCGAACTTCACGCTGGAGCCGTTGATGACGGCCTCGGCACGCGACGAGACGTAGTGGTTCATGACGACCGCGCCGGAGGAGTCGGCCACAAGGCAGGTGCGCAGGTATTCGAGGAAGCCGCGCGCGCCGTTCGCGTTGCAGCAGTTCGTGTGCATCTGGCAATGGCAGCGGCCGCCGCTCCTGTAGCCGTCGAGGGGAGTGTACATGGCGAACTCCGAGCCGTCTGGCGAAAGCGACGCGAGGTACGCGTTGAAGAACGTCTTTTCCATCTCGTCGCCCCATGCAGGGTCGCCGGTTATCGAAAGAAGCTTCGCGCAGAGGCGCATCCACGTGATCGTCACGCAAGTCTCCTGCTGGCTGTGCCACGGCTCGTGCTGCCTCTTCGCGCCGTCGTACCAGAACTCGCCCGCCGACGCGCCTCCCGCGACGTTGATCTCGTTCGTCACGATGTCGCGTGCGGTCGCAACCGCAGCGTCGAGGCAGTCCTTCCTGCCAGTCGCGAGATAGTACTCAAGAAGCCCCTGGTAGCAACTCATGAGCTCATATGCCTTGTTGCGATTCGTCTTGCGGTCGCCGATTCTGGCCGGCTCGCTGCGGTCCGCCACCGGCACGCCTGCGAACGCAAGGTCGAAGAGCCTCGGGCCGCCCTTCTCGTCCTTCATCTGGCGCACGATCTCGTCGGCGAACTTCAGGTACTTGCCGTCTTTCGTGCGGTTGTAGAGCATTACAACGGGCTCAAGCACGGAGCAGCTCGGCATTCCCGAATAGAAGCCAGTCGAGACGATCTTCTTCTTCGCCCCCGGGCCGACAGTCGAGACGAGGTAGTCGCAGAGTCGTCTGCACGTGGCGAGCGAGGCCTCGTCTGCGGCGCCGGCCGCGAGACTCCCGTCGTACCAGGAAAGAAGGCCGAGCATCGTGTACTTCGCCCCCCAGACGTCCCAGCCCTCGCCGCATCTGCGCGAAGCGTCGTAGTTGCCGATGTAGCCGTCTTCAAGCTGCGAGGCCTCCACGTCCTTCACGCTCGCGGCGACGACGCCCGTGAACGCCCTGTCCTTCCCCATGCACGCAAGCGGGACCGCCGACTGCATGAACTTGCCCCAGAACTCCGACTGCCACCAGCGAGACTCGTTGCGCTCCCTGAAGCACAGCGCAAGATAGCGCGGGTCGGTGCGCTCGATGCCGTTTCTTACCATCGCCTCAAGGCGCTCCTGCATCGGCCCCTGAAGTGTAATTGTCGGAGCAAACGGGATTTCCTGCGCGGCATGCGCGGCCAACGCCGCGAAGAGCGACACCAATGCGAGCTTGTTCATGATTTTCATCCTTCCATATTCCCGCTTCCGCCGCCTTCCCCAATGGAGGTGCATGTGCAGGCATTGCGTAGTATATCATAATTCCGCCCGTCTTGCCCTTGGCATCTGACATCCTTTTTTACACAACCATGTTTTTTTTGGTATAATACGCACCCATGAAACGTATATTGCCCATATGTGCGACATTGTGTCTCTTTTTCGGCGGCTGCTTCACCATCAGCAGGGGAACGTCACCGTCTGGAGGGGAGCACGTGCACGCCTACAACTACGGATGGTACCTCTTTAACTACATCCCCCTTCTGTGCGGCAACGCTGCGGAGGACAGATGGACGCCTTTCGTATTCCTGCGGGACGACGTCACCCTGGACAAGGTTCAGGGGCGTGTCGCGTCGCTCGCCGAAAAGGACGGCCTCTCCATACACAATATCGCATACGTTACGAAGGACGAAATCTTCTTCCAGCTGCCGGGCACGGACATCCCGATACCCCTGCCATACGTCCTCACGTACCGCGAGATGCAGTTTTCAGGGGAGATGAAATGATGCGTCAGATGGCGATTGCGGCGCTTGCCGCGCTCATGGCGGCCGGATGCGCCACGGTGACGATCACCGAGGAAAACGGCATACACGGCGTCGCGGTAAAGAATACCGGATGGTACCTTTTGAGCCTAATCCCGCTCGGGTCCGGCAACCCCGAAAAGCCCAACAGGGTCTCGTTCAAGTGCTTCCGCGACACCGCCACCATAGAGAACAACATGAAGCTTCTTGAATACGCAATCAAGGAAAGCGGTGCAGACGGCGTAAAGAACCTCACAAGCTTCGTGTCGGACGAAAAGATATTCATCATACTCCTGAAGCGCTTCACCATCCACACAAGCGCGGAGCTCGTGCACGACGATAAGGCAGACGCAGACAGGGGAAACGGCCATAATGCGAATAACTGAACACATAAGGAGGCTCAAGGGCTACGTCCACGGCGAACAGCCGTCCGGCAGGGGCGTCGTAAAGCTTAACACGAACGAGAACGCCTATCCGCCTTCGCCGAAGTGCGCGGAAGCGCTCAAACGGTTCCCAGCAGCCGCCTTGAGGCTATACCCCAACGCGGAATCGACGCCCTTGCGCAAGGCCATCGCCGCCCTTCACGGCACGTCTCCGGATAACGTCTTCGTCGGCAACGGATCGGACGAGATCCTTTCGCTCGCGGCGAAGGTGTTCGTAGGCGACGACGAGGCGATTGGCTCGCTCGACCCTAGCTATTCGCTCTACAAGACGCTCGCCGACATAAGGAACGTCCCGTGGAAAGGCTTTAGGGAGGGCTCCGACGTCGGCAAATGGAACCTGAAAGGCGTGTCGCTCTTTCTCTGGACAAACCCGAACGCGCCGACAGGCCGCTTTGTGGAGCCACGGGAAATCGCTGCCTTCGCGAAGAAGTTCCCAGGGGTGGTGATTGTCGACGAGGCGTATGCTGACTTCGCGCGCGGCAACGCAATGGCGCTCGCGACTGCGCCAAGGAACAGGAACATCGTCGTCATGCGCACGTTCTCGAAAAGCTACTCGCTCGCAGGGCTGCGCGTAGGATACTGCGTCGGCCCCAAGGACCTAATCGCCGCGCTGATGAAGACGAAAGACTCCTACAACGTCGATGGCGTCGCGCAGGCCGTCGCGCTCGCGGCCGTGCGCGACCAGGCGTGGAAAGACGCCAACTGCCGCAAGATCGTCCTTGCGCGCGAGAAGTGCGCTGGCGACCTCAGGAAGCGCGGCTGGGACGTTCCTCCCTCGGAGTCGAACTTCCTTTTTGCCCGCCCGCCAGTGGGGACAGACCCCGAGCACCTCTTCCAGAAACTTAAGGAAAAGAACATATTCATACGGTATTTTAGCGGCAAGCTCACTCGCGACCGCCTGCGAATCTCAATAGGCACCCCGCGGGAGATGGAAAAGTTCATCGCGGCAATAGACGCCATACAGAAAGGAAAATAATGGAACCGCTCAACTCCCTCTACCCAGTTCTTGCGCAGGACGTGAACTCGCCCACGCATCCAGTATCGGCGATGGACTTCCTGCCCGTTCCGCAGCTCAGGGAGCTCCAGCTCCACCGCCTTCAGTGGACCGTCAAGTACGCATACGAGCGTGTGCCCCTCTTCCGCAAGCGCTGCGACGAGCTCGGCACGAAGCCCGAGCACATAAAGACGCTTGCCGACATAAAGCTGCTGCCCTTTTCAAAGAAGGTCGACCTGCGCGACGAATACCCGATGGGGCTTAGGGGCGCCCCGATGGACGAGATCGTGCGCTTCCACTGCTCTTCCGGCACGACCGGCAAGCCCATCTGCATCCCAAACACGCTGAGCGACGTCGCCGTGTGGCAGAACGGCGCGATGAGGTGCCTTGCGATGTACGGCATCCGCGCAAACGACGTGCTGCAGGTCGCCTACGGCTATGGCCTTTTCACGGGCGGCCTCGGGCTCCACTACGGCGGCGAGGGGATGGGGTGCGCGGTGCTGCCCATCTCCGGCGGCAACACGGAGCGCCAGGTGATGCTTATGCGCGACCTCGGTGTCACGGCGATCGCCGCAACGCCCTCCTACTTCCTGAGGATCATGGACGAGGCGCGCCGCCAGGGGATAGACTTCCGCCGCGACACGAAACTGAAGCACGGCATCTTCGGCGCTGAGCCGTGGACGACCGAGATGCGCGACGCCATCGAGCGCGAGACGGGCATAACCGCCCACGACATCTACGGCCTTACGGAAATCGCGGGCCCTGGCGTCGCGGGCGACTGCGAGCACCGCACGGGGCTTCACATCTGGGAAGACCACTTCTACCCCGAGATAATCGACCCCGACACGCTTGAGCCGCTTCCCGACGGCGAGACGGGCGAGCTCGTGTTCACGACGATATCGCGCTGCGGCACCCCGATGATACGCTACCGCACGAGGGACCTCACGCGCCTCAGGACGGAGAAGTGCCCCTGCGGGCGCACCATGCGCGTAATGGAGCGCGTGAGCGCGAGGTCCGACGACATGCTCATCATCCACGGCGTGAACGTGTTCCCCGGCCAGATCGAGGCGGGCCTCCTGCGCGTCCCCGAAGTGGCGCCGCACTACCAGATAATACTCTCCTCGACGGACACGCTCGACCTCTTCGAGATAAAGGTGGAGGTCTCGCCCGAGGCGTTCTCCGACTCCGTGCGCCACATGGAGGACCTGAGGCGCCGCGTGTTCGACGCCGTGAAGACCATCATCGGCCTTTCTCCGCGCATCATCCTCGTCGAGCCCGGCTCACTGCCGCGCAGCGAAGGCAAGATAAAGCGCGTAATCGACCTGAGGAAAAAGCCGCAGTGAAGAGCTTCTTCAAGGGAGTAAGAAAGCACATCGGGAGGCTCGACGCCGCGCACCTGCGGGAGCAGTATTCGCGCGTCACCGACGAGCTCGCCTTCTCCGAGCTCATATTCAACACCACGGGCGAAGGGTATATCGTCCTCGACGACGTAGGGGTGCCCGTCTGGTCCAACCCGGCGGCCGAGCGGCTTCTCGGCATGAAGCTCGCGGACATGCTCCCCGCCCTCTCGCTGCCGCTTGCAAAGGCGTCGAAGCGCGAGATTGCCGTAACCTACCCTGAAAAGCGCGTCCTCGAAATCCAGACCGTGCCGATGGACGGCTCCACGCTCGTCAAGATAGCCGACGTCACGGCGGCGAGAAAGCGCACCGAGGACGAGCTCAGGGAGGGCGCGAGCCAGGCCATACGCCAGCTCGCAAGCGGCGTCGCCCACGAGATCGGCAACCCCCTGAACGCGATATCGCTCAACCTCCAGATACTCTCGAGGGAAATGCCCGACAGCGAGCCGGTTAAAGACTGCCTCGCCCAGATAATGCGTCTCGACGGCATCCTGCGCGGCTTTCTCCAGGCGCTCAGGCCCTCGCGCCCGAACCTCGCGCCGGGGTCAGTGGCGGTGCCGCTCAAGAACACGCTCGCGACGCTGCAGGCCGAGTTCGAGGAGCGCCGCATTTCCGTCACCTTCAACACCGACTCCCACATACCCGCCGCGGCAATCGACGCCGCGCAGCTCGAACAGGTCTTCTTCAACCTTCTCAAGAACGCAATCGAGGCGATGAGGGAAGGCGGCGAGATATTCATCGGTGCCGGGTCGGACGACGACAGCGTGATCGTGACCGTGCGCGACACCGGCGCCGGCATGGACTCCGAGGCGATTGCCCACCTCTTCGAGGCGTACCGCACGTCGAAGGAGCATGGCAACGGGCTTGGGCTCATGATCTCGCAGCGCATCGTCCACGACCACGGCGGCACCATAGACGTAGAGTCTGAGCCGGGCAAGGGCACCCTCTTTACCGTGCGCATCCCGCGCATCGAAAAACGCATAAGGCAGCTCAAATGAAGCGCAAGATCCTCATAGTAGACGACGAACCGGTGACAAGACGCGCCCTTGAGCGCGCGCTTTCGCCGTCATACGACTGCCTTGCGGCGCCCGACGCGGAGGCGGCCCTGAAGCTCTTCGACGAAAACCAGGACGTCGCCGTCGTCCTCTCCGACTACAAGATGGAGCCAGGGATGAACGGCGTCGAGCTCATACGCGAAATCAAGAGGCGCCGCCCTTCCACCGGGTGTCTGCTCATCACGGCGTTCGGCGAAATCGACCTCGCCGTCGAGGCGATGCAGCAGGGCGCGGACGACTTCATCACGAAGCCCGTCACGGACCTAAAGCAGCTTGAAGTTCGCATAGAAAAGGCGATCGGCCGGAGCGAGCTCGAAAAGAAGGTGGCGGCGCTCGAAGAGCGGCTAGACGGCAAGATCGCCGCGCTCGACGGCTTTACGGGCGCGTCGCCCGCAATGGAACGCCTATACGCGCTCATACGCCAGGTGGCGCCCTCAAACGCTACCGTGCTCATCGAGGGCCCGAGCGGGACCGGCAAGGAACTCGCCGCCCGGGCGATACACAACCTCTCTCGCCGCGCAAACGGGCCGTTCGTCGCGGTGGAATGCTCCGCCCTTTCGGAAAACGTGCTTGAGGCCGAGCTCTTTGGCAGCGTCAAGGGCGGCTTCACGGACGCCCGCGACAGGGTCGGCAGGTTCGAGGCTGCGAACGGCGGGACTCTCTTCCTCGACGAGATAGGCGAGATTCCGCTATCGATGCAGGTAAAGCTCCTGCGCACTCTCGAGTCGCGCACGATCCAGCGCGTGGGCGACGTAAAGGACATCCCCGTAGACTTCCGTCTCGTGACGGCAACCAACAAGTCCCTTGCCGCGCTCGTCACCGAGGGCAAGTTCCGCGAAGACCTCTACTACCGCCTGAACGTCATCGAGATTCACACGCCCGCCCTCAAGGACCACCCCGAGGACATCGCCCTCATAGCTGCCAGGTTCGTACACGAGTTTTCGACGATGAACGGCGGGCGCGTCACTGGCATCGACCCCGAGCTCGTCAAGGCGCTGGAGGCTATGCCCTGGCCGGGGAACGTAAGGCAGCTTCGAAACCTGGTGGAGAGGATGGTCGTCCTCTCGCAGGGCGGCAACCTCACCATCGCCGACCTGCCGCCTGGGCAGCAGGGCTCCGCAGCGCCAGCCGCGCCGTCGCCGCGTCTTGCCGACACTGAAAAGGAGCAGATACTCTCGGCTCTCAAGGCATGCGGCGGAAACAAGTCGAAGGCCGCCCAGATGCTCGGCGTATCGCGCAGGACTATCCACAGGAAGCTCGCGGAATGGGGGATGGCGTGAACGTGCCGCCGGAAATACCTGAATACGACATCCTCGAGTGCGTAGGCACTGGCGGCATGAGCGTAGTATGGAAAGCCCGCGAAAAGGCATCTGGGGAGATCTGCGCCATAAAGGTGCTGAACGGCAACCTCACGACGAACATAGAGGACGTGAGCCACTTCTACGACGAAGAGCGCACCATGGAGCGCCTGAGCCAC
>JAEEGL012504783.1_pt1 | contig 20376 bp, 19 predicted proteins | sample 9134231 | NCBI WGS metagenome assembly JAEEGL01 (sample SAMN16246548, study PRJNA631951) | gut metagenome | biome: gut microbiome; feature: rumen; material: fiber-attached | host: Bos | place: Iran: Karaj | collected 2018-10 | reverse complement strand
AGTTACAACGGAAAGCATAAGCGAAAGGGTCCGTAAACTAATAAATCAGATCAATGAACAAAGAGAAGATGCTAATACAGAGAAAATGACATATAAAGAATTGGAGCTTTTATCAGGAATTGGAGAATCTACAATAAAACAATTCATGAGCGGTAAAAGAAACATTTCTAAAATAGATGATCTCCAGCGCCTTGCAGATTCTTTGAATGTATCACCCTATTACCTGCTAACAGGTAATCATGACGAAAATCATGTTGTATGTGAAGATTTAGGACTTGCATCAGAAACGATTGATACACTTCGCCATGAAAACACGCATTGCCCTATACCATATATGCGCAAAGCCATTGACGCGCTTGCTGCATATCCTACGGCTGTGCTCATGCTCTATGAATACTTATATCAGTTTGATTTCCCAACTATGGAAGGCTCTGATAGTGAGGGAAGATGGAATTCCCTTGATAGAAACGATATGGACCGGATAAAGCGGTTAAGAATCCTGGACGAGTTAGAAGTGTGTAAGGTTATACTAAAAAACAAAATGAAAGGGAGCGAAAGCAAATGAAACGGGCAAACGGTGAAGGAACGATCAGACAGCGGAAAAATGGCCTTTGGGAAGGCGTGTATACTGCCGGCCGTAATGCAGAAGGCAAGCTGATCCGGAAATCTGTATACGGAAAGACACAAAAAGAAGTAGTACAGAAGATCACAGCCCTGACAAATGATCTCAATACCGGCCTGTATATTGCACCGGAAAAGACAACTTTCGGTCAATGGCTGGACATTTGGCATGATGAATACTTAGGCGGGGTTAAGGAATCAACCGCTACACAATACAAATATCATATAGACTTCAATATTAAGCCTATATTGGGCCATATTCCGCTGCAGAAGCTCACAGCGCCGATGATTCAGAAGATGTACAAGAAGCGCATGACAGAGGCTCAGGAAGGCGGAAAAGTGCTTTCTCCGAAGTCTATCAAGAACCTGCACGGAGTTGTCCATAAAGCCCTTGATAAGGCTGTACAGTGCCGGTATATCAAATACAATCCTTCTGATGCCTGTGAGTTGCCTCGTATCCAGAAGAAGGAAATGAATGTTCTGAAAGACGGATACCTGGAAAAGTTCCTTGCTGAGATAAAGGGAAAGACATACGAAAACCTTTTCTTTGTTGATGTTTTCACCGGTATGAGAGAAGGGGAGATCATCGGCCTGACATGGGATTGTATCGACTTTGAGAAGGGTATTATACATGTTGTAAAGCAGCTCAAAAGGAAACAGGGAACAAATAACAAATATTTCTTTGATTCCCTCAAGAACGGAAAAACAAGGGTTGTGGCGCCCGCTCCGATTGTGTTTGATGTACTCCGCAAGGTAAGCAAAGAGCAGAAGGAAAACCGGCTTAAGTACGGATCATCTTTTCATAACCCTGACAACCTGGTGTTTACCAATGAGATAGGCGAGCACCTATGCGCAGAAGCGCTTCTGAGAGCTTTTAAAAGAAGGGCTGAGGCTATAGGTATTCCGGATCTCCGCTTTCATGATCTCCGTCATTCCTATGCAACTATAAGCCTCCAAAACGGTGACGATTATAAAACAGTATCGGAGAGCTTAGGACATGCAACAGTAGCCTTTACTCTGGATGTATACGGCCATGTTACCGATAAAATGCGGAAGGATTCCGCCGATAGAATGCAGCGGTTTATAGAGTCCATAGGAGGCTAAAAAGAGCACGAAAAAAAGCCCGTTGTGGTACGGTTGTGGTACAACGGGCTTTTGTTATACAAAAAAACCTCTGCAAGTGTTGATTTGCAAAGGTTTCAGAAAGTGCGGTCGACGGGACTTGAACCCGTACCCGTTGCCGGACACGCCCCTCAAACGTGCGCGTATGCCGATTCCGCCACGACCGCGAACAAACATCGAAATTATAAAGCCGGGAATACTCTTTGTCAAGAAGCAGAAAAAAACTTGCTACGAGATAATGAAAGAAGTAATATAAAAACAAATGTGAGAAAGGGGCCGCAAAATGATTTCAGCAGAAAGAAAACATTTATATTTTCTATTGCTGGTTTTAATTATATGCCTTACCGAAATATTTTCAGCGGCGGGGGAAGAACAATTCGAAATAAAAAGAATCGGAAATATAAATCCGTATTCCGACAATGAATTCCGCGTGTCGGCTGCAGAAAACGGGATACTTACAATCAGTGTGCATGACAATATCTGTGTATACAGAACAATCACCCAGCATATCAATGCCGGTGAAACAAGAATATTCTGGGATGGATGCGGATACAACCGGGAAATGCTGTATAAGAAAACTTACACAGTTACCGCTGAACTGGACACAGAAACAGGCAGGCATTATTCCATTTCTTTTGCCACACCGATTGAATATCCCGATCAATGCCTTCAGTACGCCATGCCGTCTTGTGAAGATATGTATACTGACTGCCCGGAAGAATGGTTTATCGAATACAGAACAGTTACAGACGGAACGGTATGCATTGAAATTCTTTCCAAAGAAGAGTCGGGTAACACATACTCATATTCACTAAAAACAACAGGCGGAAAAATCGGCAGGAAAGATTTTGCCTCAATTTCAGGGAAAAAGAAGCTTCCCCAAGCCGGAAAATACAAGGTGACTGTATTTGAAAGTTCAAAGCCGCAGCAGAGATATGAATTCGATCTCTGCATACATGAAGGGAAACCGGAAAAAACGCAGGTATATGTTACAGGTGAAATAATGCCCGAAAGATCCATGACAGATGAAGAAATCTGGGAATTCATGATGAAACCTTCCGTAGTTATTGATATTGATTTTTTCAAACATCAGGATGTGTTTGAAAACCCAGATGAAACCAGCCGGTCTCTCGGTACACTTCATGGCCAGACACAAGGCGTAAAGGTAATTGAAATAATGGATCAATGGGCGCTGATCGGTGCATGGAACCATGAAGACGGTTCCTACATTGAAGGATGGGTGCCATATTCCAGACTGAAAACAGAATATCCAAGGAATGAATACGGGATTCTTATAGACAAGGAAAAACAGACACTTACAGTATTTCAGAAAGGGAAAAAACTGGATACACTGCTGATTTCTTCAGGTAGGGCTGAAAAAAACAGGCTTTATCAGGAAACTTCCGCCGGATGCTTTCTAACAGGATATCACCGGGTTAATTTTTCAATGAACGGTAAAAAATATGATTATGTTATCCAGTATGACGGAGGAAACCTGCTTCATCAGACACCTTATGACTGGGGACAGAAAAAGAAGGATTTTACGCTCGGAAGGGGCTACCTGGGCGCAAAAGCATCACATGCGTGCATACGTATACAACCGGAACCGGGAGAAGGAGGACTGAATGCATTCTGGCTCTTTACACACATTCCTTATCATACGCGTGTGATTATTCTGGATGACCAGGAAAAACGCTTAAATGAAAAGAATGTTCTTGAAAGAAAGAAAAATGAAGATGCAGACTTGGCTTCATTTCATACAATCAATAAAACGCCGGATCAGGACGAGAAGGATGTGATCATTACTTTCGGAGGATGTCTGGCTGCAGACGGATTCAGAGAAAATAAGAATAAAAAAGGTAATTTTAATTCTTTTATTTCGGGCAAAGGATATACATACCCACTAAAAAACCTGTATTCTATTTTTGCTGAAGATGATTTAACCTGTATAAACGTTTGTTTTTCAAACAAGAACAAAGCAGATCAGAAAAATGGAAATACTTCAATAAAACAAATGGAAGAATTATTGGAAAGTTCATCCGTTGAAGCGCTGAGAATGCTCAGCGTATCTTCAGCAGAAAAATACAGAAACAGTGAAAGTAATGACATATTCAACCGTATTCTGGAAAGAGAAAAACCATTAACAATATACCTGAAAAACCATCTTTTCGGTTTTACCGGCTGCAATGAAAAAGAATATCTTAACAGCCCGGAAATTATTGACAGGAGAATCAACACCCTGAAGGAACAGAAATGCGAAATAATTGTTTTCTTCGCAGACTGGTCAGGGGACAATTCGGCAGATCATTGCATTATTCAGGAGGCAATTGCAAGAAGATGTATTCATGCCGGTGCAAGTCTTGTAATCGGAGATACCAAAGGCTCTGTACAGGGGATTGATTACATTGAAGGTGTGCCCGTGTTCTACAGCCTGGGCGATCTCATGGACACAGGTACAGTCAGCAAATCAAAAAAACAACAGGGAATAATACTTCGCGCTGTTTTCCATTTTGAAGAGGAGGACAGGAATCCTGAATTGACTGTTATTCCCGTGCTCCCGTACGGAAATACAGAAAAAGATAACAATGATTACTGTCCTGCGGTCAATATGGATTATAATGATACCGAAAGAATTATCAGGACAATCTGGCAGCAGACCCCTGAAAGTGTTATGGAAAAGATGATATTCTATTTTCCGGAAAAATAAAACAATCAATTGTAGATATAATACACACATTCCAGCCGCCCGTTATACAGACGCCTTTTCCTGTCAGCGCGTTTTCCGAAACTTCTTTCAAATGAAGGATCGGATGAAATCGCACAAAGGCGCCAGGTCGGATGGCGCTGCTTTAATAGGAACAGTTCATGATAAAGGATACGGCAGTGTTTCTGATCACTCAGCCTTTCTCCGTAAGGAGGATTACAGATAAAAACACCATTGAGGGCATCAACATTCAATTCCTGAAGCGGTATCTGCCGAAGCGAAATCAATGATTTATCAAAACCCGCCTGGATGAAATGCCTTTCCGCAAGTCCAAGGGCATCAGGATTAATGTCGGATCCGCTGATATCAGCAATACGTTCCGGATGAACTTTTTCGGCCATCTTTTCACGCAGCAGAGAAAAACTGATATCTGAAAAACACTTATATTTTTCCATTGAAAAAGATCTTTTCAGACCCGGCGCACGGTCCGACGCGATCAATGCAGCTTCCGCAAGAATTGTTCCGGTGCCACAGCAAGGATCATGAAGCGGCTGTCCGGGACACCATCCGCTCAAATCAACCAATGCCGCTGCAAGCGTCTCCCGAATCGGCGCTTCACCATTCCAGGTTCTGTATCCACGCCTGGAAAGGGCCTCACCGGACGTATTGAGCAAAATTAAAGTATTATCATTTCTGACAGATACATGAACAAGCAGGGAAGGGCCGGTTTCAGGAAATATTTTCTGATTATTCCGTTTTCGTATATTTTCAATGATGGCTTTTTTGGTGATAGACTGGCAGTCGCGTGTACTCATCAGTTTGCTGCGTGTACATTTACATGAAACGTCAATTGATTCCGGACCGGAGAAATAAAAAGACCAGTCGATCCCGGAAACCAGATTAAACAAATCATCAAAACTTGTACACGTACCTTCACTGAGTATAATAAATACCCTGTCACTGAAACGGAGGGACATGTTCGCATTAAACAGCATACATCCATCAGAAACAAAGCGGACACCACCGTTTTCAGCAGACACATCAGAATAACCGAGCTTTTTCAGTTCCTTCGCAACAAGCCCCTCCATACCAAATGCCGCGGCTGCATAGCAATGAAAAACTGTCTCCATCCAAAGTCCCTCCCTGAATAACAGTTTAATCCCATTATAACCGGATGTAAAGAAAACACACAAAAAGGGCCGAACAACATTTATGAAAACCTGATGGCACAAGGTGTTCACACTGTTCCCGGACTTGCTTTTCTGCATATTTCATCATATAATTTATCAGATAAAATGCGAAAGGAGATGATGAATTTCCGTGAAGCTCATCATTGCTGTTGTACAGGACGAAGATTCGTCAAAACTGCTATCCGTACTCATGCAGCATGGATTCGGGGTTACCAAGCTTGCAACAACAGGAGGATTTCTGAAAGCCGGTAACACAACTCTTCTTCTGGGTACAGAAGACAGCAGACTTGATGATGCGATCGGGCTAATTGAATCAGTCTGCAAAAGCCGAAAACAGATTTCCACCGCTTCCTCAACCATGGCAGGCGGCATAACACATGGTGAATATACCGCATTTCCGATTGAAGTGACTGTCGGAGGCGCAACATTATTTGTGCTTACCGTTGATCAGTTTTTGAAAGTATAAAATACATGTCAACAATTACGTTTGAAGATTTCAGCTTTCAGGGCGAAGAAATCAGGACACTGCGCAAACAGATTGAAGAGAACAGGATGGTTCATGCCATTCTGATTACAGGTGAAATCGGAACAGGAAAAAGGACACTTGCAAACCTGATTGCGGAAGCGCTTGTCTGTCAAGCTGACTATAACAAACCCTGCGGGAAATGCAGCGGATGTATCCTTGCGATGGCAGGGGAACATCCCGATATAACTATCATTGACAAAGGGAAACCACTGTCAAGAGACACAGCAAAAGGACGAACAACCATCCCTGTTGATGACATACGCGAAATGATCAGGCTGTGCAGTCAGTACTCATATGAAGGCGGAAACAGGGTTGTTATTATTCCCAATGCTGAAAATATGACTTTTCAGGCGCAGAACAGCCTTCTGAAAATACTCGAGGAACCGGCACAGAATATATATTTTATATTAACATCAGCGCATCCCGACCAACTCCTTCCGACAGTTATCAGCAGATGCAGGCCTTTAAAGCTGATTCCATGGGAAGAAGACTATGTACAGAAAATCCTTACAGAAGCAGGAAATGATCCTGTAAAGGCGCGAAAAACTGCTTATGCCGCATCGGGATCTATCGGAAATGCATTACAACTTGCATCTGACAATGAATACTGGAGGATGCAGGAAGAAATCATGAATCAGTTTTTCCGCAACCGAAAACGAAGTGATATCCTGAAGATTTCCACGGAATGGAAAGACAGAAAATCAGAGGCAGAATCCCTGTTCAGCATCCTGGAACAGAATATACGGACGCTGCTTCTTTACAGATTATTTAAGGACAAAGATCATTATCCGGAGGAATTTCCGGAAGAATGGAAACGATTTGCGGTATCAGCTCCGCTGGAACGTTTTATGTTTCTGACGGAAAAAATCAGCGAAGCGAGAAAACAAACCGCTTATAATGTCAATTTCCAGGCAATCATCGAGCAATTGCTTTTATCATTTGCAGGAGAAAGTGAGTTATGGGTAAAATAATCGGAGTTCAGTTTCAGAAAAACGGAAAGATGTACTATTTTGATTCGAACGGATTCGAGATCAAAACCGGAGATTATGTTGTGGTTGATACTACGCGCGGAGCTGATCTCGGTGAAGTTGTAATGGGAGCAAGGGAAACGGACGGGGAAGAACCCCGTTTCCCACTGAAAAAGACAATCCGAATCGCAACTGAGCAGGATATACAGCATGGAATGGATAACCGTCAGAAAGAAAAAGAAGCTTTTACAGTATGTCAGAAGAAAATAATGGAACATAAACTTGAAATGAAGCTTGTGTCGGTTGAATACGCATTTGACAACAGCAAAATCCTGTTTTTCTTTACAGCGAACGGGCGGGTTGACTTCAGATCCCTTGTTAAGGATCTTGCTTCAATATTTAAAATGAGAATCGAACTGAGACAGATCGGCGTACGCGATGAAGCAAAAATGCTTGGCGGACTTGGTCCGTGCGGAAGACCTATCTGCTGCGGATCATTTCTTGACCAATTTCAGCCCGTTTCAATCAAGATGGCGAAAGAACAGAATCTTTCCCTGAATCCGACAAAAATCAGCGGCGTCTGCGGAAGGCTCATGTGCTGCCTGAAATATGAACAGGAACACTACGAAATGACACGAAAAAAAATGCCTAAAGTAGGGAAGGAAGTTATTACACCGGACGGAAATGGTCCGGTTACCGATCTCAATATTGTAAAAGAAACAGTATTTGTACGGCTGACAAACGGCGATACAAGCGAGATTAAAGAATATCCTCTTGAAGAAATTTCAAGAACGCAGGATATTTCCAACCATTCTGAAACAGCCAAAAAGGAATATAACAAAGATAAAAAAGACAATGAAACAGATAAGGACAATGACAGGACTTCTGTAACGGATGAATACGTTCAGAAACAGGAAAAGGAATCGGAAAAAAAGCAAATCGACATGCCCACCCGTAAAAAGAACACAGATAATCATTCTGACAGAAAAGAAAACAACAAGAATGAACGTGGAGCTGTTCTGGGGCAGCCAGTGAGGCGGGAAAATCCCAACAGAACTGTGATTAACCAAAAAAAGGATGATGAATCCAGTGAAAAAAACATTTCTGCCGGACATAACGAAGAAAGTACCGGAAAGGGTACGTGGGCTGACGCACTGGAAAAGGCAATCCAGGCAATCAGTCAGGATAATTGAGATATTGATTTTACGTTTGTTCGATGATATAATTTTTTCAGAGCTTCATGTATAAAAGCATGAACAAAGAAGTAGGAGGTTAACAAAATGGCTTACAAAATTTCTGAAGAATGCATCAGCTGCGGTGCCTGTGCGGCTGAATGCCCTGTTTCCGCTATCAGTGAAGGTGACGGCAAGTACGAAATCAATCCTGAAGTCTGCATTGAATGCGGTGCCTGTGCTGAGACCTGCCCCGTTGGTGCTCCTGCTCAGGAATAAGTTGACAAAGAAGAAAGGAACCAGCTATCTGCATGGATGGCTGGTTCCTTTTTTATATTTTCATAATAGTACAAAAAAGCCGGAAACTTTCTGTTTCCGGCTTCTGTACACCATTAGGGACTCGAACCCTAGACACCCTGATTAAGAGTCAGGTGCTCTACCAACTGAGCTAATGGTGCTCACGCAACAAAAGTTATTATACACATTGTTAACAGGATGTCAAGAAGAAAATTGCACAAATAAACTAATGTTTTTTCGTGATGATTTTTATGATATAATTCAAATTGATATGAAATTGGAGGTTGTTTTATTGAGCCTGCGCTTTGATTTATACATGGATGAAAAGGAAGCTACGCAGATGAATGCGCTGCAGCTGGCCTTTCTTGGGGATTCTGTCTGGGACCTGATCAACAGATATATCCTTGTCAATGAAAAATACAATGTACGGCATATGCATCAGAAATGTGTTGAAAAGGTAAATGCGCATGCACAATCGCAGTATCTTATTTCCATTGAAGATATGCTGACTGAAAAAGAAAAAGATATTGTACGAAGAGGGAAAAATTCACATCCCAAACACTCGGCACCCCGCAACCAGACACCGGATGAGTATTCATCCGCAACGGGTTTTGAAGCGCTGTTCGGTTTTTTATATCTGACCGGGCAAAATGAACGCATCTGTTCTCTTGTGAATCATATCAAAGAGGTGAATAAAAATGGCTGAACAGAAAAAACTGAAGGTAGAGCTTCTCCAGCACACACCAATGCCGCAGGAATTAATTGCACTGAGTGCCAAACTCTGTTATTCAAAATCATCCATTGATGACCTGAAAAATATAATATCGCAGAAAGATCAAACTGATTTTATAGAACGACTGATGAATATGGGACATGAATCGATTCTTGAACATGTCACATTTACCTTTGGTATACAGGGTGTCAGCCGTGTGCTGCTGGCCCAGCTGACACGGCACCGTATAGCGAGCTTTTCAGTACAGAGCCAAAGATATGTATCATATGAAAATGGATTTGGATATATTATTCCTGAAAGTATAAAGGCGCTGGGAGATGATGCTGTCAAAAAGTATCATGAACAAATGGAAATGATTGAATCATGGTATGTTGACTGGCAGAAACAACTGGGCAATAAAGGGGAAAAATCAAATGAAGATGCCCGGTTTGTTCTTCCGAATGCCTGTGAAACAAGGGTCATAATGACAATGAACGTCAGGGAACTCAGGCATTTCTTTGCGATGAGAATGTGCAGCCGTGCACAATGGGAAATCAGAAAAATGGCTGAAGAAATGTTTCTTCTGTGCTACAAAACGGCACCAAGCCTTTTTCAGAATGCGGGACCTGCATGCATCAGGGGAAAATGCCCGGAAGGGGAAAAAACATGCGGCAGGGCTGCCGAAATCAGAGCAAGCCGTAATGCACTGATTCAAGAAATGAAGGAAGGAGAATAATCATGGCTTACGAGCAAAAGAAGGGATCAGGGCCCTTGGGAGAACGACGCATGAAAAAAAACTATGACAGCATGCGGAATTCAAACGGAAGAAGACAGCCTGCGAAGCAAAAACATGAAGATAATGAAAAGACATTTCATGATTATGAATATAAATCCAAAGAATTCAGCCGGGTCAGAGAAACGAATTCCGGATCAGATCAATATATCCTGACTGGACGCAACCCTATACGGGAAGCACTGAAAAACCATAGGGATCTGGAAAAACTACTGGTCCAGAAAGGCGATCTCTCGGGATCTGCAAGGGAAATCGTTCAGAAAGCAAAGGAACAAAAAATCCAGATACAGATTGTTGATAAAGTCAGGCTGGACGCAATCGCTCCGAATCATCAGGGCCTTATTGCGTTTTCCTCCGCTTATCAGTATTCCACAGTTGATGAAATACTGCAGACCGCTGAAGAAAAAGGAGAAGATCCCTTTATTATTGTAATGGACGGAATTACGGATCCGCACAATCTCGGCGCAGTGATGAGAACAGCTGAATGTACCGGTGTACATGGAATCATTATACCGCAGCACAGAAGTGTCGGCTTGTCTCCTGCCGCGGTGAAAGCCTCGGCCGGAGCCATGGAATACGTTAAAGTAGCAAGAGTAAACAACCTTAACCGTACTATAGAGGAGCTTCAGAAAAAAAACATCTGGTTTTATGCCGTGACTATGGATGGAGACGATTATATGAATGTGGATTTTTCGGGAGGAACCGCTCTTGTTATCGGTGCGGAAGAAGACGGTATCAGCCGACTTGTTGCTGAGAAATGTGACTACAAAGTTTCTCTTCCGATGGTCGGCCGGATAGAAAGCCTGAACGCATCAGTAGCTGCCGGTGTTATGATGTACCGTGTACATGAATGCAGAAGAAAAAACTGAGAATGAAAGCTGACATTTCCAGTAACTGTATGGAGCGGATCTGATGATGATTGAAAAAAAAGAGAACCCGGGTCGGGAAGAAATCCGGATCCGTAATACTTCGGAACAGATAATCTCTGACGAGAAAGCAGAGGATCCTATTCCATTCACAGACATATTCGGATCAATGTCAGACGAAGAAATAGTAGGATTGTGTCACAGCGGAGATACGAACGCAGAAGAATTCCTGCTGAACAAGTATAAAAACTTTGTAAGGTCTAAAGCCAGAAGCTATTTTCTGATCGGCGCAGATCATGAAGATATTGTTCAGGAAGGCATGATCGGCCTGTATAAAGCAATAAGAGATTATAAACAGGAAAAGCTCAGTTCATTCAGAGCGTTTGCTGAACTATGTATTACAAGACAAATTATTACGGCTATCAAAACAGCAACCAGGCAAAAACATATTCCCCTGAACAGTTATGTATCACTGAACAAGCCGCTGTATGATGAAGAAAGCGACAGAACTCTTCTTGATATTATAATGGAAGGAAATTCAGGCAATCCTGAAGATATGATTATCAACCAGGAAAACCTTGGGAATATCCATCAGAAGATCAATGAAGTATTATCCGGACTTGAACAGGAAGTGCTGGCTGCATATCTTGACGGAAAAAGCTATCAGGAAATTGCCGAAACTCTGGGAAGACATGTGAAATCCATAGACAATGCACTGCAAAGGGTAAAAAGAAAACTGGAAAAATATCTTGAAGAGAACGGTAAGTTCTGATTTTATAATGAAACAGCCGCCGGATGAACAGGCGGCTGTTTGATATATGCATGTTAATCATCGGAAAACCGGTGGAAAAGGGTAAAGAAAGAATCGCATATCCAGCATTGATCTCCGACCAGGTAAGGTTCATTAACGCTGAAACGATAAACTGTGCCATTGCTGCAGTGAATGATTAACTGCCGTCCTGAGTCTTCAGATACAACATCAGAAGATGTTTCACATTCCTGAAGCGCGGCAATTAATTCAGCACATTCTTCAGGGTCGTTAACAACACCGCATTCTGTCAGTTCAACGGATAAAACATTTTCATAATTCAAATCGGGAAGGATATCAGAGAAAAACGAATCCGGAGCAGGGGAGATATCAACGCTTCCCGCAGAAAAAACCTTCATTTCAACCGAAGAGGCCGGATCAACGGGACGAAGATTATTCAGAACACCCATAGTCAAAACAAGTAACGCAACTATGCCGCATAAAGCAGGAACCGGAAGGAAAAACGGTCTGGAATCCTTCTCCTGCTTCACTGACGCTTTCTGAATTATCCTGTTTTTAAGAGATTCATCAGCAGTCAGGCCATACAAAACATTGTCAGTGATTTCACGAAGCCTTTCAGGATTGTTCACTGCTTATCATCTCCTTTCAATTCATTCTGCAGCTTTTCTCTTGCCCTGCTTAAACGGGAAGAAACAGTTCCTTCAGCTATCTGAAGCATATCCGCTATTTCCGTCACACTGAATCCCTGATAATAGAAAAGCAGCACTACTTCTTTAAATTCGGGTTTCAGCCTGTTGACAGCCGCGGAAAGAGAATACTGGTCAGCAATCTGCCCGATTTCATCAGGTGCGGGAAAGCATTCGAATCCAGGATGTCCGAGGACCACTTTTTTTATCCATGCACTTCGCCATAAATCCCTGCATCTGTTCAGGGCGACCTTAAGAAGCCAGGCTTTTTCTCTTCCTTCTTCCAGGGCAGGCTGATTTGTCAGCAGTTTTACGAAAACGTCCTGTGTAACATCTTCTGCCATTTCTCTGTTTCCCAGATAATAATATGAAACACGCAACACATCTGTTGCATATAAATCATACATCTGGTCAAAAGAAAGCGACCCGGAAGGGCGATCCATCTGTTCGGGCTGAAGGGACAATGCTTAATCACCTCTTCCAATCATAAAAACGATTCAAAAACCGGAAAGATTCCGAAAAAATTGAAAAATTCCTTAGGCATTATAACATATATTTTCGTAAGGGCAATGCATTTTCTCCACTGAATAACAGAGGGCAAAATTGACTTGACGATGAATATGGATACAGGTACAATAAAATTACATAGAAGGAATCCCTGAAAAGTCATGTAACGGACATCAGAAATTCAATAAAAAAACACATGAAGGAGAGTGTAAACCCGTGTTAAGAAAGAAGACTTGCATTGCGATGCTTTTGGCCGGCGGACAGGGAAGCCGTCTCGGAATTCTGACCAAGAATGTGGCCAAGCCTGCGGTTCCTTATGGCGGAAAGTATCGCATTATTGATTTTCCTCTAAGCAACTGTACAAACAGCGGCATTGATACTGTCGGTGTACTGACGCAGTATCAGCCGCTTGAACTGAACGCATATATCGGAAGCGGCGCACCCTGGGACCTTGATATTTCCAACGGCGGTGTCTTTGTACTGCCGCCATATCAAAAAGGGAAAAGCGGCGAATGGTATCGGGGAACGGCCAATGCCATATATCAGAATATGGCATTTATTGAACAATATAATCCTGATTATGTACTGATACTGAGCGGTGACCACATTTATAAAATGGATTACAATGCCATGCTTGATTACCATATCCGGCATGGCGCGGATGCTACAATAGCAGTACGGGAAGTTCCCTGGGAGGAAGCATCCCGATTCGGTATTATGAATACTGATTCCGAAGGTAAAATTATTGAGTTTGAGGAAAAACCCAAAAATCCGAAAAGCAATAAAGCTTCAATGGGCGTATACATCTTCACATGGGAAAAGCTGCGTCAGTATCTGACAGAGGATGAAGCAGACAAAAACAGTTCAAACGATTTCGGAAAAAATATCATTCCGAATATGCTCAGGGATCATCAGGTATTGGTTGCATATGATTTTAACGGGTACTGGAAGGACGTCGGTACCATAGAAAGCCTTTGGGAAGCAAATATGGATCTGATCGATAATCCAATGCCTATGAATATGCACGATAAAAAATGGCGCATATTCTCAAAGAATCCAGGAATGCCACCCCATTATATAGCGCAGGGAGCTGTGGTAACAGATACACTTATCACGGAAGGATGCGAAGTATACGGAAAAGCCAATCATTCCGTTCTTTTCGCCGGTGTTGTTATTGAAGAAGGCGCTGATGTTGAATACAGCGTTGTAATGCCCGGAAGCGTTATAAAACGAGGCGCAATTGTCCGCCGTTCCATCATTGCCGAAAACGCTACAGTCGGAGCCGGATCCATCATCGGGGGAAATGAAGGAAATATTGCCGTTATAGGCCAGGGTATTACGCTTCCTGCGGGCGTATCTGTTCCGGCAGGACAGCAGGTGGATGAATCCTACACATTCTGAGATACGGAATAAAACGAAAGGATGAAAGAAAACCATGAAAGATGTAATGGGTATCATTTATACAGGCGAAAATGATGCGCGCTTACGTGAACTGACCATTATCAGAGCTATTGCCGCGCTTCCTGTTGCCGGTCGTTTCAGGGTGATAGATTTCCTTGTTTCCAGTATGGTTAACGGCGGTATGAAAAATATCGGTGTCATCATGCAGAAAAACTACCACAGTCTGATGGACCATCTCGGGTCAGGAAAAGAATGGGATCTTCACGGAAAAAACAACGGCCTTCACATTCTTCCTCCTTTTCTGACCAGAGAAAACGTGGGCCTTTATCCAGGCGTTCTGGATGCACTGCGTTCCAATACAGACTATCTTAACAGAAGCAAACAGGAACTTGTTGTATTAAGCAACAGCAACATCATCTATAACGCGGATTTCCGTGAAATGATCTCGTATTATGAAACCACCGGCGCGGATGTTACGCTTCTTTATACCCGCGATCCGGAAATGAGAAGAAATGAATTCGGTACATATATTGCCATGGATGAAAGCGGTAATGTTACCGATATAGAAGTTGAACCCACCCATCCAACTTATGAAAATACTTTTATGCAGGTATGCCTGATGAGAAGGGAATTCCTGAAAGAGCTGGTGGACAAAGCTGTTTCACACGGCCTGCATGATCTTGCCAGGGATCTCCTGCTGCGGCTTGTACAGGAAAAACAGGCTAAAGTAAATGCCTTTGAATATAAAGGAGTGTGCTGGAACATTGATTCTGTACAGAGCTATTTTAAATTCAACATGGATATATTGAAGCCTGATATCAGAAAGCGTCTTTTTGTGGATGAACTGCCGGTTTTCACAAAAGTAAGAGATGAGATGCCGGCATTTTACAGCAGTGAATCAAAGTCTGTTAATTCCCTTGTTGCAGACGGATGCCAGATTGACGGTACAGTTGAAAACAGTGTTCTTTTCCGCGGTGTCAAGGTTGCCCCGAATGCCCATGTTAAGAACTGCATCATCATGCAGGACGGGCAGGTACAGGAAGGCGCATATATTGAAAACTGTATTCTTGACAAACAAACAGTTATCAAACGCAATTCAAAACTGATCGGACCGGAAGCATATCCTATCGTAATTGCCAAGAATGTAGTTATATAACAAGCAAAGGGAGGACTGTTTCGGATGAAAATTCTTTTTGCCGCCAGTGAGTCTGTTCCTTTTGTCAAAACAGGCGGACTTGCCGATGTTGTCGGGGCATTAGCTCCCGTTCTGGCAAAAGAAGGACATGATGTAAGAGTTATTATTCCTCAGTTCAGTGCCATTCCGCAGGAATATGTCCATCAAATGACACATGTATGTGATTTCGAGGTTCAGCTCGGATGGAGACGGCAGTATTGCGGAATCGAGATGATCAAAAAGGATAATGTTATCTGGTATTTTATGGATAACAAGTATTATTTCGGCCGGCCGTATATATATGGTATGGGCGGAGACGAATATGAACGTTTCGGTTTCTTCTGCCGCGGCGTCCTGAACATGCTTCCTCTTATCGGCTTTCAGCCGGACATCATACATACTCATGACTGGCAAAGCGGTATGATTCCGGCATTGCTGAAAATCCAGTATGCACATCTTCCGTTCTATTCCGAAATTAAAACCGTTTTCACTATCCACAACCTTCAGTATCAGGGTATTTTTGGAATACGGGAAGTCCAGGATATTCTCGGACTTGGTGACAGCCTGTGGACGGATGACAAGCTTGAATGCTTTGGCTGTTCCAATTTTATGAAAGCAGCCCTTGTTTACACTGATCTTATCACAACAGTCAGCCCATCCTATGCGGAAGAAATACAGACCGCATACTACGGAGAAAGGCTTGACGGTCTGCTGAGAGCCAGAAACAGGGACCTTTTCGGTGTGCTGAACGGAATCGACATGAATGAATATGATCCTTCCATAGATAACCGTATTGCTATGAATTATTCTCCGGGGAAAACTGAAGGAAAATCATTATGCAAAAAATCACTGCAGGAAGAACTTGGCCTGGAAATAAAACCAGATACACCGTTAATCGGAATGGTCGGAAGGCTGAGCAATCAGAAGGGGCTTGATCTTGTCGATTATGTGATTGCAGATATTATGCGTCAGGATATACAGCTTGTTGTTCTGGGCATGGGAGAAGGAAGATATTTTAATCTTTTCAGCTGGGCGGAAACCGAATATAAAGGACGTGTTGCCGCCCGATTTACCATGGATCATACACTCGCACACAAGATATATGCCGGAGCTGATATGTTCCTTATGCCCAGCCAGTTTGAACCCTGCGGCCTCAGCCAGATGATCGCCATGAGATACGGAACAGTCCCGATAGTACGTGAAACAGGGGGACTTCGTGATACGGTTCTCAGTTATAATGAATTCAACGGCGAGGGAAACGGGTTTACTTTTTTCAACTATAATGCGCATGACATGCTTCATACCATTGAAAGGGCTTCGGATTATTATAAAAATCATCCAGATATCTGGAAAAAGCTCCAGGAAAGAGGCATGAACGGTGACTACAGCTGGGGACATTCGGCTCGTGAATATATCAAACTGTACGAATCGTTGTTTCAATCCAGGGTTCAGGATGAAGAGAAACCAACTGAACCAAATCCTGTAGTTGTTGAAATTGAATAAATCCGTTAAAATTCAATACAGGGATGTGCATTATGCACATCCCTCGTTTTCAGGAGGAAAAATTGGATTATACAATATATGAGGATGAGACTATAGAAGACCTCCAGCTGAACGGGTTAAAACTCATCCAGAAAAAGCATTCATTCCGGTTCGGAATGGATTCTGTTCTGCTTGCGGATTTTGCCGATATCAGGGGAAGGGATATTGTTGCTGACCTTGGAACAGGCAATGGAATACTGCCTCTTCTGCTTTTCGGGAGAGGAAAAGGGAAGCAGTATTATGCCATTGACATACAGCAGGAAGCTGCGGACCTTGCTAAAAGGAACGCTATCATCAACAACCTGGAAAACAGCATTACTGTTATTCATTCCGATGCTTTTTTTTCAGAAAGGTACATTGTTCCGTGTTCAGTTGACGCGGCGGTCTGCAATCCGCCTTATGGACAACCGCTTTGTTCACTGGCAAGTCCCAATGAAACAAAAGCGGTTGCAAGGAATCAAAAAGAAGAAACACTTGACCATCTGTTTTACGGAGCATTCAGGATTCTCAAGGGCAGAGGGAAATTACATCTTGTTTATCCTGCTTCCCAAATGTTATATATCATGAAAAAACTGCAATTATTTCATCTTGAACCAAAAAGATTCCGACTGGTATATCCATATGCCGAAAAACCGGCAAATCTGGTTATGATTGAAGCGGTAAAAGACGCCAGGCCTATGCTTCATCCATTGCCTCCGCTTATCATATACAATCGGGATGGTTCCTTGACAAATGAACTGAAGTCTGTTTATCATATACAATAACAGACCGAATTCTGTTTGAGGTATATGCTTTGAATACTGTTTATGATTTGATTTCCATAGGTGCCGGCGCCTCCGGTATAATTGCTTCCATAAGAGCTGCGGAACGCGGCAGGAGGGTTCTTCTTCTGGAAAAAAGCGATCATCCCGGAAGAAAAATATCGGCTTCAGGAAACGGACGCTGCAATCTTATGAACACAGGCAATTTACGATATTATGGAGATCAGAAGTTTGCCTCAGATGTTTTCAGACATATATCTGTCAATGCCCTGACGGAATATTTTCGTCATCTCGGACTTGTTATGACAGACGAGAATGAAGGAAGAAGATATCCGTTATCATGCCAATCATCTTCTGTTATGGATATCCTGAAAAATGCCCTGCAATTATACCAGGTTCAATTGATGAACCGGTCAGCGGTTACAGATGTTGAGAAAAGGAACGGGATTTTTCACGTACTATCATCAGATGGAAAATGCTATTTCAGCAGGAATGTTCTTGTCTCATGCGGCGGAGCCGCGCAACCAAAACTCGGCGGCTCAGAAGACGGATATCATATTCTGCGGAAACAGGGACACACGATTATTCCGGTTTTCCCGTCGCTGGTACCGATTATTACCGATAAGAGAAGCATATCAGGTCTTTCCGGAATCAGAACGAGATGCAGGGTATCTTTGTTTATCAAATCACAGTTGATCCACCAGGAAGACGGGGAGGTGCTGTTTACCGATTACGGACTGAGCGGTATCTGCATTATGCAATGCGCACGCTTTGTCAATGATGATAACGCATATATCCGGATCAATTTTCTTCATCATGTTTTTGATAATAAGGCGTGTATTACTGATGAAATGAAAAGAAGAAGGGATCTCTACAGACATTTTTCACCGGTATGCCTGCTTGAAGGAATTCTGAATTCCAAATTATCCTATGCCGTGATGAAGCAGGCCGGCATATTATTACGGGGTGAAGAAGCAGGATCATTATCAGATGAAGACCTGAACAGGATTGTATATACAGTGTGCAACTATCAACTGGAAGTATACGGAACCAGAGGCTTTGAATATGCGCAGGTCACCGCAGGCGGAGCGGACTGCAGTGAATTTTCACCTGAAACAATGGAATCGAAAAAAATACATGGCCTTTATGCTTCAGGTGAAGTCCTGAACGTCGATGGAGACTGCGGCGGTTTTAACCTTATGTTTGCTTTTGCTTCCGGCCTTCTGGTCGGAAATTCAGTCTGAGCATTTTCCGGGAAAGGAGGCAGCCTGATTGAAAAAGGGAGATCTGAGAAAACAGGAAATTCTCAATACGGCAGAAACCCTGTTCTGCAGGAATGGATATGAACAAACAAGCATTCAGGATATCCTTGATCTGCTTAACATCAGCAAGGGAAGTTTTTATCATCATTTTGTAAGCAAGGAAGCACTGCTGGAAGGTATCTGCAAAAGAAGGTCAGAACAGATTTACAATCATATTTCTGATACTATCAGTAAGGACGATACTATATCCAATCAGCTTGATTCATGGCTGTCCGGTATGATTCCTGTTCCAAATGAAAAACTCAGTTTTCTTATGATGATCCTTCCTGTTTTTCTTTTACCGGAAGGAAGAATGATACGGGACGCATACTGCGATTCCCTGAAAAAATTGTTTCTGCCGCCTGTTGTAAATGTACTCCTACTTGGACAAAAAAGGGGAGAATTGATCTGCAATGATCCGGAAATAACCGCAGAACTTATCCTTCATTCCGTCAACAGCCTATGGATCAAAATATGTACTATTATCATATCCGCGGAGGAAAACCAAACAGATACAGATCTTTCCTATCTCCTGAGGATTACTGAATGTTACAGACGCTCCATTGAAAGAATGCTGTCAGTGACATACGGTTCTATAAAACTGATTGATATCCCTGAAATCGGAAAGCTCTCGGATCAGATTCATAATCACTGGAAAAAATAAAACACATATTTCAATAAAAGGAGGTTTTTTACATGAGTTCACGTATACCCACTCCCCATATCAATGCACCTGCAGGCGCGTTTGCCGAAACTGTGCTGATGCCGGGAGATCCGCTTCGGGCCAGGTTTATTGCAGAACAGTATCTGGAAAAGGCAGAACTTGTCAACAATGTCAGAAATGTACAGGGATATACAGGTTTCTATCAGGGCAAAAAGGTTTCTGTAATGGCCAGCGGTATGGGATGCCCTTCCATCGGTATCTATTCATATGAATTATTCAATTTCTATGATGTAAAGAATATCATCAGAATCGGATCCGCAGGGGCAATATCACCAAAGCTCAAACTGAAAGATATTGTTATTGCAATGAGCGCATATACTGATTCCGGTTATATCAACAGCTTCGGTTTCAGGGGAAATGCGGCACCATGCTGCAGTTATGAACTTCTGGCAAAAGCCATGGAATATTCAAAAACTCTTCCGTGTAATGTGGTCTGCGGTCCCATTTATTCATCAGATGCGTTTTATTCCGACGCAAGTCAGACAGAAACCCTTTCAAAACTTGGCGTACTGGCTGTGGAAATGGAAGCGGCAGCTCTGT
>JAEEGL011759793.1_pt1 | contig 20376 bp, 13 predicted proteins | sample 9134231 | NCBI WGS metagenome assembly JAEEGL01 (sample SAMN16246548, study PRJNA631951) | gut metagenome | biome: gut microbiome; feature: rumen; material: fiber-attached | host: Bos | place: Iran: Karaj | collected 2018-10 | reverse complement strand
GAGGGGGATTACCTCATCCCGGATATCGTCACACCGGAGGCCCCGCATATCGGCGTATGGGGCAGGAAGCGGAAAAGCTTCTTACAGCAGTACCATGAAAGCATCTATACTGCCATGCTCCTCAGCGGAAAGCTGAATGCCCATCTGGAAGAGATCGACCGCTCGGCTGAAGAAGTGTTCAAACTGCTGATGAAGCAATACGCCAAACTTGAAGGAGTGACAGAACAGCTCAAAGCACAGGATCAAATGGAGTGGGTTGGGCGGATGAACAGCATACGGAATCGCGTTGAGGAAACGGTACTAAACGAGTTGATTTATGTATAATGTTAGCGTCGGATGAAATCAACATAGTAAAGGCATAACAATGCAACAGGGATTCAGCCAATTTGGGCCGAGTCCCTGTTCTATTCTTCATCGTCAATCGGATAATCGTTCAATTCCGGGAAATCCAAGAACTCACTTAGAGACATGTTAAATGTCACGGCGATTTGGTGAAGCGTGTGTACCTTTGGATTCTTGCTGGTTCCCCGAATGATGTTGTCAATAGTAGACTGCTTCAAACCGCTCAAAGTCGCCAGCCGATTGATGGTAATCCCCTGCTGCTGGCATAAGCTCTGTATTCGGAAAGCAAATAACTCGTAATACTGCACTGGGTCCACCCGCCTCATGCAATTACCTTTATAAGGTTAAGACCATGATAGCAGAATGAATTCAGAAAATTACCTTTGCATAGTTGACCCGGAAAGGGAATTTCTTTATACTCTAATTACCTGCGCAAGGGTAATGCGTACCGGTTTGCCTGCTGTAAGGTTTGGCTGAAGCCATTTACAGGAGGTAAAGCTATGGCAGTATATGCGTATGTACGAGTATCGACAAAGGAGCAAAACATCGACCGACAACTCGCGGCACTAAGGCCTCACCGTATCCCGGAAGAGAATATCTTTTGTGATTATCAGTCCGGCAAAGACTTTAATCGCCCCGCATTTCAGGATATGCTGAAACACCTCATGCGAGGGGATTTGTTGATTATCAAAAGCATAGACCGGTTGGGCAGGAATTACAATGAAATTCTTGTTCAATGGCAGAGCATCACAAAAGAGATCGGCGCGGATATTCTTGTCCTCGATATGGAACTTCTGGATACCAGAGCAAAGGGCGGGGATCTGACCGGAACGTTGATTGCGGACTTGGTGCTGCAAGTGATGGCCTATTTTGCCCAGACTGAGCGGGAGTCGATCCATCAGCGCCAAGCAGAGGGAATTGCGGCGGCCAAAGCCAAAGGAAAGCACCTGGGAAGAAGGGCGAAGCCTTTACCCACTGGATTCATTGAAATCTGTCAGAAATGTCAATGCGGCGAGATGACAACGCGAGAAGCTGCTTCCGCCCTGAGCATGAGCCACACCACGTTTTATCGCCATTACACGAACTATATACGGAAAAAACCTGTTCCAGATGGTAGACAATCCGGTACGCCTTGAAAAGCATGAGATAGGGACTTAATGGAGCCCTATTTCATGCTTTTTCTTTGGCTAAATGAATGATGCCAATTATACCATGCCTGTTTCGGATTGTCTGCTTTGTGAAACAAAAGTTGGCTAAGGTCAATCTTCATGATTGCATATCAAAGATTGAACCAATAACCATACGATTCTTAAGAGGAGAATGATTAGCATGAATCACTATAGTCTCTCTAATGCCCAGCTTAATATCTTGGATACAGAGCTCTTTTATAACGGAATGCCAATCAATATTGTTGGCGGAGTTTGTTTGTTCAGCAATACAACTGGCATTGGTGAGATTAGCGATGCCTTATTAAGAGTTGTGGCAGAAAATGACTTCATGCGCACTCAGTTTGCAGCCAAGGAGAACGAATACTATCGGTATGTAGTTCCGTTCAGCAACTATGAAATCGATTACTCTGATTTTCGAGGGAAATCGGAAGATACGGCTTGGGAGGAATTGGAGTCAGAGTATAAAACGCCGTTCTCATTTTGGGATAATCAGTTATACAAGTTTAGGACGGTGACGTTCCCTGATGGCAGAAATGGATTCTGGATAAAAGCTCATCACATAATCTGTGATGCTGATAAACTATATTCATTTTGCGAATTGGTATCCAATGTGATTAGTACGACAGGAAGCGCAGCCTTACCATCAAGAGTTAATCGGTATATGGTGAGCGAAAAAGCCGTGAAACGAGCGCTAAAGTATTGGTCAAACAATGAGATTGGACTGATTCCCTCTTTAAGTATGCCTCGGAGCATTGAAGCAGATCGTTTTGAATACGATTTACCAAAAGATTGTGCTAGCCGGTTATATGCACATGCCACCAATCACCAAATTCCAGTCTCGACCATACTTGAAAGCGCCTATTATATCGCATTATCGGTACTATTCGATGAAAAAACACTACCAATTGGCCTGATGTATTTAGACAGCAATAGTGAATCTACCGATGGTTTACTCAGCCCTAGCGCTTCCGTCGTCCCGATCTTGATCAACATGATTGGAAGCGAAACATTATCTCAGCTACAAGAGAAGATAACAGAGCAACACTATTTTGCATATCGCCATTCATGCATTCCTTATAGAGATATTCTGTCAGCCGTGAAATCACTCAGCGAAAACAAGCGTGGGCCACTTTATCAATATGTGTACTCTTATCACCAACTCAAATCGGACAAGACAAGTGGTTATAGCATTAAATGGATGTTTAATGGATGTTCAGAAGTTCCTTTGAAGTTAAGCATCATCCCCGAAGAAGACAGCTTTACGTTCTGCGTCGATACCCAAAAGGACACGTATTTTCCGAGTTTTGCTCAAATTCTGTGTGATTGTATATGTTTGGTTATCGAACAAATCTGCACATATGAAGAGACCGATGTTGATGGCACTATCGCGGCTGTGGAGAGCAAGCTATCTTGTGAGAAGTCATTCCGCAAAGAACGTCTCTGTATTGCTTCTTCCTTTACTATCGATCCTGTTTGTGAATATTTGAAATACTGGGCGCGTACGGAGAATAGTATACTGAATGTCAAATTGGCACCATACAATCAGGTACCGCAAATGTTGCTAGACTCTAAAAGTGCTTTCTACACAAATAATCAGAGAATCAATTTTATCGTGTTGCGCCTAGAGGATGCAATCCGGTATGCGGATAATTCGGCGAGCGTTTATAAAGACGCTCTGAATGAAGTCAAGGAAGAGGTAATTAATGCATTAAAACAGTATCCACTCGATGCGCCGAAATGCTTGGTGATGTGCTTTCCTTTCAGCGGGACAATCGATGGTGTCGAATTTGAATACATTTCCACATTGAATAGTGAAATCGCACGGACTTGTGATGCCCTGGGTAATGTTCATTATGTGGATTCCAATGATCTGCATGCAAGATACATCGTCAAAGATGTTATTGATTCTGTAGCAGATGCGGAAGGTCATATACCATATACAGCGGAGTATTTCGCCGCAGTCGGAACACATATATGGAGAACGATTTGTGCGATAAGACGGTTTAGAGCTTACAAAGTCTTGGTGGTTGATTGCGACAACACGCTATGGCGGGGAGTGTGCGGAGAAGTAGGCCCAACAAATGTTGAGATTACCGGCGGATATGAATGGTTTCAACAGTTCTTGCTTTCAAAACGCACAGAGGGTTATCTGCTTGCGATTTCAAGTAAAAACAACCCGGAGGATGTTCACCAAGTTTTCACAGAAAACTCTGGAATGATTTTGAAGGAAAGCGATATTTCTGCTTGGCGCGTATCCTGGTCTCCAAAAGCTAATGAAATCCGTTCTATTGCCCAAGAACTCAGCTTGGGTCTGGACAGCTTTGTGTTCTTTGATGATAATCCCGTTGAATGTGATGCTATGATGGAGGACGTTCCCGAGGTTCTCACGATTCAGATTCCAGTAAACGATCAACAGATTCCACCGCTCGTTGGAAACGTATGGTCGCTTGACAGCGTTTTTACAACCGCCGAAGATCGGACGCGGGCAGACATGTATCAAGCAGAGAAAAAGCGGGAAGAGGCACGAACGGAGGAAAAAAGCTTACGGGACTATCTCAAAAGGCTTGATATCCAACTGTATTTCTATCAAACCGCTGCAGAAGACCTGGATCGTATCGCGCAGCTTACACAGCGAACGAATCAGTTCAACATGAATGGGATCAAGTATAGCAAAGATGATATTGTTTCATTTGTAAACAGTCCAAATCATGAATGCTATAGTGTCTATGTCAAGGACTCATATGGAGACTACGGAATAATCGGAACAGTTATTGTAAAAATTGAGAACAATGACTTTCTATTAAGTACTTTTGTTTTGAGTTGCCGCATTCTTGGACGGGAAATCGAAGTTGCGATTTTGCGTGAAGTCTCGAGGATTGCTCAGTTAAAAGGATTTGTGACATTCCGTGCTTTGGTCAAGCAGACGCCAAAAAACAGCCCGTTTATGAGTTTCTGGCATGAGTATGTTACCGATGACAACAAGGTAGTATTTCCAGAGGATAAAGCGCCAAAGCATATCGCGATACACCGAGAGAAAAATGCTCGAATCGTGCAGGATGGTATTTCTGAGAAACCAAGGCCTCAGGCAGACATACATGTGACAACTGAATACCAGGTAAGCAAGCCTGATATCATCCGGACGAGTATTGAAGAACTAAACTCGTTTATACCGAGCTGTTTTTCTGACTATATCACATCAGTATTAGGAAAATCGCTGCATATCAGCGCATCTGCGACAATCATTGAACAAGTAAGAGAGTTATGGAAAAGCGTTCTCGGGGCTAATCACATCAACGATTCATCGAATTACTTCGATATCGGTGGGGATAGTCTGAGAGCGGTTCAATTGGTATCTGTCATTGAAAAAGAATTCCATACACTCATTCCGGTATCGGACATATATAAATATCCAACAGTCCGCGATTTGGCTGGATACTTGTCAACACTAAAACCGACGCAGGAAAACGAATTTTCGCATGCAGAGTTTTCCGAACCAATGCAGCTTTCTTCTGCCCAGAAGAGAATGTTCATTCTGCATTTCATGAACAGTGAATCACTTCAGTATAATGAGACGCAAGTGCTTGAGCTTTTGGGCGAGTATGATGTGATTAGATTGGAGGAAGCGCTAACAAAGACCATTCAAAGACACACGATCTTCCGAACCGCTTTCTATCTGGATAATGGCATTCCAATGCAGCGGCTCCTTTCGGAAGTGGATGTGGGATTACAGATCATCAGATGCGAAGAACGTTCGTGGATGAACGAGGTCATGGATTTTCGTAAACCGTTTTCATTAGACTGTCCACCACTCATCCGGTTTGCGCTGTTGAAGACAAGTGATTCGCATCGAAGCTTTCTGGTTTTTGATGCGCACCACATGGTGATCGATGGCACTTCGTATGCGCTGTTCTCAAAAGAGTTTGTTCGCCAATACGACGGAGAAGAACTGGAAACGGATACCTATCAATACCATGATTATGTTGAGTGGGAGAACACACGGCGGCATCAAGCATCCTATCAGGATGATTTGCGCTTTTGGCTGGATCAATTCACAGTCATGCCTGAGCCGCTATCTTGGGTTGGTGATGATAAGCGAGAAAAGAGCAATGGAAAGGGAAAGACCTTATTCTTTTCAACCGGAGAAGCTTTGAAGCAGGCTCTTGAGAGCTTTGCTAATCAGTTTAAGGTAACGCCATTTACAGTGCTGCTGACATGTTATGCGCTGTCTGTGTATCATTATTCCGATGCAAATGACTTGGTAGTTGGGGTTCCTTCTTCTAATCGCTTGCATCACAACGCTTTAGCGGTCATGGGAAATTTCGTGAATAGTCTTCCGATCCGCATATCGTTCTCCGGAGACGAACCTATAGGCAATATTATATCGCGAGTATTTGCCTTGATGACGGAAGCACTAAGTCACCAAGGGTGCCCCTATGAAGCCATTGTTGAGGCTTTGCATTGTGATCGTCAGTTCAACCGAAATCCCCTGTTTGATACGATGTTCTCTCTGCAAGGCTTTGCGGAACCTGCTATTGAAACGCGGGATATGCGAATGGTGAGGGTGCCGTTTGATTTTGGAACGGCAAAGAATGACATTCGCCTGTTTGGCACGATCTGTGATCAGGGTCTCTTATTTGAATTGGAATATGACACAGCACTGTTTGATGACTCTTTTATGAAAGAATTTCAGGATACGTTCCTGAACTTTGTCAGGGCAATCATCGAGGACCAGTCTCTAACGCCGGACGCAGTTTCATCTTCTTTGAAGCAAAGGCAAAAGCAGCAAGACAGAGCATTCCTCGCTGAATATAATGCCACAGCTCGCCCTGGTTTTGCTAATCAATTCGTCCACAACATGATACAAGCACAAGCTGAGAAAGCGCCCTCATCTACAGCGCTGATATGCGACGATCATAGTATTTCTTATTCTGAACTCAATACACAGGCGTCGAAACTTGCGAGGCGGCTTCGATCAATCGGTATATCTGAGCGAGACAAAGTCGGCATCGTCCTTCATCGCTCACCAGAGCTGATTATTGGACTATTGGCAATCATGAAAGCAGGTGCCGTATATGTGCCTGCTGACCCTGCGTATCCGCAGGAACGAATTGATTATATGTTCAGCAATTCCGGAATAACGCATGTTCTTACCGGACAGGATGTTGACCTACCTGCAGGGTATACCTGCCACGACATCATCGAACTCATGCGAGAGAACACGGAAGAAGCGCTTTCGGAGTTGTCAATTACTCCCGATGATTTGATGTACGTTTTGTATACCTCAGGCTCTACTGGAAAGCCAAAAGGTGTAATGATTAAACATGGAGCTGTCAGCAATTTCATTCTATCGCTGCGTGAACTGATTCCCTATGAAGAAGGAAGTGCAATCTTAGCAACAACAACCATTTGCTTTGATATCGCCGCAATCGAATTGTGGAGGACATTGGTTTTTGGCGGAACGATCGTCCTAGCTACGGACAATGAGCGGATGGACCTGGATGCCCAGCAACAGTTAATCAAAAAGTATAGTGTCAAAGAACTCAATATGACACCGTCACAGATGTCGATTCTTATGCTGAACGAAGACCAGAATATCTGGCATTCGATCAAGACCGTAATGATCGGCGGGGAAGCATTGCCGCCTTCGCTGCTGGAGAAAATGCAGCGGGTGATTCATAGAGCCAGAATCTACAATATGTATGGCCCGACTGAAACTACCATTTATTCGTCGATCATGGACTTGACTGCAGAAAAGGAAGTCTCAATCGGCAGGCCTGTTGCTAATACTGTTTTTTATGTCATAGATGAAGAAAAGCGTATTCTGCCTGTCGGTAAGACCGGCGAACTATGTATTGGCGGTGCTGGGTTAGCCGTTGGGTACATGAACCGCCCTGATTTGGATGAGAGGCAATTTGTCTTGCTTCCAGAACTGGGAATTCGAGTCTATAAAACAGGAGACTTAACAACGCTGCGTTCCGACGGAAAAATGATTTGCCATGGGAGGATCGATAATCAGGTCAAAGTCCGGGGATATCGCGTTGAATTGGAAGAAATCGAACAGAGCATCTTGAAGAGTGGATTGTGCCTTGAATGTACAGCATTCTCCATCGATTCCGAACATATCGGTGCCATTTTTACTGCATCAGAAAGCCAAAACGCAAAAGAGATAATGGACTATATTTCCGGGCTGTTGCCGAAGTATATGCTTCCCTCGCGGCTAGTCAAGGTAGGTATCATTCCTTTGAATGCCAACGGAAAAGCAGACCGAAAAAAAGCGAGAGAATTGGCAATGCAGGAAACGAATGAACCTATAGAAATCAAGACATCGGGTTATATTCAAGACATTTTAATCGCAATGTTCCGGAAGATTACTCTCAACAATTCTATTGGAATAGAAGATTCTTTCTTTGAAGCAGGAGGCTCTTCACTGGGTGTTTTCCGTATCCTGTCAGAGATCGAATCCGTTTTTGGGATTAAGCTTCAATACTCCGATATCTATAAACAAATGACAGTATCAGCCGTATCCTCTCGAATTGAAATAGCAATTAGAAACGGAGATAGGCAGAATGTGGAGTCCTTTTGTCATAGACTAAATGATGTTTCTGAAGAGCGCTTAATTTTTGCTTTCCCACCAATAATGGGCTATGGGCTTAGCTTTATGCATATTGCCAAAGAACTACAGAAACACGTTCTCTATGCTTTTGACTTTCTAGACGAGGAAGAACTAATTGAAAAGTATACAACACAGATCAGACAGCTCCAGGCAACAGGGCCATACCGTTTGCTGGCATACTCAGCTGGGGCAGAGATTGCCGTTGATGTGGCCAATGCGCTGTGCAAAGAAGATGAGGTCCAGGTAGTATTTGTGGACGGTTTCTATAATGAGATTTCAAGAGACCGGATGGAAGAAGCTACCGATGAGCTCACGAGGATTGCCATAGACTTTATTGAGCAAACACCTGGAGATAAATTGCTCTACCATACGATCGCCGAAAAAATGCAGAGCTATATGGAGTATATCATTAACAAGAGAAAAACGGAACTTGATCCCCGTGTTCGTGTTAGCCTCGTTTTTTCAGATAGCATTAATGCAAAAGATGCACAAAAACTTAAAAAAAGATTTGGTCCGGAGACCAATTGCTATCGTGTTAGCGGGACCCATTTTGAACTCGTAAAAAAGTCACACGCAATGGAATGCGCGTGCAGGGTAGAAGAGTCCATTTCTAACATGAACTCTAAATTGGAGTGATTTCATGTTTGCCGCGATTGTGTGAATCGGTTTGTTAGTAATTTCGCATAGAGGAATTGTGAGGGAGACGATGATGAATAAGCCCTACCCGTGTTACGAAGTTCCGGAGTATAACGATTTTTCGGAACTGTTGGACATGGCGAAAGCCAAACACAACGACATGATTGCATTCCGCACAAGAAGAAGATCCAATGAGAGTCAGATTAGTTATGGCCAGTTGAACTCCGATGTGAAAAAGTTGTCCGCTTTTGTTTGGCGGACGGTTGGTTCTCGTCAACACATCGCTGTACTCGGTGAGAACTGCTACGAGTGGTTGCTGACATATTTCGCTGTTGTCTGCAGCGGCAATATCATCGTTCCTATCGACAAGGAATTGGCTGCGAAAGATATCGGTGATTTGCTCATTGAAAGCAATTGCCATTTGATGGTCTATTCGTCCGCCTACAGAGATATTTTTGATGAGTTATTTCATACGATCCCCGGTTTTGAAGGAATTGAGATGACAAAGCTTCGTGGTTTAATCAACGCCGAAGCCGAGTCGGGATGGATACCAACCAATAGGGATGACCCTGCCGCACTGATTTATACTTCAGGGACAACGGGAAAGAGCAAAGGGGTGATTCTCTCTCAACGCAATCTTTGTTCGGACGCACGAGCTGCGTGCAGCTTTGTTGAACTGTATGGAAGGACGATTGCTCTGCTCCCATTTCATCATACGTTTGCATTCACTGTAAATGTTCTTTGTAGTATAACCGCAGGCGTTGATACACTTATACCAACCAGTCTCAAGAACACTACAGAATTGATTGGTTCTTTTAAGCCTACTTATTTGACCGTCGTTCCAATGATATTGGAGATGCTTGACAAAACGATTCAACGCAAAATTGTGGAAAGAAAGCTAAATCGCGTTTTATCAGCGCTCAACATCATATGTAAGCCTTTTGATGCTGTCGGCATTGGATTGCGCAGCAGCTGCTTCAGCAGTATCCGCAAAGGCCTAGGCGGCGAAATCGCTTTCTTTATTTCCGGGGGAGCTCCCCTTGACCCAGAAATAGTGACGCGTTTTGAATCATACGGTATTCCCGTTTTGAATGGCTATGGCATTTCGGAGTGTTCGCCTGTCGTAAGTGTAAACAGGCGGTATCATCATCGATTAGGCAGTGTGGGACAAGCATTACCCGGAGTTGCTGTTCGGATTGAAGACGCAAATGAACATGGGGAAGGGGAAATTTGCGTAAAGGGCGATATCGTAATGCTGGGATACCATAACTTACCGGATGAAACAGAAAATGCGATCAAAAATGGATGGTTTCATACCGGCGATATCGGAAGAATCGGTGAAGACGGCTTTATCTATATTACAGGTCGAATTAAAAACTTGATTATTCTGAGCAATGGAAAAAACGTATCGCCAGAGGAGCTCGAAACATTCATTGGAAGGATACCCGGCGTACAAGAAGTGGTTGTGAGTGCCAAAGACAATATGCTTACTGCGGAGATCTTCCCTGATGAGGACTTTTGTAAAAACGTGAGCAACCTACAAGAATACTTTCAATCGCAGGTACTACAGTTGAATGACCGACTCCCCCCCTATAAAGCAATATCCTCTGTGAGCATACGCAATACCGCGTTTATTAAGACAACCACAAAGAAAATCATTAGACATCAGAAAGAGGGATAAATATGTTTGAGCAGGTCGTAGGTGTAATTGTGGATTATCAAGGCATTTCAAAAGAACAGATTCATGCGGATAGTCAGCTTGTAACGGACTTAGGCTTGTCCTCCTTTGACGTCGTCAGCTTGGTAGGTAGGTTTGAAGATGAGTTCGATATTGAAGTGCCGGACAGACAGATCAAAAAGCTGAGGACCGTTAACGACATAGTCTTGCTGATAGAAGACATTAAGGCTAATCAATGATACGATAAGTGGATATGGAACATGGAAATTGCGATTATTGATGTATCAGATAAACGTATCCACCAATGCTTTCAGCTTAGATATCATGTTTATTGCGAAGAAAAGCATTGGCTGAGAACAGAAGATTATCCTAATCTTGAAGAAACAGATGATTATGATAGTCAAAGCATCCATATTGCTTTATTTTCAGAGAACGAAATCAAAGCCTATTGCAGATTGATTATGGCGAAGCCGCTAAAAATGCCAATAGCTGAGATTATTGAGCCTCAGTATTGTAAAGACAACACCATGGAAATATCCCGCTTTATTGTGATCGATACAGAGCTTTCTTTACAATGGCACGTCACCATGTTTGAGTTTATATCGCATTGGGCTGTTGAACATGGCATTCAGCAAGCACTGGCTTCAGTTGAAAAACCGTTGCTGCGAATACTGAGGATGTACGGAATGGACGTGAGTGTATTGTCAACTCCGAAATACTATTTCGGAGGATTGCTGTTCCCTATCCTGATTAATGCGTTCGATAAACTGGAGGAAATAGAATGAGCGGTCTGTATGACAGGAATAAAGGCATCCTGAATGATGAACAAATAATGAGAATCCAAAACACCAGACTCTCCATATTTGGATGCGGAATGGGGAGCGTGATTGCTGAACTTGCGTTAAGAAGTGGGTTTACACATTTGACATTGGTAGACGGAGATACAGTCGAAATTACAAATCTAAATCGGCAAATGTTTTCAAATCAGGATGTGGGTTCATATAAGGCAGAAGTCATTGCTAAGCGATTGCTCGCTATTAACCCGAATGCAGAGATTGACTATATCAATAAATTCGTATCCGTCGATGAAAAATGGCATTTTGACGTTGTTAAGAATTCCGATATCATAATTGACACTATAGATATTTCATCAATTAAGGCAATGCTTGATATACATAGGCTGGCGAGGGCAAATGATATACCCGTAATCTTCCCGTTAAACATGGGGTATTCCAGCGGTGTCTTTGTATTCACATCATCCTCTGCGTCTCTTGAGCAAATGCTTCAGATTGATGAAGCAATAGACCTGCAAGCTGCGGAAGAAATGTATATAAATAAATCGATTTTCATGAAATGGGCAGATATGTGTCTACCTTACTTGAACAGGCACAATATCGAAATACTGGAAGCTTTTATCAGCAGAGTCCCAGATGAAGGGTGGTGTCCATTGCCGCAAATTGGAATTGCGGCATATATGTCCGCTATCCTGTGTGTTACGCTAATGCTAAAGCTCCTTACCGGAGAAGAACATAAAACGGCTCCTTTCATGTATACCTGCGACCCCTGGGAGCTGGGCTAAAGAAAAGAGAGTTGGGGAAAACCATGGAGAAACTGGCATTGACTACACCTCAGCAGAATATTTGGAATCTGCACAAATACTATGAAGATACCGCAATCGGTAACATCTCCGGGATGATCACATTCAGACAAAACACAACGTCAGATTTGCCGATGGCGCTAAACCATGCCATCAATCAGTTAATCAAAAATGCGGATGCGTTTCGCGTTCGGTTGTCTATCGATGGCGGCGAAGTCAAACAGTGTATTTCTGAATATACCAATCAGACGATTCCTGTTCTTAAATACCGTTCAAAGACGGATGCTGAGGTGGAAAAGCTTCTTCAGTTAGAAGCTGTCAGACCGTTTGATTTGCTAAATGGCCCTCTCTATCGGTTTTTTATTGTCGAGAATCCAGACTCTTATTCTGTGTTTATGGTGATTCATCACATAATTTGTGATGGGTGGAGCGCTAATCTGACAGCCAATTTAATTGCTGAATATGTTCATGAATTTGAAAGTGGAGAAGTAGCAACCGATGAGTTGCCGTCTTATACCCAGGTTGTTAAAAATGAATTGACATATCGCCAAGGTCATCGTTATGAACGGGACTTTGCTTATTGGGATGAATGGGCAAGTGGTTTTGGCGAGACCGCATATGTAAAACCGAAAATGCAGAGAAACGATTCGATCCGTTCAGAAAGATATACTCAGCTCCTTTCCAAAGAAGAAACTGAGCGAATCATTCAATTCTGCACTAAACGCAGTATTTCGGCCGATACGCTGTATAAATCTGTATTTGCGATATATTTATTCCGTATCAATAATATTCCCATGACGGTTATAGGTACACCTGTAATAAACCGGGACGGCGCAGCTGCAAAGCAAACGCCGGGAATGTTCGTCTCTACTATGCCTTTGTGCATACACGTTAATGATTCGATGCGTGTGCAAGAGGTCTTGAATCAATGCGTTGACGCATCGAAAGAAATGTACCGGCACTGCAAATATCCTTTTAGCGAGCTTCAAGAGCTTGTCAAGACGCATCATTCTGACGTTTCTCTGCTTTTCGATGTGATGATCAGTTATGAAAACTCGTCGATTAACAGTAAAGACATCAAAGCGGTAAAGTGGTTTTTCCAGGGGTTCTCTGAAAACGCACTGACGGTCCATATTGGTGATCGGGATGATGATGGCCGTATGGAGTTGCTCTACGATTTTCAGATTGAACTCTTTAGAACGCTAACAGAAGTAGAGCTATTGTCAAAGAGGATTCACCATATTCTAAACCAAATCATGGAAGACGATTCACAGCTCGTCTCCGAGCTAAGTATTATCCCAACAGAAGAATACAACCGAATCGTCTATGGTTTTAACGATACAGTCTCCTCATATCCTCGCAACAAGTGCCTTCATGAGATGTTTGTTGAGCAAGCTTGCAAAACACCGCACAAAACAGCGGTTATTTGCGACAATAGGCCATTAACATATCAAGAACTGGATCATTTGTCCAACAATCTTGCCACACAATTGCGGGTTGATGTCGGCGAAGTCGTTGCACTATATATGCATCGCAGCGAAATGATACTGGTCGTTCAGCTTGCTGTACTGAAAGCGGGCGGAATCTTCTTGCCCATTGATACCACGGTTCCTACAGAGAGAATCGAGGATATGCTGCAAGACTGCCAAGCCCGGTACATTATTATAAGCGATGAAGAAAGAGATTTGTCTCTTAAGAATAAACAGATATCATTTATCAACATTGATGAGCTGCAATTGGATCGAATCCAATCAGCAAAAGTATCTGCCGCTGTCTCCGCAACAATGGGGGCACATATTATCTATACTTCCGGCTCAACCGGAAAACCCAAAGGTTCTGTCTTGACCCATAGAGGTCTCGTGAATTTTGTCTATCACAATCTCGTGGTTGCTCCAGATTCATGTGAATACGATAATTCTATTTCTATTAACACAATATCATTCGATATGTTTATGTGTGAGACCATAGTACCGTTAGTCATCGGCATAACAGTTCATATCGCTACAGAGAAGCAGCAGACCAACCAAAGTCTATTTGCGGATTATGTTATCAGTCATAATACGCAAATACTGCAAACTACTCCAACGAGATATAGAATTCTAACCGCAGACAAAGAAAATCTAGGGTTTTTGAATACATTTAAGGTGATCGTCCTAAGTGGCGAACCCTTCACATCTGATATTCTTCACGAAATCAGGGCAAACTCAAAGGCGCACATCTACAACACTTGCGGTCCCTCTGAAAACCATATTTGGATATGCGGATGTGAGCTTTACGACGATGATATCACATTAGGCCATCCCATCAAGAATACACAGATTTATATTCTGGACGAACAGCAGCGAATACTTCCCATCGGCGTACCGGGTGAACTGTGTGTCTCCGGCGATTGTATCGGCCTCGGCTATTTGCATAGACCGGAATTGAATAAAGAGAAGTATGTGAAGCATCCGTTCATTGAGAATCGGTTGTTGTATCGTACTGGTGACTTGGCGTTGTTCCGTCCGGATGGAATGATTGAGCATTTAGGGCGGATAGATACACAAGTCAAGATACGCGGTTTGAGGGTTGAACTGGGAGAGATAGAGTCAAGTATATGTGAGTACCCTGGAGTCTCAAATGCAGCAGTTGTGATTATTAAAAACAATGGAAGAGAATACTTGTGTGCGTTCTACCAGGCCGACGGGCCTGTTGATGAGGTATCATTAAAAACCGCTCTCGGTGCTCATTTGCCAAACTATATGCTGCCCAACCTCTTTGTTCGAGTGCAAAGCTTCCCAATGACCAGCAGCGGCAAAATCGCCAGGAACACGTTAGCAAAAACGGATATATCAGATTACACGATAACAGAAGAGTATCGCGCTCCATCGTCAGCGCTGGAGGCAGAGCTGTGTTCCGAGTTTGAACGAGTTTTGAAAATAAAGCCCGTAAGCTGTACACTTGATTTCTTCGCGGCTGGCGGTAACAGTATCCACATCATCGATCTGCTGGCACACTTGCCGGAAGAATACCATTTGAGCGCTAAAGATTTCTTTGCTTTTCCAACCGTGGAAAAGCTTGCGGCTCATATCAATGCACATATAGAAAACGCATATGATACTCTTAGTCAGCTTTCAAAAGGAGGAGACAATCCAGCGATTATTTGTTTCCCTTTTGCAGGAGGTAATGATGCTACATTTTGGGAGTTATCTGTAGAGCTTCGTAGCATTATGCCAGGTGCATCCGTCTATGCAATCAAACACGCAAACTGGAACGAGGTTGATTTCAACGCAGCAGTTAATGAAATTGCAAGCATTGCAGATTCGGCAGAAAATGTTTTATTCTACAGTCATTGCGCCGGTTCAGCAATGGCGCTAAAAGTATTCGAAAATGAAAATATAGCAGTAAAGGACAAAATCAGAAATATTGTCATAGGTGCAAATGTTCCGCCAAGGGGTGTAAGGCTTTATGGCAAATGGTTTACACCATGGATGCTTACGAATGATAGTAAGCTGTTAAACATATTGAATCAAGCAGGGATTGCCTGGGAAGATACGCTGCCTGAGATACAAAACAGACTGCTGAAGCAATTCCGAGTGGATGCTAGGTCGTATTTTATGGAGATGGCAGCGCTAGGGGGAAAGATTGAAACATCTTCTCCTGTAACAATCGTGGTGAGCGATTCCGATCCATTCACTCCGCACATTGGCTCGGTTAAGCCCAGATGGAATCGTCGATTCAATAAGCCGGTAGATTTGCGTGTATTGCAAGGAGCGGATCATTATTTCCACAAGAATCGTGCAAAAGAACTGGCTGGAATAATTCGCAATATTGCCAATACCGTCTGATAGATATTCCAGACTGACGCATTGAGCTATGGTTTATGTTTTTGATGATTTGTCATCCTATACAGATGCTTTGTTTTCCAAACACCTGGAGACAGTTGTACCGGACTGGCGAAAACAAAAGGCTAAATCATATAAACAGATTGCTGACAGAAAAAACTCTGTATTGGCCTTTATCCTGTTGTCATATGGCTTGTGTTTGGAATATGGCATGAAAACTGTACCAGAGTTCCAGTATAACAGGTACGGGAAGCCGTTTTTTAATGGAAATACAATTCATTTCAGCATAAGCCATTGCAAAAAAGCAGTCATTTGTGCTATCGCAGACAACAATGTCGGTGTTGACGTGGAGACCGTTGTTCCTTTTGATTTCAAAATTGCCCAGCGTGTTTGTAATGAGCAAGAACTCGCATCATTATCAGAAACAGATACTCCCCATGTTTTGTTTTCTCGGTATTGGACAAGGAAAGAAGCCGTATCCAAGTTTGAAGGACTCGGCATGGCTATGAGCTTTACCAGCATCAATGAGGATACTTACCTGTTATCTTCTTGGTACAACTCAAAAGCGAACTACTCGATTTCATTGTGCTATGGGAAAAAGCCCGATTCCATTGATATGCCTGCTATTGTTAGAGTTTGTCTCAATGATATAAATTAGTAAAGGTATTATAACCAAATTGCGTACCGATTTCAATTCAATCCAATCAAACTGCACAGCAAAACCTTGCTCAAAAATATTCAGCTAATCTCTCTTTTTTTGTTGTTCCCCTATCTTTCAGCTTCTTGTTGCCTTTCTTTGTGTCGAAAAAGCTCTTGTTTGGCTTCCAATATCTCTTGCTGCTTTTCATATCCCCGCTGCTCCGCCATGCTGGTTTCACCCAGCAACTTGTCGGTGTCCTTGATGCTGAGCTGGAAGTTCCAGAAGCTGACCTTGCCGCTGCTCATGGCTCCCCGGATGCGGTCCTTCGCCTGGGCCTCCATCTGCGGGCGGAGGGCAAGGCGGGCGTCGGCCAGTTCGCCCCGGTCAAGTCCGGCGGCTTGCTCTTTCAGCCCGGTAAACTTCTCCGTTTCCTTGCCGATGGCGTTAGTGAGGGTGGTTTCATCCCTGCCCAGCCTGACCATATCCGCCTCCGCGCCGCTGATCTCACCCTTGACCTGCTTCATCCCAGCGGCGTCCTCTTTGCCAAAGCCCTGCACGATGCTCTTTTCCTCAAAGCGCAGTTCTTCGATCTCTTCGACCAGCTCCGCGAGCTGGGTTTTCAGCTCCTTGCGCCTGCCGATGCTGAGAAGGCCGAGACTGTCAAGCTCCCTTTGCAGGGCCTTTCGCTCGTCCAGCTTTGCCCTGATCTGACTGTGAAGGTCAAGATAGCTGTTGTACTGCGTCTTGGCCTTGGTCATATATTCTCCCGTTTCCTTCTTCCGGTCCCGGATATGCAGAAGCCCGTAGTTGAACACGATGATGTTCTGGCGCACAGTCTCCATAGCGGAGGCAAGGGCGGGAATGGTGGTTTCAACGACGGATTTCAGCTTCTGGACTGCTGCTTTCAGCGTCCGAACAAGGGCGTTGTCGGCGCGGATCTGACGGTTGAGCTCACAGCGGTCAGAGACGTGCCCCGCCGCCTCCATCTTTCGGGAGCTGACGCCCTCATGGACGGTGGGCTTTTCGTCCAGCCCGCGTGCCGCATGGCTGCGGTGGTCGATGCGGTCATCGTGACCACATCGTTCCAGCCAGCGGTTGGTATGCTCGGCCCAGGCTGCCCGCCATGCTATAAGCTGTTCTTCGCTGTTCCAACGGGCGGCAATGGGATTTTGTCTGCCGTATTTCGTGCTGTAAGGGTACTTGTTCACCCGTTTAAAACCCTGCGCATTGGCGACGGAGGGCGGGAGGTACAGGCGTTCTTTCCCAACTTGATACAGATATTGCTTTTCCCAGCCCTCCGCCTGTGCTACCTTGAACTCGGTGGCGGTGAAGCCCTGCTCTTTTCCGTCCCGGACACAGAGATACTCTTTCTCGGTCTTGTGCTGCCATGTGCCGCCCTTGTCCAAAGGCCGCACGGTCAGCAGGATATGGGCGTGGGGATTATGGCCGGGCGGGGCCGGGTCGTGGATCGCCACGTCGGCGCACATGCCGTCGGCAACAAAGCTGCTTTGGATGAAATCTGTGAGAAGCTCTTTCCATTGCTCCGGGGTTAGCTCCATGGGCAGCGCAGGGATGAACTCTCTGGCGAGGCGGCTGTCCTTGGTTTTCTCTGCAGCCTCCACCGCATTCCAAAGCTTTTCCCGATCCTGCCACGCAGCCGGGGCAATCGGCGGCAGAAACACATGCTCCCACACAAGACCGCCTTTGCGAGTATAGTCGTGCTGGATGCCGTCGTAATCGTTATAGAGGCGGGAACAGCTCATATAGGCGGCAGCGCCGCAGGCGGTGCGTCCGACGCCGCGGGTGATGACTTTTGCCTCTAAATGGTATATAGCCATAATACGTTCATTCTCCTTTCCCGGCCCGCAGGCCGACGTTTTTTGCTTCTTTTTCCGAAAAAAGAAGATGCGACGCATAAAGCGGCGCATAGGCAGTTGGCGCTTGGTATGTTCCGAATCGGAACATACTGCGGTGCCAGAGGGCAGCGCTGCCAACTGCACCGGCAATGACGACTTGCGGCATTGCTGGCCCCTCCGGAGGAAGCCCCGGTGGGGTTTCCGTGAGGAGCGCACGGCCCGACCAACGGGAGGGATACCACCACCGGCCCTCCGGGCCGGTGGTGAGTAAGTGCGCCCTTCGGGAAAGAGGAGGAGCGCCCCGGTTGGTCGGAACGCTCCGTTCCTGCGTCAGTTTTGTCGCTTCGCCAGGCTGAAAAGGTAGTCCCGGATCTCGTCCAGCGTCATTTCCTTCGTGCTGGGCAAGGCTGCCTCCAAGATCGCCCCTTCCTGAATGAGCCGATGGTTCCGGGCTTTGCGTTCCCGGTCCCGATCCCTCGCCTGGGCTTCCTCCAAACGGTGTTTGGCTTGCAAATACTCCTTTTCCGATGCTTCTGTGGTCATAAAACATATCCTTTCCGGCCCCTGTGGGCCTGCGTTTGGTGTCGAAACTTGAAGAGACCGGCACCGGCAGGACAAGGCGTTTCGGCATTGGTGCCGGTGCCGCAGAGAATCGGTATCGTGTTTCCCAGAGTAGTATCAACCGCCGAGAAAATCCCAATCAACGGATGTCTGCCCGGAATCCGTTGCCTGCGGCGGGTCTAAGGGAACGGCTTTCGCCATGCCGGTCATACATCCCGCGAGATATACCGGAAGCGCCTTCGTCATGGCGTTTTCCACGGCAGTCACGATCTGGCTGACAAAGTGTTCCTCCCGTTCCCTGGTCTCCAGGTAAGGGTCATCCTTCAAACGGTCCAGCCGGTCAAAGTAATCCACGATGGCCAGGGCAACGACCTGGCTGTAGGATTTGTATTGCTGGCGGTCCATTGCCTGAAGCCGCTCCCATGCCTGCCGCTGGAGAGGTTTGTCCAGATTGAAGCGGAGGTTCGTGCATTTGATCTCGCTCATACGGCCTTTTCCTTTCGCAGCGCCGTGTAGGCCAGGTACTCATAGCCCTTGGCAGTGGCGCAGATATCCTCGATGATCGTGACACGTTCCCTGTCGCAGTCACCGAAGTTCTTGACCACGCAGCCGCCCCCACCGACGATAAAGAGCCGCATGAGATCGGGATTGTACTCATAACGGCGGAGCGTGTCGAAGATGGTTTTCGCGTACTCTTTTGCCGCAGCGGAGATGCAGTCGAGATAGGGTTTCCCGATTTCGGCGGTGCCGGTGCGAAGGACCTGCTCCACGATGCTGTCCCCGATCTTCACGCCAAGGCTGTCCATTACGGCGTTCCGCGCGGCGGTGACGCACTGATCGACGCCCAGCTTCTCCGTCCAGCACTTGCTTTCCACTGGCCTGCGGTTGACCAGGTACAGCACGTTCATCGTGCCGTTGCCGATGTCCGCAAGGATGTTCGTGCCGCAAAACTCACCGAGTCGGTTGACGATGGCAGGGTAGCCCTGCGGGTACAGGCTGCACCCGACGATGCGGATGCGGTAAGCCTTGCCGTTGAACCGAAAGGACACACGCTCGTTTTGCGTGAGATATGCCCGGAACGCTTCACGCTGGTGCCGAATCCAGGTCATGGGCAGCCCGGCAGCAAGGTGAACGTCCGCTTCATGGAGACCGGCAATGTTCAGCTCCTTGGCAACCGCCATGAGAGTGAGAAGATAGTTGTCGTCGTCCGTCGCCTTGTTTGCGATGAATGCCTTGTGCCCTTCGCCCACGCGGTAGAATTTGCCGTCGTACTCCAGGATGCCCCCGGTAAAGATCGGCTCCGTATCATAGGCAATGAGGCCGGTGGGGGTAACCGTGTTCGCGGTTTTCACGTTTCCGTAGCCATGATCGATGGCGATGATCTTGGTTCCGTTCAAGTCCCTCATGCGTCTTGCGCCTCCTTTCCGATGCTTTCCTTCGCGACCTTCGCTTCCAGCATG
>JAEEGL011475657.1_pt1 | contig 20376 bp, 20 predicted proteins | sample 9134231 | NCBI WGS metagenome assembly JAEEGL01 (sample SAMN16246548, study PRJNA631951) | gut metagenome | biome: gut microbiome; feature: rumen; material: fiber-attached | host: Bos | place: Iran: Karaj | collected 2018-10 | reverse complement strand
TACGGAGTGATTCGAACTGCCTTGATATATCAAGGGTTTCCGGCGTTTTCGGGTCCTCGGATGCCCGAAACGCCTTATTTTTCGGGCTCCCATAACTTCGCTCATCTTCCGCATAAAAGCTCTAACTTCTCTCAACTTCCACGAAGAAAATTAAACTCGAAATGCGGTAGCCGGCGAATAACCGGGCAAGGGTTCGAATCCCTTTCTCTCCGCCAAATCAGCACGGTGATTTTGATAGAATTGCCGTGCTTTTCTTTTTTGTGCGATGATGAACACAGGACGAGGCCGGGATATCTTTGTTTCAGGATCAGGCAAAACCCCATTTGAAATCAGAGCCGATAGAATCTGCCTTTACGATTTTGAGGACAATTCCTGCGAGCTCGATGTTGAAGGCCATGAAATTCGAGCCTGAATACGCCCCCTTTGTCGTTTGCACCCCCTGAAAAATGAATTGCACCCCCCGAACAGGCGATGCACTCCTCTGCGGGAAATCCTATCTGAACAGAGCGACAAATCTGAATCAGAGAATCCTGCCGTCTTCGCGGCAGGATTTTTCAATATGGTCACGTTATCGCTGTTCATTGCGCACAGGCGCGATCCGCCTGATCCCCCTTTGATCCACTATCGCCCCGTCGTTCCGCACTGCGCTATTCCGAGAGTCTCTTCAGCGTATCGCCGGCGACACGGTACATCGTCCAATCTGCGAGAGGTTTCGCGCCCAGGGAAAGGTAAAAGTCGATGCTCGGCTGATTCCAGTCCAAACAGCTCCACTCAAGCCGTCCGCAGCCCCGCTCCACTGCAATGGAAGCCAGCTTTTTCAGCAGGCCCTTGCCGTATCCCCTTCCCCGGTATTCCGGCTTCACGAAAAGATCCTCCAGATATATTCCCGCACGGCCGAGAAAGGTGGAAAAGTTATGGAAGAACAGCGCGAAGCCGACCTCCTTTTCCCCTTCCAGGGCAAAGATCACTTCCGCCTTCTTCTTGTCAAAGATCCATTCCTCCAGCATCGTCTCATCGGCGATGACCTCATCGGTCATATTTTCATAGGCCGCGAGATCCCGGATGAATTGAAGGATCAATGGGGTGTCTTTACGTTCAGCTGTTCTGCATGTCATATCCATTCTCCTTGTTTTGCGCCGCAAGCGACCGTTTTCCCCGTCTGAGGATCATGGAGTCACAGGAAAATGATGACCAGTCCCGTGAGCAGCCCCAGGATCGCCAGCAGCGCGGGCAGCTTTGATTTCCACATCAGAATGGATTCCGGGAGCAGCTCGCCGAAGACCACATACAGCATCGCCCCGGAGGCAAAGCTGAGGGAGATCACCATTGCGGTCGGACTGATGGTGCCGATCAGGAAGCCCAGCACCGCCCCCAGAACGGTAGGCGCGCCGGATAATGCCGTTATCCCCACAGAGCGCCATTTGCTCATGCCGCCCGAGATCAGCGGCACCGCGACCGCCATCCCCTCCGGGATATTGTGGAGGCCGATCACGAAGGCCATAGTCAAGCCGCCCCGGTTGGTCAGCATCTCCTCCGCGCTCCGGGCAAAGGATGCGCCGATCACCATGCCCTCGGGTACATTGTGCAGGGCGATGGCCGCCGCCATCACCAGCCCCGCCAGGAAAAGCCCGCTGCGGGGTTGACGGCCTTCCCTGTGTTCCCGCAGATGGTTGGCGTGGGTGAGCTCCTCCAGGGAGTCAGACGTCTGGGGGTGATTCTCATCGATATGCGCCACCTCATGGTTCGTTTCTTTATCGATCCATGCATTGAGCAGGGCGATCACCGCAAATCCGACGACTACTCCGAAAACGACCAGCCACACATTCGCGGCGGATCCGTTGGCGCTCAGAGCCTCGGTCAGCAGATCAAAGCAGACCACTGCGGTCATGATCCCCGCCGCAAAGGAAAGCAGCAGGCTTACGGTTTTATCGGAGTCTTTCCGGAACATACAGGAGAGTACGCCGCCCAGGCCTGTTCCGCCTATTCCGGCAATGGCGGTGATCCCCACCAGAAGCCAAATGGGTCCCATAGGTTTACCTCATCTGTGTTTTTCGGTCATTCCGGTCTTCAGCGAGACCCGGAACGAATCACAGCCGAAGTATACCACAGTTCTCCCGGCTTCGGAAACCCGGTATTCCGAAAAAGGGAGAAATATTCTCTTGGCTCCCCATGCGGGAATGTGTTACCATGCATAGTGGGATCGGGACCGCCCTCTCTTTTCGTCGGGACCGATCAAATCCAGATTGATGAGGTCACAGTATGACGGCTCTCGGCGGATTTCAGATCATCGACGTTCACCACATGACCAAAACGCAGGCGATCACCGCCATCGACGCGAAGCTCAGACGTGCCGACGCTTCGGTTTACCGATTGTGCGTGATCCATGGGTATCATGGCGGGACGGTACTCCGGGATGCGGTCAGATCCCACTACCGGAACCACCCAAAGGTGAAGCGGATCGAGATCGGGCTGAATCCGGGTGAGACCGACCTGGTCTTGCGGGAACTCTGAGACTTCGGGCTGCAGCCGGCAGCCTGGGAAAGGACAGGTATAGGGATGAACATCACCGTTTATCTCGGCGCAGATTCGGGGAACGATCCTGCTCTGGGCACGGCAGTCGAAGCGCTGGGAAAATGGCTTGGAGAAAGCGGAAACACCCTGGTCTACGGCGGTTCCAAAAGCGGTCTGATGGGACGGCTTGCCCGCAGCGTTCTGGAAACGGGCGGACGCGTGATCGGAGTTGAGCCGCAGCTCTTTATCGACCGGGAACTCCAGTATGACGGGATCACGGAGCTGATCGTGACGCGGGACATGGCGGAACGCAAGGCAAAGATGATCGAGCTGGGAGATGCGTTCATCGCCTTTCCCGGCGGAACCGGCACCTTGGAGGAGATCGCCGAGGTGATGTCCAGGGTATCTCTGCAGCAGCTGGATGCGCCCTGTATCCTGTATGATCTCAATGGATACTATACGGGTCTGAGGATCCTGCTGCGGCACATGGTCGAGATGGGCTTATCCTCTGAGAGTCGGCAGCAGGGCATCCGCTTTGCCCATGACCTTGAGCAGATCAAGGCGCTGCTTACGCCCCGCTGATCATCTGTGCAGTCAGAGCCTGCCTGAGGGAATCGCGCAGGCGGGTCTTCCCTATTGCCGGGAATCATGGTAAAATCTATCTATCATCCAAATTAAGGTTCTGCCGCTGCCGGAAGCAGACGGCAGAGGAAAGGAGAAGCATCATGATCCTGGAGAAACGGATCGTCATCGATCTGAACGACCACGAAAGCAGCTGGCTCATCCCCTTTGTCCAGAAAGCTCCGGACGGATATGTCGGCGAGTATCAATCCACCATTCTCATGGCGGAGGGTCCGCACCGGGAATACTCCGTCACCGACTCTATCATGTGCGCCAAGCGGCCGGAGGTCACGGCGGACGAAGCTTCCGCCTTCAGCCACGCCCACAAGAACGGCTTTGAGACCTTCTTTGTGGACAGCGGCTGGATGTACCTTTATGTCGACGGGAGGAAATGCAAGGTCACCCCGGGAGACATCATCCAGCTCCAGCCGGGACAGCAGCATGCCATGGCCTTTATGGAGGATGTGAAATACCGGGGCTTCTTCCATGATCTGAACTCCCTGGATTTCGCGGAGATCGCTCAGCACCTCAAGGACAAAATGCCGGAGGCGGCCAACGATCCGGAATTCCAGAAGGTGCGCATGGAGGTGGGCGGCATGGATATGATCATGCGTGAACGCCCGGTGTACAAGGAAGTGCCCACCGAGCAGGTCCTGGCTGTGAAAAATCCGGATCGGCCCTACGCCTCCTATGCATTTCCCAACTGCACCGTCATGGTCATCACTACCCGTTGGGAAAATGCCGGGGTGAACGAGATGATCTGCGCCAGAATGAAGAAGGGCTTCACCGCCCGGTGGAACCCCTATCCCCGGGAACGGGAGCTCTATTATGTGCGCCATGGTCTCGTGGAGTTCACCGTCTACGGGGAAAAGCATATCGCCAAGGAAGGCTGCATCGTGAATATTCCCCGCTTCGCTCCCCACAGCCTGAAGGCGCTGGAGGATACCGAGATCTATGATATGGGAGGAAAGCCCTATTGGTTCGCCTTCCTCCAGGATTACGAGGCCATCCGCACCTACGCGCCGGAGCGGCTGAAGGATCCCGAGGAGCTGGAGAAGCTGCGGAAGAAGTTTGGGATCGAGGTCTGCGGCATCGGCTTTGAGGGCTGAGCCGCCCCGGTAAACTCCGACCGCCCGCGGACATGAGCCGCGGGCGGTCATTTCATTTTCTTCTCACTGGAGCGTTTTCTTCAGCATGATGATCTGCTCCGTCCGATACTCTTCCGTAAACCCGGTCTTCAGGAACAGGCCGATCGCAGGATTATCCGCGGCGATATCGTCCCGCAGGACGCGGACCCCGTTTTCCCTGGCCGCTTCGCACAGCAGCCGGAGGCCCTCCGTTCCGTAGCCCCTGCCTCGGCACTCCGCTGCGACGATCACATTGGCAAGCCAGATCCCCCGATCCTCATCGCGGTGGTATGCGATCTCCCCTACGAAGGCATCCGTCTCCGTATCCCGGAGATAGCGATAGAACCGCTTGTTCTCATGGCGGATCAGCCAATGGGTATACCATTCTTCCCATTCGCTTTCCGGAAAGGGGATCGTACCGCCCCAGGCGAGGTTATAGGACATGGTGGCCGGATCGGCCAACAGCTTTTGCCTGAACCGCAGTTCCTTCAGCTCCGGTTCGACCGGAATGACCATACTTTTTCCTTTCTTTTCCCGATGATCCTATGCTCCGGGCTATGCCAAACTCACACCCGTATCCGAAACAGGCCATGTTGGTTGCAGCAGGCGTACAGATCCCTTACGCCATCGATCCTGAACCGGGCTTCCGCGTTCCATTCCGGATACAGCTTCACCAGCTGGACCCCCTGATCGGACACCCCGGCGATGAAGGTGACGTAATGCGCCTTCGTCATCGGATGATCCAGGGTGACCCAATACTCATCCTCCACCCGTTCTGCCCGCAGACTGTGCTCCGGATCCGGAGCCTCCGCCTCCAGAGGCGGCAGAGTGATCCCGCAGCAGCTGACCACGGCCTCGCCTGATGTCCGGATCACGTTCCCGCACACCGGGCACAGATAAAAGAGTCCTCTGAGCTGGTTAGCGGACCGGTTCCGGTTCCGGACATTCTCGCCGGAGAGCAGTTCGATCACGGAAATCCCCAGGGCCTCGGCCAATGGCTTCAGCAGGCTGATATCCGGGTATCCCCTGCCGGTTTCCCACTTGCTCACCGCTTTTCCGCTGACGTGGATCTTTTCCGCCAGTTCTTCCTGGGTCATCCGCCGTTCCTCCCGCAGCCTGCGGATCACGGCCCCGGTCACGTATTTTTCCATTTCCTTCGCCTCCTGACAGGGGCAGTCTACCAGATGCGCCGCAGGAAGGCTACCTACGCTCCGTAGAGCTCTCCCTACCCTCTTCAGCGGTGGATATACATCCGGCTGGGCTCCGGTTCTCCGTCCCCCTGAGCCATACACAGGAATTCCCAGCCATATCGCTCGTAAAACCCGGTGTGGTCGGTCAGAAGATAGATCGGGGTGATCCCCTTGGCGCGCATATCCTCCACCGCCATGTTCAGCAGCCTTCCGGCAATGCCTTGTCCGCGGCAGTCTTCCTCCGTATACACGGCGCAGACATTGGGGGAAAGATCCTTCCGGTCATGAAAGTCGTTCTCGATGACCCCCAATCCCCCGACGATCCTTTCCCCATCCAGGCACAGATACCAGTCGTACTCCGTCTCCCCGGAAAGACAGGCCTCCATGCATTCCAGATAGGCTTCCTTCGGCACATGCCAGATGCCGTGGAACCACTCCGCCGCACGCTCCTTCCGTTCCGGTTCCTCGCGCAGGGAGATGAACCGGTACGGCTTTTTCGGCAGATCATCCCGCAAAGCGCCCCTGCGGATATTCTCCCGGATGATCCGGTCCGTAACGCGGAACAGCGCTTCGGAACCCAGCCGTGTCTTCGTCTGCCGCCCGTAGACCGCAGACGCAGCCGCCCCATGTTCCCTCCAGTCGCTCCCGCCGTTGGAATCGTTCAGCAGCAGGGGCTGCAGATTGTCCATGGCGTGGGCAAATCGGGCCTCCGCCGTCTGCCCATCCTCAAACTCGTCGAACAGCGCCGTCAGCTCCGCCTGCTGATCCGGGGGCAGAAGGGAAAAGATCCGCTTCTTGGCCGCCTCCTCCCTGACCTTCTGGGTCTTCAGGGCCTCTGTATCGTAGGCATAGGTGTCCCCGGCGTCGATCTCCACGATATCGTGGATCAGACACATGAGCATGACCTTTGCGATATCCACGTCCCCATTGGCATATTCCCGCAGGAGCCAGGCCATGATTGCCATGTGCCAGGCATGCTCCGCGTCGTTTTCCCTTCGGCCGTGTCCGGAGAGGTGGGTCTGCCGGAAGACGTTTTTTTCCTTGTCGATCTCCAGAGAGAAGCTCAGCTGCTGCCTCAGGCGTTCATTCAGTTCATCCAAATCCTTCACCCCGTTTCTCTGCCCATCCGGGAGCAGAATACCCCGGAATTTCAGTATAGCCGCTCATCCGCCGCCTGTAAAGCATCCGGCAAAAGGCGGCTTGCCAGCGGAGGGAATTCCTGCTATATTGACCTTGTGATCCCGCAGATACCGGAGCGCATTTCGTCCGGCGGAGCCTGCGGGGGGATATCGGAGGGAGCATACCATGAAAACTGCGGCGCTGCGGACAGAATACATCATCGCCGTGATCCTGTACGGCACCATCGGGATGTTCCTCCGCTATGTCCATGCGCCCAGTGAACTGGTGGCGATGTGCCGCGGCACCATCGGCGCCGGCTTTATCTTTCTTTATCAGCGGTTCCGGAAACAGCGTCCGGACCGCAGCTCCATCCGGAAGGCACTTCCCATCCTGATCCTTTCCGGCATCAGTCTGGGACTCAACTGGATCTTTCTCTTTGCCGCCTATATCAAGACCTCTGTGGCCGTTGCCAGCCTGTGCAACTATCTTGCCCCGGCGATCGTGATCCTCATCGCCCCGATCGTGCTCCGGGAAAAACTGGATCTGCGGAAGATCCCCTTTGTCCTGCTGGCGCTCACCGGCATCGTCCTGGTTTCCGGCGTGCTGGAAAAGGAAGAGGCGGATATCGCCGGGGTCCTGCTGGGATTGGCTGCCGCCGTTTTTTTCGTGCTGGTGGTGATCTGCAACCGAAAGCTGCGGGAAGTCCCCGCCCTGGACCGATCCATGATCCAGCTGGCCGTCTCCGCAGTAACGATCCTTCCCTATGTGCTGCTGCATAACCGAGGCGTGCTTACTTTTCCGGACCTCCGCTCCTGCGGGATCGTTCTGATGCTGGGTATCCTCCACACCGGTCTCGCCTACTGCTTCTATTTCCGCGGGATGGGCAGCCTTCCCGTGCAGACCGTGGCGATCCTGGGATACCTGGAGCCGGTGGTCAGCGTGCTCTGCTCCGTGCTGTTCCTGCGGGAGCCCCTCTCTCTCCTGGGCTGGCTGGGCGCCGCTCTGGTGCTGATTTCCGCCGCCGTGAGCGAGACCCTGCCGGAGAAGGCTTCGGGAAAACCGCCCGAGAATACGGCCTGATCCTTTGGCCTTGCCGCCCGATATCCGATCCACGCCATAGATCTGAACGAAATGAGGTGATCCCCCTGGTTCGGGAGATCGTCAGAGACCCCATCTTTCTCGCCCGCCGTTCCGCCCCGGCCGGAGCAGAGGATCTGGCCGCTGCACAGGACTTGCTGGATACGCTGAAGGCGAATCGGGACCGCTGCGTGGGAATGGCGGCCAATATGATCGGCGTCAGCAGACGCATCATCGTTTTCGACTGCGGCGGAGCCTACATGACGATGCTCAACCCGGAAATCATCCGGTTTTCCGACCCCTTCGAAGCGGAAGAGGGCTGTCTCTCCCTATCCGGCACCCGAAAGGCGAAGCGGTACCGCACCATCAAGGTGAGGTACCAGAACGAGCAGCTGCAGGTCAGACTGCGGACCTTCACCGGATGGACAGCCCAGATCATCCAGCACGAGATCGACCACTGCAGCGGGATCCTGATCTGAGGAGCGGCATAGCATGGAACTGAACGTCAAGACTTTTTCGGAACTCAGCACCCGGGAGCTGTATGCGCTGCTGAGTCTCCGGGTGAATGTATTCGTGGTGGAGCAAAAATGCCCTTACCCTGAGCTGGATGGGCGGGATCCGGATGCCCTTCACCTTTGGCTGCAGGATGAAAACGGGATACAGGCGTATCTGCGGATCATGGATCGGGGCGTGGCCGGCGAATACGTCACCATCGGCCGGGTGATCGCGGTGCAGCGCCGCAAAGGGCTGGGCACCCGGATCCTGGCGGAGGGCATCCGCCTTGCCCGGGAACGCTTCGGCGCGGAGCAGATCTACCTGGAGGCCCAGGTCTATGCCAAAGGCTTGTATGAGAAGCAGGGATTTCGGACGATCTCCGAACCGTTTCTGGAGGACGGGATCCCCCACGTGAAAATGCTGCTGGATCTGACCGGCTTTTCGCCGGAAGCGTGAACAGCGGAAAAGAAAAAAGGACCGCAGTCCACGAAACCGTGGGCTGCGGTCCTGATCATTTGGCTTTGGCTCAGGAAACCTTCTCAAACTGGCTGTTGTACAACTGGGCATAGAACCCGTTGAGCGCCATGAGCTCCTCATGCGTCCCCTGCTCCACGATGTCGCCGTCCCGCATGCACAGGATCAGGTCCGCGCCGCGGATGGTGCTCAGACGGTGGGCGATAATGAAGCTGGTCCGGCCCTTCATCAGGTTATCCATAGCCCGCTGGATCAGGATCTCCGTGCGGGTATCCACAGAGGAGGTGGCCTCATCCAGGATCAGGATCCGGTTATCCGCCAGGATAGCCCGGGCAATGGTGAGGAGCTGCTTCTGACCGGCGGAAATATTGCTGGTCTCCTCGTTCAGGACCATATTGTACCCTTCAGCCTGGGTCCGGATGAAGAAGTCCACCTGAGCGGCCTTGGCCGCCTCCATCACCTGTTCGTCCGTTGCATCCAGTTTACCGTAGCGGATATTCTCCATAATGGTGCCGTTGAACAGCCAGGTATCCTGCAGGACCATCCCGATCTCCTCCCGCAGGTCATGGCGGGTGAACTCACGGGTATCGTACCCATCCAGCTTGATGGAGCCTCCCAGCAGATCATGGAAACGCATGAGCAGCTTGACCATGGTGGTCTTCCCCGCGCCGGTGGGGCCTACGATGGCAATGCGCTGGCCCGCCTTCACATGAGCGGAGAAATCGTTGATGATAATCTCCTCGGGATCATAGCCGAAGTGTACGTGGTCGAAATCCACGTCGCCCCGGATATCCATATCCGCGATATTCAGATGCGCGTCGGGATCCTGCTCCTCCGTTTCATCCAGGAACTGGAACACACGTTCCGCCGCCGCCGCGGTGGACTGGAGCTGGCTGGAGATGTTGGCCACCTGGGTAATGGGCTGGTTGAAGGTGCGCACGTAGGTGATAAACGCCTGGATCGAGCCGATGGACAGGGTGCGCCGGGCGCACATGGAGGCGCCCAGTACGCACACCGCCACATAGCCGGCGTTACCGATGAAGTTCATGATGGGGCGCATCATGCCGGTGAGGAATTCCGCCTTCCAGAAGGCGTTGTACAGCCGGTCGTTCTCATAGTCGAACTCCATCAGCGCCCGGTCTTCTGCACAGAAGGCCTTGAGGATCTGCTGGCCGGAGTACATCTCCTCCACGTAGCCGTTCACGGTGCCAAGGAGCTTCTGCCGTGCCCGGAAGTGCTTCTGGGAGATGCTCACCATCAGGGCGGTGCAAATCCCGCTGAAGGGCAGCATGGCGATGGCGATCAGGGTGAGCTTCCAGCTGATGCTCAGCATCATCACCAGGACGCCGATCAAAGTGACCACGGAAGTGATGATCTGGGTGAGGCACTGGTTCATGCTGTGGCTCACCGTATCCACATCGTTGGTAATGCGGCTCATGACTTCGCCGTTGGACATGGTATGGAAGAAGTTCACCGGAAGCCGGTTGATCTTCTCAATGATGGCCTTGCGCAGGTTGTAGGAAATCTTATTGGAAACGTTGGCCAGTGCGAAGCCCTGCGCGTAGGAAAAAACAGCGCTGGCAAAATACAGGATCAGCAGGATCATCATCACCCGGCCGATATAGCCGAAATCCACCCCGTTGGTGCCTCCGGCTGTGACCGCCTCGACACCCCGGGCGATCTCGTCCGTGATCTTGGCCAGGATCCGGGGATTCACCGTCGCCAGGACGGTGGAGCAGATGGAGCAGACAGAGACCAGCAGGATCAGCCACTTGAAATCCATGAGGTAGTGGATGAGGTGCTTCATGCTCCCCTTGAAATCCTTGGGCTTCTCCCCGCGCATGGCGCCCGGACCGCGGCCTCCGCCGCCCGGACCGCCTCTGCGGCCGTTTTTCATTTTGGAGGTATCCGGACGAACCAGGGGGCGATAGCCGGGATTATCCTGCTCCATGCCCGTGAGGCTGGGCTCATTCTGGTTGAAGTCGAACTTGGGCATAAAGAGCTTCATAATGCCCTTGGGTTTGGGCATATCCGGGAATTCCCCGTTCTCCATGGCCTCCTTGAACTTCTCCGGGTCGAACTTCTCAGGGTCGAAATCCGGCGGCCCCTTTTTGGGGTCAAAGCCCTTGGGAGGTCCCTTCTTGGGATCGAAGCCCGGAGGCGGGAACTTGCTGGGGTCGAAATCCTTCGGCAGCTTGCCGGGATCGAATTTGCTGGGATCAAAGTCTTTGGGCGGCCCTCCCGCAGGAGGTCCCATCTGCTGGGGATCGGCGCCGGCGGGCTTGCGATTATCATCCGCTCTGTTCATGCCAATTCCTCCTTTGAAAGCTGACTCTCCGCAATCTCGCGGTAGGCCTCACAGGTCCGGAGCAGGTCCTTATGGGTGCCGTGGCCCACGACCTTCCCCTCCTCCAGGACCAGGATCTGGTCTGCGTTCATGATGGTGCTGACCCGCTGGGCCACGATCAGCACCGTAGCATTCTCCGTGGATTCATACAGGGCTTTGCGCAGGTTGGCGTCGGTCCGGAAATCCAGAGCGGAGAAGCTGTCGTCAAAAATGAAAATGGGCGGATTCTCCAGCAGAGCCCGGGCGATGCTCAGACGCTGCTTCTGGCCGCCGGAGACGTTGTCGCCGCCCTGGGCGATGGCAATCGCCAATCCGTTGTTCTCCGGATTGATGAAATCCGAGGCCTGCGCCACCCGGATGGCGTTGTAGATCTCCTCGTCTGTGGCTGTGGCCTTGCCCAGGCTCATGTTGGTGGCCACGTCGCCGGAGAAGAGCAGTCCCTTCTGGGGCACATAGCCGATATTCCGGCGCAGCTCATGGAGGGAAAGATCCCGGATATCCACCCCATCCAGCAGGATCTGGCCTTCCGTCACATCGTAGAACCTGGGCACCAGATTGACGAGAGTGGATTTACCCGAACCGGTAGAGCCGATGAAGGCCACGGTCTGCCCCGGCTGCACATCAAAGGAAATATGCTCCAGCACGCAGTTTTCTGCGTCCCCGTACTTGAAGGAAACGTCCCGGAATTCGATATGGCCCTTGGCCCGCCAGTGCTCCCCCATGTTCCGCGGCTCCTCCGGCTCCTGGATCACCGGCTCCGTATCCAGGATCTCCGAGATACGGGTCGCTGCCACCAGGGCCCGGGGGATGAAAATGAACATCTGGGCGATCATCAGGAAGGCCATGATGATCTGCATCACATACTGCATATACGCCAGCATATCGCCGATGGGCATTTTGAAACCCGCAACATGATGGCCGCCTACCCAAACGATCAGCAGCGTGATGCCGGAAAGAAGCAGGTTCTCGATGGGGTGCAGGGTCGCCATGGTGCGCTGCACATACAGGCCGGTATTGGTGATGTCCTTGTTGGCCTCGTTGAAGCGCTGTTCTTCCAGCTTTTCATTGCCGAAGGCCCGGATGACCAGGCTGCCGGTGAGGCTTTCCCGGGCTACCAGGTTCAGCTTATCCGTCAACTTCTGCATGATCTGGAACTTGGGAACCACCAGCTTGAACATGAGCACCTGCAGAGACAGGAGCAGGACGACCGCCAGAGCGACGATCCAGCTCATGCTCACACTCTTCCTCAGGGCCATGACGATGCCGCCTATGCAGTAGAGCGGCGCCATGAATACCATGCGAAGACCCATCATGGACACCATCTGCACCTGCTGCACATCGTTGGTGCTCCGGGTGATGAGGGTCGCAGTGGAGAACCGATCGATATCCTCGCTGGAGAACCGGGTGACCTTGGCATAGACGTCGTGCCGAAGCTTCCGGCCGATGCCGGCGGAAGTCCGGGCCGAGAAGAAGTTGGTCCCGATATCCGCGATGCCGCTCATGAGGGAGAAGAGCAGCATGATGCCGCCGATGCGCAGGATGTAGCCCTGCTGGGTCTTTGCCAGAGGAGCCTCATATTCCTTGTAGAACAGCTTGGTAAAGGTAATGGCGATGCTCCCGGTCATGCCGCCGCCCACCTTCGCCGCCTCAAGCTTGGCCGCATCCCGGGCATCCGCCGGTATGGAGGCTGCCAATCGGCCGAAGTCCTCAACGGTCATGGTGCTGTAGTCCTGTTCACCCGCCGCGAAATACAGGGCATACATCGCCTTTTCATAGGCCTGCTTCACGTCCGGGAGCTTGGCCTTGTCCGTTTCCGCCAGCACGTAGGCGCCCTTGTCCTTCAGACCCGGGTACTTTTTCGTCAGGTTCTTGTCCGCCTTGCCGGCATCCAACCATTCGTAGCTCTCCGAAAGGACACGCGCTCCTCCCTCGGAGGCAAACGTCAGGATCTTATCGAAGGAGGCTTCATCCACCACATCCGGGGTAGATACCTCCACGCCGCTCTGCACGATGCCCACGTTGACGATCTTGCTCATATAGTTGGGCAGGTACAGCTCCAGGAGCGTCTGGCAGAAGAGCAGGGCTATTGCTGCCAGCGCCATGAAGATGAACGGCTTCATGTACTTGAAGATCAGTTTCAAGTCTCTTTCCTTCTCCTTCTATGCTGTTTCATAGATTTAGAACGAGCGCCTCCCGCATTCCTTGTCGGCGGAAAGGTCTGCTTTTTCCGGAAGCACTCATGATTCTACAAAGCGAATGATCGCCGCCGGGGCGGTCTACAGGAGCTCAGCTTCCTCCGGATCGTTGCCGTCCGTCAGCTTCATCAGAAGCTCCAGGAGCTGTTTCTTTTCCTCCGCAGTCAACGCGGATAAAAACATGGAGGCAAAGTCCGGCCTGTCGATCACCAGTTCCTGGGCCCGGAGCTTTCCCTCTTCGGTCATGAAGATATTGAACACCCGTTTATCCCGGCTGTTCTGTCGGCGTTCTACCAGTCCGCCGGCCTCCAGTTTGCTGAGGGTCTCACTCACGGATTGCGGCCTGAGCTGCAAAAGAGTGGTCATATCCCGCTGGCTGATCCCATCGGATTCATTCAGCATGAGCAGGATCCGGTTCTGGGCGCTCGGCCTGCCCCCCACCTTGGACCCGGGCTCCCCTGCCGGAAGCCTCGGCCCCCGGCGCAGCAGCGCGAACAGGCGGAAAATGCACTCCATCAGCTGTTCGTTCAGCTCAGAATCCATGTCCATCCGTGCTATCCCTCCCGCAAAAGATGATAAGGTACTTGAGTTGTTCCTTATTATAGACCTGCCATGGGCAAATGTCAATCTGTTCAAGTACCTTAAATTCCGGTTTTTTCAGGGCTCGATCTGTCGCTCCCCGGCAGCAAAACGGGACGGGCAAAGCCGATGCTTTGTCCGTCCCGCAAAGGTCCTTCAATTCTCCGGATCCCGTTCACGATATTGCAGCAGTGCTTCTCTCGCCTGTGGATCCTCCAGCAGATCCTCCAGGATATCCCGAAGATGCACCGGTTCAGCCTGCTCCCGGTTCAAGGCTGCCGCCACCAGCAGGGCAAATTCCCGGTCTTCCGTCAGGTCCTCTACCCTGCCCGCCGGGTTTCCGTCCTCTTCTCTCCCTTCGATGCCCCAGCCGATATAGCTGCCTGATCCCTCTGCAAAGAGCTCCTGAGAAAACACACTGTAATATACCATGATCAAAACCTCTTTCGCCTTTCCCTGTAATTTTAATATATGAATTATCCATGGCGCGCTCATGAACTTTCATGTCGAATTTAGCATCTATTATGGTTTGTCTCAAGGGAAACCGTTCGACGGGCTTCGACAAAAACCGGGGCCTGCACAGCATCCTGTGCAGGCCCCGGGGCGAGTTCCCCATATATGTGCTTTTCTCAGAAAAACTTTTTGATCCCGTCGGTAGCAGATTCCACCGGCGCGGAAAGGGTAAGGGTGAATGCGACGCCGTGCTTGGTGCTGAAGCCCTCCAGCCAGTCCAGGAATGCTTCGGCCATTTCCACGGACCGGTCTTCAAACATCTTGTAGAGATTATCTATGAACACATGGCAGATATCATAATTGCAGGCATGAAGTGCGCTGAGAAATCCCTTCATGTACTCGGTCGAACCGAAATCATAATCCGATGCCACGATCAACCTTGCTTGATGGGGGATATCGTAGGTGAGTGAGCGATCCTTCTCGATCACGACCACATCGCCCTGCTCCTCGTCCAGCGCCTTCTGCACCAGATCGATGAGCAGCTTGGTTTTGCCGGAGCCTTTGACGCCCATGATTACTTTGACCATAACCCGTCTCCTTTGCATGTATTTGATGCTCTTTGCTGACAGTATACCATCTCCGAAGCCGCACTTCAACCGGAATCTTCAGGAGTTGAAACGGGTTTCCTTATTTCTCCCCCAGAAACAGGATCCGGATGAGCCGCAGAAAAACGGAGCCCCAGGTCGCCCGTGCTACCGACTCGCCTGCCGTCAGTTCCACTCTGGCCAACTCCGCACCCTCTCTGTCCAGGAGCCGCAGATACCCCAGCGTCTGTCCCTTCTCCACCGGAGCCTCCGTTTCCTCCGCAAGGCAGAGCTCCTTTTGCAGGCCATCTGCCCGGCGCTTCTCCAGCAGCAGTTTTGTCTGACCGGCCAGCACAGGCTGCACCCAGGAGGAGGCCCCCATGTGTACAGGCACCGGAGCAAGGGCCGTATCCGGCAGGACCTCCACCAGCTGATAATTGGCGAAGGCATGGTTCAGCAGGAGCTTCGCGCTCTCGAAGCGGATATCCGAGCTGGGGGCATGGAGGATCACCGCCACATACTCCGTTCCGTCCCGCATGGCGGAGGCGCTGAGGCAGTACATGGCCTCCTGGGTAAAACCGGTTTTCAGTCCTGTTGCGCCGGGGTAGAACCGGATGAGCTTGTTGGTATTGCTCAGGCCGAAGGTCCCGTCCCGCACGGTATCCGTCCAGATGGTGGTATATTCCCGGATCCATTCGCAGCTCAGCAGCCGGCAGGAGAGGACCGCGATATCCATAGCGCAGCTGTAATGCTCTTCCTCGCAGGGCAGACCGGTACAATTGGCAAATACCGTATCGTTCATGCCCAGTTCCCTGGCCCGCCGATTCATCTGCTCCACAAAAGCCCCTTCGCTGCCCGCCGCCGCCTCCGCCAGGGCAACGGCCCCATCGTTGGCAGAGCTGACGGCTACCGCCTTGAGCAGTTCCTTCACGGTCATGGTCTCCCCTTCCTCCAGGAAGATCTGGCTGCCGCCCATGGAGGCGGCATATGCGGAACAGGTCACCTTCTGGTCCAGCTGCAGACCGCCCCGATCCACAAGCTCCGTCACCAGGAGCAGGGTCATCACCTTCGTCACGCTGGCGATAGGCAGATGCCTGCGGGCTTCGCTCTCATAGAGACAGGTACAGGTCTCCCGCTCCATTAGTACCGCCGCCCCTACGGAGGCGGAAACGTCCTCCAATGCAGACAGGGTCTCTGCGGCAGCCCAGTGATCCGGATCGACGTCTTCTTCCTCCTCCCCGGCGTCCGCCGGGACAGCCAGCAGCACCAGGACCAGGATCGCGGCCAACGCCCTGCGCAGTTTCATCATCCCATCGCTCCTTCCCGCGCCCTCAGGCACATTTAATCCTATGTAGCGATTGACAGGGACATGACCAAACGGATACAATATGAAGTAGATTCTGACAAGGATAATGAGGATACGCAATGAACGATATTCTGCTTCTCAAGCCGGGCGAGCTGGTGCTGAAGGGCCAGAACCGGCATTTTTTCGAGGATCGGCTCCGCTCCAACGTTGCCCGGCGGCTGAAAAGTCTCGGCCGTTTTCAGATCACCTCCGTACAGTCCACCGTTTATGTGGAGCCGCTGGAGGACGGCATTGATCTGGACGAGGCCTTCCGCCGCTGCAGCCAGGTCTTCGGGATCATCTCCCTCTGCCGCGCCGCCGCCTGTGAAAAGGATAAGGACGCGATCCTGCGCACCGCTCTGCGCTACCTGGAACCGGAGCTCCGCAAAGCCAAAAGCTTCAAGGTGGAATCCAAGCGCAGCGACAAACGCTTTCCCATGACCTCCATCCAGCTCAGCCAGTACGTAGGCGGCGGGATCGGGGAAGCTTTTCCCGAGCTCCCGGCGGATATGCATGAGCCGGATCTGGTGGTCCATGTGGAGGTCCGGGAGACCGCAGCCTATGTTCATGCAGGGGGTGTTCCCGGCGCGGGCGGGCTGCCGGTGGGCACCTGCGGCCGGGCGGTGAGTCTGCTCTCCGGCGGGATCGACAGTCCCGTGTCCACCTATATGATCGCCAGACGGGGCGTGCAGATCATCCCGGTGCACTTTTTTTCTTTTCCCTATACCTCGGAGCTGGCCAAGGAGAAAGTCCTCAAGCTGGCCCAAAAGCTGCTGCCCTGGTGCGGCAGGCTCACCCTGGAGGTCATCCCCTTTACCCATATCCAGGAGGAGATCCGGGATAAATGCCCGGAGGAATTCTTTACGCTGATCATGCGGCGCTTCATGATGCGCCTGGCCCAATCCGTGGCCAAAGCCAACGGCTGCGGGGCCCTGGTCACCGGGGAAAACCTGGGGCAGGTCGCCAGCCAGACCATGGAAGCCCTGCGCTGCACGGAGGCTCCCCTTGACCTTCCTGTCCTTCGCCCGCTCATCGGCTTCGACAAGGAGCAGATCATCGGGATCGCCCGTCAGCTGGATACCTTTGAGACCTCTATCCTTCCCTATGAGGACTGCTGCACCGTATTCACCCCCCGGCATCCCCGGACGAAGCCGAAGCCGGAGGAGGTGGAGGAGGCGGAAGCCGTGCTGGATGTGGAAGCCCTCTGCCGGGAGGCGTTGGAGAACACGGAAAGGATACCGATCCAATGAGCCATAAAGCAGAGATCCTCGCCGTGGGGACGGAGATCCTCCTGGGCGACATCGTGAATTCCGACGCAGCCGAGGTGTCCCGTGCTCTGTCCTCTCTGGGCATAGACGTGTGCTGGCACAGCGTTGTGGGAGACAATCCCGCCCGGCTGCGGGAGGCGGTGGAGATCGCCAGGACCCGGGCGGACATCCTCATCACCACCGGCGGCCTCGGTCCCACCTACGACGATCTGACCAAGGAGACCCTGGCCGCCTGCTTTGGTCTGCCCCTGGTGTTCCACCCGGAGGAGGCGGAGAAGATCAAGGCGTATTTTGCCTCCATCGGCAAGGAGATGACGGAGAACACTCTCCGCCAGGCCTGGCTGCCGGAGGGCTGCACCCCTTTTTTCAATCATAACGGTACGGCTCCCGGCTGCGGGTTCACCGCGATGGGCATCCGGGTCGCCATGCTCCCCGGTCCTCCCCGGGAGCTGAAGAAGATGATCGAGACCGGTCTGATCCCCTGGCTGGAGCAGTTCGGCGAGGGTGTTCTCCTGTCCCACGATATCCGGATCTTCGGTATGGGGGAAAGCGCCGTGGAAGCGCTGCTCCACGACCGAATGGAGGCCCTGACCAATCCCACGCTGGCCCCCTATGCGGGGACCGGGGAGGTGCGCCTGCGCGTCAGTGCAAAGGCTTCCGCCGAAGAGGAGGCGGAGGCGCTGGCAGCCCCGGTGATCCGGGAAGTGCGGGAGGTTCTGGGGGATCTGGTCTACGCCGTGGATGAACCTTCCCTGGAGGCCGTATGCCTCCGGCTGCTGACGGAAAAGGGCCTCACCTTTGCCGCGGCGGAAAGCTGCACCGGCGGTCTGATCGCCAAGCGGATCACCGATCTTCCCGGCGCCTCCGCGGTATTTCTGGGCGGGGTGGTCTCCTATACCAATACGGTGAAGGCGCGCCTCCTGGGCGTACCGTCCCGGATCCTGGAGGAATACGGCGCAGTAAGCCGGGAGACCGCCCTGGCCATGGCTGCCGGGGTGCGGGAGCGCACCGGTGCGGATCTGGCGGTGAGCGTAACGGGGATCTGCGGTCCGGCCTCGGATGAGCGGAATACGCCGGTGGGCACCGGTTTTGTGGGCTTTGCCGCGCCGGACCGGCTGGTCTGCCGTCCCATTCAGATGGGAAGCGACCGGGAGCGGGGACGTGTCGTTGCCGCTTCCCATGCCTTTGATCTGCTGCGGCGGTGGCTTACCGGCACCTTGCGGGATTCCTGAGGATATTTACCCGTTTGGACTATCCATGGGGCCCGTTCTGTGGTATAATATTTTGCTCGGAAGATCATGCGGCCCGCATGTCCGGATCGATCGGCGGAGGAGGCGAAGGAATGGTGAAGAGGCTGGCAAAACTCCTGTTCCTTTGCTGCGGTCTCCTGACCCTGCTTCTGCTCAGCTCCTGCAGTCCCGAACGGGATATGGAGGAATTTATGGCCCTGCCCAAGCTGCCCCAGGAGTATCTGGAGCTCCAGCATGTGCTGGATGGCCTCCAGGCGGACGGAGCCGCTTTTTCCGCGCCGGTCTCCGGAAGCTACCGCCAATCCGTCCAGTTTTACGATGTGAACGGGGATGGTGCCGAGGAGGCCCTCGCCTTTTTCCGCACGGCCGGGGAACGGCCGCTGAAGATCTACATCTTCATCCGCAGCGGCAGCCGATATGAGACCGCCGCCGTGGTGGAGGGAGACGGCGCCAGCATCGAGAGCGTCACCTATACGGATATGGATGGGGACGGCTGGACCGAGCTGGTGGTGGGCTGGGGTATGGATGCGGAGCTTAAGATGCTCACGGTATACTCCCTCAAGGCCTTCCAGGTCTCCCCCATCGCCAATGCCGGCTACACCCAGTATATCCTGGGAGATCTGAACGGGGACGGGCACGGCGATCTGCTTCTGGTCCGTCTGGGAGACGGGGACAAGAGCGGAGCCGCCGAGCTCATCAGCGTCAGCCGGGACGGGGAAACCGTGAATGCCTCCTCCCGCCTTTCCGCCGGGATGGAGAGCGTCAGCCGTCTGACCTGCGGCCAGCTGCTGGACCGCAAACCCGCGCTTTTCGTGGAGGGCAGCGTGCCCGGCGGATTGGTCACGGATGTCCTGGTGTATGAGGATGAGACCCTGCGCAATATCACCCTGGGGAGCGAGGAGCTCAGCGAGGGCACCTTCCGTGCTTCCTCCGTCGGTCTGCGGGACATGAACGGGGATGGAGTCCCCGAGATCCCCATTCCCCGGGCTCTGCCTGCCCAGGGGGAAACGGTCTACCGGGCGCTGGATTGGTACGGTTACAACAGCCGGGGCGTCCGCCGCCTCCAGCTCAGCACCTATCACAACTTTTCCGACAGCTGGTATCTGATCCTGTCGGAATACTGGGGAGACCGGATCACCATCCGCCGGGAGGACACGGATGCCGGCGAACGGGCGGTGGTCTTCTCCCGCTGGAACGGAGCGGATAAGCCGGTCACAGATTTTCTGATCGTATACACCATCTCCGGCGCCAGCCGTGACGAGCTCGCCTCCCGGCAGGGACGGCTGATCCTCTACTCCGGCGCGGAGATCACCTATGCAGCCCAGCTGCTTCTCACCAAGGAGGACTGGTCACTCGCTCCGGATGAATCGCAGCTGCGTCTCAGCTTCGGTCTGATCTATTCCGAGTGGATCAGCGGCTCCACCTGAAAGGAAGTGGGAACATGAGAAAAATTCTGGTCCTGGAGGACGAATCCAGCATCCGCAGCTTCCTGGTCATCAACCTGAAGCGCTCCGGCTATGAGCCCATCGAGGCGGAGACCGGTGAAGAGGCCTTCCGTCAGCTTCAGCTGCACCCGGATATCAATCTGGCCCTGCTGGATATCATGCTGCCCGACACGGACGGATTCGAGGTCTGCCGCAAGATCCGGGCCTCCGGCAGCAAAATGGGCATTATCATGCTCACCGCCCGCTCCCAGGAGATGGACAAGGTCACCGGTCTCATGACCGGCGCGGACGATTAC
>JAEEGL015012231.1_pt1 | contig 20377 bp, 17 predicted proteins | sample 9134231 | NCBI WGS metagenome assembly JAEEGL01 (sample SAMN16246548, study PRJNA631951) | gut metagenome | biome: gut microbiome; feature: rumen; material: fiber-attached | host: Bos | place: Iran: Karaj | collected 2018-10 | reverse complement strand
TGTCGCGTTCCAGGGTGAGCGCGATCTGTTTTTTGATTCTCTCGTCCATGTTTTCTGCCAGTTCGACCGCGCCGGTATCCAGGAGGTCGTACGTTACCTTTTCCGCGAGCAGTTTTTCATGGCTGCCGCGTTCGATGATGCGGCCGTGGTCGAGCACCATGATGACGTCGGAGTTCATGACCGTGGACAGGCGGTGCGCGATGACGAACACCGTGCGGCCCTCCATCAGCTTATCCATGCCCTTCTGTACGATGGATTCCGTGCGCGTGTCGATGGACGACGTCGCCTCGTCGAGGATCATCACGGGCGGGTCGGCGACCGCGGCGCGCGCGATCGCGAGCAGCTGGCGCTGTCCCTGGGAAAGATTCGCGCCGTTGTTCGACAGCTCCGTCTCGTATCCGTTCGGCAGACGCGTGATGAAATCGTCCGCGCCGGAGAGTCTGGCCGCCGCGATGCATTCCTCATCCGTCGCGGAAAGGTTGCCGTAGCGGATGTTTTCCATCACGGTGCCCGTGAACAGATTGGTGTCCTGAAGCACGATGCCAAGCGAGCGGCGCAGGTCGGCCTTTTTGATTTTGTTGATGTTGATGCCGTCGTAGCGGATCTTGCCGTCCTCGATGTCGTAGAATCGGTTGATCAGATTGGTGATCGTCGTTTTGCCGGCGCCGGTCGCGCCGACGAAAGCGACCTTCTGGCCGGGTTCGGCAAAGACCGTCACGTTGTGCAGGATGGTATGTCCCTCGCGATAAGCGAAGTCGACGTCCGTCATGCGCACGTCACCGCGCAGGGGCGTATAGGTGAGCGTGCCGTCTGTGTGCGGATGCTTCCATGCCCACTGGCCGGTGTGCTTGTCGGATTCCGTGATCGTGCCGTCGGGCGCAATGACCGCGTCGACGAGCGTGACGTAGCCGTCGTCCGTTTCGGGCGGTTCATCCATCAGCGCGAAGATACGCTCCGCGCCGGCCAGACCCATGACGATGGCGTTGATCTGCTGCGAGAGCTGGTTGACGTTGCCGGTGAACTGTTTGGTCATGTTCAGGAACGGCACGACGATGCTGATGCTGAACGCAAGCCCCGAGATGCTGACGTTTTTGGCGCCTGTCGCAAGAAAGATGCCGCCTGCGACGGCGATCAGCACGTACAGCACGTTGCCGATGTTCATAATGACGGGGCCGAGGGTGTTGGCATAGGCGTGCGCGCGGTAACTGTCCTCAAACAGCTCGTTGTTGATCTTATCGAAATCTTCTTTGCATTCTTTTTCGCGGCTGAACACTTTGATGACCTTCTGTCCGTTCATCATCTCCTGCGCGAAGCCTTCCTCGCGCGCGATGGACTTCTGCTGGCGCAGGAAATATTTCGCGGAGCCGCCGCCGATCGTTTTGGAAACGATCATCATGACGACGACGCCGGCAAGCAGCAGCAGCGTCATCCACACGCTGTAGTAAAGCATGATGCCCAACACGCTCAGCACGGTCACGCCTGAACGGATGAACGCCGGAAACGCCTGCGAGACGAGCTGGCGCAGCGTGTCGATGTCGTTGGTGTAATAGCTCATGATATCGCCGTGCTTGTGCGTGTCGAAATAGCGGATCGGCAGATTCTGCATGCCGTTGAACATCGCGCCGCGCATCTTATAGAGATAGCCCTGCGTGATGCGCGCCATGAGCTGCGTGTAGAGCAGCACGGCGGCGAGAGAGATCGCGTACAGCACGCCGAGGAAAATGATCTGCGGAATGATCTCTTTCGATGCGGACGCCCAGTCGCGCGACGGCTGCCACGTTTCGATCACGGCGATGATGCGCCGCAGCAGCACGTCCGGTACGGCTGCCACGACGGAGGAAAACAGGATGCAGAACGCGGTCAGCGGAACGAGCGCCGGATAGAATTGGATGAGCGTTTTCAGGATGCGCCGAAACGTATGCTTTTTCGGCGTCTGGGATTGCGGTTTCTGCGGTCTCATTCCTCGTCACCTCCGTTCGTCTGCTGGTCATAGACCTCGCGGTAAATGTCGCTCGACTGCATCAGTTCGTCGTGCGTGCCCGAAGCGGCGATGCGTCCGTTGTCCATGACGAGGATCAGGTCCGCATCCTGCACGGACGCCACGCGCTGCGCAATGATGATCTTCGTCGTTTCGGGGATGTACGTTTTGAAACCGGCGCGGATGCGCGCGTCCGTGTGCGTATCGACCGCGCTGGTCGAGTCGTCGAGGATCAGGATCTTCGGTTTTTTCAGCAGCGCACGCGCGATGCACAGGCGCTGCTTCTGTCCGCCGGACACGTTCGTGCCGCCCTGCTCGATATGCGTGTCGTAGCCGTCGGAGAAGCTGCGGATGAAATCGTCCGCCTGCGCCAGACGGCACGCCTCCTCGATCTCCTCGTCCGTGGCATTCTCGTCGCCCCAGCGCAGATTCTCCTTGATCGTGCCGGAGAAGAGCTGGTTCTTTTGCAGCACCATCGCCACCGCGTCGCGCAGCGTGCGGATATCGTAATCACGCACGTCCACGCCGCCGACCTTGACCGAGCCTTCCGTCACGTCGTACAGACGCGGGATGAGCTGCACGAGCGTCGATTTGCTCGAGCCGGTACCGCCGAGGATGCCGACGGTCATGCCGGAACGGATGTGCAGATTGATATCGGACAGCGCGAACAGCTTGGCGTCCGAAGCGTACTTGAAGCTGACGTTTTCAAAGTCGACCGAGCCGTCCGCCACCGTCATCACCGGCTGCTCCGGCTCGCGCAGCGTCGGCGTTTCGGACAGCACCTCGAAAATGCGCTTTGCAGACTCGCTCGACATCGTGACGATCACGTAGATCATCGACAGCATCATCAGCGACATCAGGATCTGCATGCCGTAGGTCAGCATGGCGGAGATCTGACCGACGTCGATCGTCGTGCCGCCGCCCTTGATGGCGAGCATCGAGCCGACCGTCAGGATGAAGAGCATGTTGAAGTACATGCAGAACTGCATCAGCGGCATGTTCAGCGCCACGACGCGCTCGGCATACGTGAAATCCTTGCGGATGTTTTCGGCGGCCGCGTCAAACTTTTTCTTTTCGTATTCCTCGCGGGCAAAGCCCTTGACCGCGCGCATGGCGCGGACGTTTTCCTCGATGGATTCGTTGAGGCGGTCGTATTTTTTGAACACGCTGCGGAAAGCCGGCAGCGCCTTTTTGCCGATCAGGATCAGTCCGAACACGAGGATCGGGAACACGATCACGAACGCCATTGCGAGCGTGCCGCCCATGACGAACGCCATGACCGCGGAAAAGATCAGCATAAGCGGCGCGCGGATGGCGATGCGGATAATCATCATATACGCCATCTGCACGTTCGTCACGTCGGTGGTCAGACGCGTGACCAGCGACGAGGATGAGAATTTGTCAATGTTCTGGAACGAGAAAAACTGGATGCTCCGGAACAGATCGTGCCGCACGTTTTTCGCAAAGCCCGCCGAAGCGCGCGAACAGGTGAAGCCCGCGACGCCGCCGCACGTCAGCGACGCGACCGCCAGCACGATCAGCAGCAGTCCGGAGGACAGGATCTCCTTCGTGTCCGCACCGGACTTGATACGGTTGACCAGATCTGCGGTGATGAACGGAATGAACGTTTCGATGATCGCTTCGCCGATGATGAACACCAGCGTCAGGATCGTCGGCGTCTTGAATTCCCGGACACACTTGGAAAGCCGTTTGAGCATGGATACACTTCCTTTCCCAAATGGAATGGTGCAAAGTTATAATATAACTAATAAAGTATGAAACTTTTTCAAAAAAAAGTCAAGAGAATCCGCAAAAATATCTCGCAATCCGAAGCGCAGTGTGCTACACTGAACGAGGAAAGGGGCGTCGACAATGGATAAACTGTTCAAAAAATACCAGCTTGCGGCATACCGCGGTCTGCCGACCGTTTTTGCACGCGCAGTCAAAGCGCTGCTCGGTCGACGCTTTAAAGAATGTGCGGCGCTGCTTCTGGTCGTCGTGCAGCTGTTCGGCATGGCGGTGTTCAAGACGCCGGTCAATCCGTACGGACAGCCGCTCGACCTGGAAAAGCGCTTCGACCTCGTCTGGTCGGACGAATTCGACAACGGGTTCGACACGACCAAATGGCAGGGACATTACGTCTACGGCGCGAACGACACGCAGAAACGCGACACGGCGTACTGGAACCGCAGCCAGGTCAGCTTCACCGACGACGGCTGTCTGAAGATCACGGTGGAATACAAGGACGGCCCCGCGGGAGAGCAGTACTATGCCTACGGCATGGAGACGAATCCGAACAAGCGCTACGACGCCGGCTACGAGGGATACGAGCAGCTGTACGGCTACTTTGAAACGCGCTGCATCCTGCCGAAGGGCAGCGGGTTGAATCCGGCCTTCTGGATGCTGACGGACGGCATGTGGGCTGACGACACGGACGGCGGCCTGACGGGATGCGAGCTCGATATCTTTGAGACGGAGACCGACTACAACGTGCGCAGCCCGTACTTCAATTCCGTTTATCACACCATCCACGTGGACGGCTACGAGGAAGCGCACCGCCGCGAGGGACAGGGCGATTTCTACGCCGACGATCCGTACAACAAATTCAACACGTACGGCGTGGAGTGGAATCCGGACGGATACATCTTCTATATCAACGGCGTGGAAACGGCGCGCACCGATTTCGGCGGCGTGTGTCAGGTGCCGCTGTACCTGATCCTGTCCGTCGGAGTGGACGAAAAGATCGCACAGAATCAATTTATGCCCGCGGAATTTATCGTGGATTACGTACGGGCGTATCAGTACAAAGGAGGAATCTCGGCATGAACGTATTTCACGACCTGGCTCTCGGACGGATCGCCAACTGGCTGACCGCGCTCGCAAGCGCAGTCCTGCTCATTTTCCACGTCACGTACGTGGCAAAACTGGAGCCGACGATCGACACCTCGAACATGGATCTCGTTTTCGCGGACGAATTCGACGGCGACGCGCTGAATACCTCCGTGTGGGGTTCCCACTATTCCGAGGGGATCCGCAAGGGCGGGTATTGGACGATGGATCAGGCGTCGGTCAAGGACGACCGTCTGACCATCCGCACGGAATACAAAGAGGACGGCAAGTTCGGCGCGGGGTGGTACTCGTGCGGCATGGACACCAACGGAAGATACGGAAAGAAGTACGGCTATTTCGAGTGCCGTGCCATTCTGCCGCGCGGCGTCGGGATGTGGAGCGCGTTCTGGCTGTTCAACTCGAACGTCGATAAGATAAACGGCCACGGACAGGAAGGCACGGAGATCGACGTTTTTGAGTCGCCGTATTCGTTCCTGCCCGGCAAGATGGCAAACCGCGTGACGTCGAACCTGCACTTCAACGGCTATGAGTTGCAGACGCGCTATCGCAACGTCGCGATCTCCAAGCTGGACAACGACCCGTATGAAAACTTCAACAAATACGGTCTTCTGTGGACGCCGGAGGAATACGTGTTCTACGTCAACGACCGCGAGGTCGGCCGCTCGTCCTACGGCGGCGTGTCGCAGGAGCCGGAGTTTATGATCCTCTCGTGTGAGGTCGACGGCGCCGCCGGCATTCCGACCTATGGCTGGTCGGGCAGGATCGACCGCAACGGACCGGGCTTCACCGCCGATTTCATCGTGGACTACGTGCGCGTATACGAGCTGCCCGGACAGACCGGCGGCACGAAGTAAACCGCATCATTTCATCGCCTCGCGCATACAATGGCGCGAGGTGATTTTTATGTGGACAACGCCGCAGATACTCGATGACAGCGCGCTGCGCAGATGCGTGTGCGGTCTGCGGGACGACTACGCCTTTCTGACGGTCGGCAGCATCGGGCGCAGCCGTGCCGGCAGACCGATCTTTTCTCTCTCGATCGGACACGGCGAAAAAAGCGTGCTGCTTTGCGGCGGGTTTCACGGCAGCGAATGGCTGACGGAGCTTCTGCTGCTGCGCTTTTGCGAGGCGCTATGCCGCAGCGTGCAGACGGGCACACCCTTATGCGAGGTGGACGTTGCGTCCTATCTGACACGGCGGGAGATCCTCCTCGTTCCGTGTGTCAATCCCGACGGGACGGAGATCTTCCTGCACGGACCGCAGGCAGCGGGACGGTACGGGCAGACCGTGCGGGATGCGTGGGACCCGCGCACGCTCTGGAACGCCAACGCCGCCGGGGTCGATATCAATCACAACTTTGACGCAGGCTGGCAGATGCTGCGGGAGACGGAACGCGAAAACGGGATCACGGGTCCGGCGCCGCGGCGGTACGGCGGCGAAACAGCCGAAAGCGAGCCGGAGACGCGCGCACTTTGCGGTCTGTGCCGCAAGCGCAAACCGCAGCACGCGCTCGCGTTCCACAGCCAGGGCGAGGAGATCTTCTGGCGGTACGGAAAGACGGCTCCCCCGCGCGCCGAGGCGCTGCTGCATATCTTCACGTCGTCGAGCGGCTACGTACCCGCGGAAAATGCCGGACTGTATGCGCACGGCGGCTTCAAGGATTGGTTCATCGAAACGTTTTGCCGGCCGGCGTTTACGGTCGAGATCGGCAAGGGACGCAATCCCCTGCCGCCGGAGGATTTTGAAGAGATCTGGGAAAAACTGCGGGAAATGCTGACGCTTGCCGCCGTTTTATAAAAAATTGAAAAAAAGTGTTGACATCGCGGGAATACTATGCTAAAATAGCTCCACAATAAAGCAGAACAGTTCTGTTCTCACCTACGCGGTTCCGTCCGACGTATGGTCTATATGATACGCACGTGCGCAGCAGGGCGCACGGTATCCTGTGGATCGGCGCGGACAGATTCTGTCCGTGCTTTAAATTTTGCAGAAAGTACTTTGGAGGTGCTTGACCATCGCTATCAAAGAATTGCAAATCAACGACGCAATCCGGGACAAGGAGATCCGTCTCATCGGAGACGACGGAGAGCAGCTCGGCATCATGTCCAGCGCAGAGGCTCTGGAGATCGCCGAAAGCCGCAATCTCGATCTCGTAAAAGTCGCGCCAAACGCGAAACCGCCCGTCTGCAAGATCGTGGACTACGGCAAGTATCGCTTTGAAATGGCGAAAAGAGAAAAGGAAGCCAGGAAAAACCAGCACGTCATTGAGACCAAGGAAATCCGCCTTTCTCTGAAAATTGATACGCATGACTTTGAGACGAAGGTCGGTCACGCCAAGAAGTTTCTCGAGAGCGGCAACAAGGTCAAAGTCTCCATCCGCTTCCGCGGGCGCGAAATGGCGCACCCCGAGATCGGAACGAAAACGATGGAACGCTTTGCCGAGGCCTGCGCGGATTGCAGCACCGTGGCGAAACCCGCCAAGCTGGAAGGCCGCCAGATGCTGCTGTTCCTGTCCGCAAAGCCCAACAAGTAATTTAAAGGAGGAAACCCAAATGCCTAAGATCAAAACCCACAGCGGCGCGAAGAAGCGCTTCAAGCTCTCCAAGAACGGCAAGCCCATCCGCGGCCATGCCTACAAGTCGCACATCCTGACCAAGAAGTCCACCAAGCGCAAGAGAAACCTGCGCAAGACATCTGTTGCGGACGTCACGAACCAGAGACAGATCAAGCGTTTGATTCCCTACAAATAAAAAGCGCTGCCCGCATGCGGCAGACGACCCATACTTAATTTATTCGGAGGTACTATCTCATGGCTCGTATCAAAGGCGCAACGATGACGCGCAAAAGAAGAAATAAAGTTCTCAAGCTCGCCAAGGGTTACTATGGCTCCAAGAGCAAGCTGTTCAAGACCGCGAAACAGGCCGTCATGAAGTCCGGCCAGTACGCCTACATCGGCCGCAAGCAGAAGAAGCGTGATTTCCGCCGTCTGTGGATCACCCGCATCTCCGCTGCCTGCAAGCTCAACGGCATGAACTACTCCACGTTTATGAACGGTCTGAAGAAGGCGGACATCGCGCTCAACCGCAAGATGCTGTCCGAGATCGCGATCGCCGATCCCGCGGCGTTCACCGCGCTGACCGAGAAGGCAAAGGCTGCTCTGAAATAAGGCGCCGACCAACAGAACACAAGGGACTGTATTCATGGGGCAGAACGCTGTCACTTCTATGCAGTTCCTTTCTTTTTCAAGGATGCAGACGAATGATCGAAACGGTCTGCTGACCAGCCGTGCGAACGCGCTGGTCAAGCAGACGGCCGCCGTGCGCAAAAGCGCGCGGGAACGCAGAGAGAGCGGACTGTTCTTTCTCGAGGGCGCAAGACTGTGCGCGGATGCGGCAAGCACCGGCACGGTCGTTTCGGTCTGTCTGTACACCGATGAAGCCGCACAGAAATATGCCGACCGGCTGCGCACGGTTCTCTCTGCCGCCGAAAAAGCGGCGCGCATCACGCCGGAGCTGGCGGAATACCTGTCCGAAACAAAGAGTCCGCAGGGCGTTTTCTGCCTGTGCCGGATGCGTGAGCGCACGGATCGGATCGACTCCGCGGGAAAGTATCTCGCGCTCAGCGACGTGCAGAATCCCGACAATCTCGGCGCGATCAGCCGCACGGCGGAGGCGCTGGGACTGAGCGGCCTCATCGTGGAGGGCGGCTGCGATCCGTACAATCCGAAAGCGCAGCGCGCGGCGATGGGCGCCCTGCTGCGCATCCCGATCATCGAGACGGACGATCTGTGCGCGCTTCTTGAGGACTGCCGCGGCCGCGGCATGCGGACTTTTGCGTCCACGCCGGACGCGGACGCACTGCCGGTCACGGACGTTTCCTTTTCCGGCGGCACGGTATGCGTCGTCGGCAACGAGGGCGCGGGACTGCGCGAGGAGATCCTGCGTTCCTGCACGCGCGTCACGATCCCCATGCGCGGGCGCGCGGAGTCGTTCAACGCTTCCGCAGCGGCGACGATCCTTCTGTGGGAAATGACACGGGAGAACGCGCGATGAACGAGACGGTTTATTGGATCTGGATGCAGCTTGCGCTCGGCGCGGGCGCACGGACGGACGATATCCTGTCCGCGTTCCCGTCGGCACGCGCGCTTTATGACAGCGACGACGTGACGCGGCGCATTTCCGGTGTATGGACGGCGAAGCAGCTCGACAAGCTCGGCCGCACACGCATCGAGGACGCGCAGCGGATCATGGAAAAATGTGCACGCGCCGGCTGTACGGTGCTGACGCCGCAGGACGATGCGTACCCGACCGGTCTGCGCAATCTCGCCGACCGTCCGCTTGCGCTGTACGTGCGCGGCGATCCGTCCTGTCTGTCCGACAGGCTGGCGATCGCGGTGGTCGGTTCCCGGCGCGCGTCGATGTACAGCCTGGACGTGGCGCGGCAGTTATCCCGCGATCTTGCGCGCGCAGGCGCAGTCGTCGTCAGCGGCTGTGCGCTGGGCGTGGACAGCGCGGCGCACACGGGCGCGATCTACGGCGCAGGAAAAACCGTCGGCGTGCTGGGATGCGGATTCGGCGCGCGGTATCTGATGGCAAACGAAGCGCTGCGTGAGCAAGTCGCGCAGAACGGCGCGCTCATGACGGAATATCCGCCCGGAACGGACGCGCTCGCCTCGCACTTTCCGCTGCGCAACCGGCTCATTTCGGGCGTGAGCGCGGGCGTGCTGGTGATCGAAGCCGGCGAAAAGAGCGGATCGCTCATCACGGCGCGGCTTGCCGCAGAACAGGGACGGGACGTGTTCGGCGTACCCGGCGATCTGACCAGTCTGGACTATACCGGCGTCAACCGGCTCATCCGCGACGGCGCGAAGCCCGTGTTTTCGGCGCGGGACGTGCTGGAGGAATACATGTGGGTCTACGACGATCTGTCCCTCGAGACACTTGCGCAGCAGCCGCTGCAGCCGGTGAAACAGTCTCCTGCCCCTGCGCCTGTCCCGGTTCCTGCGGCGCAGATGAAGCCGCAGCGGCGGCAGTCGGACGGGAGCATTTCCGAAGCGGCAAGAACCGTCCTCGAGCAGTTCGCGGATACCCCGCTGTATACAGACGATTTGGTGCGTGCTACCGGGTTCGAGCCAAATCGTGTATTTACAGCATTGACAGAATTGGAAATTTGTGGTTTTATTAAAATGATCGAAGGCAAGCGGTATACGCTTGTGGAATAAAAGATAGGAGCGGAACATGGCAAAATTAGTGATCGTAGAGTCGCCTGCGAAGGCGAAGAGCATACAAAAGTATCTCGGCAGCGGGTATGAGGTCACGTCCTCGATGGGACACGTGCGCGATCTGCCCGCGGCGAAGCTGAGCGTGGACGTCAAGAACGATTTCGCGCCGAAATACGCCATCATCAAGGGAAAGGAAAAGCTGGTCAAGGAACTCAAGCAGAAAGCTGCCGAGAGCGAACAGGTCTATCTGGCGACGGACCCGGACCGCGAGGGTGAAGCGATCTCGTGGCATCTTGCCACGCTGCTCGGGCTTGACCTCGCCGAAAGCAACCGCGTCACGTTCAACGAGATCACCAAGAACGGCGTCCAGACCGGTATGGCGCATCCGCGCGCAGTTGACATGAACCTTGTGGATGCGCAGCAGGCACGCCGCATCCTGGACCGTCTGGTGGGTTACCGCCTGAGCCCCTTTGTGTCGCAGAAGATCCGCCGCGGACTTTCCGCCGGACGCGTGCAGAGCGTGGCGGTGCGTCTGATCGTCGACCGCGAGGAGGAGATCAACGCATTCGTTCCCGAGGAATACTGGACGCTGGACGCGAAGTTCCTCAATCCCCAGCGTAAGATCATCGCCGCCGTGTTCACGGGCGACGAGACCGGCAAGGTCAAGATCACGAACGAGGCGCAGGCAAACGCCTATCTCGCACGGCTGGAAAACGCGACGTATTCCGTCGCTTCCGTCAAAAAAGGCACGCGCAAAAAATCTCCGGCGCCGCCCTTCAACACGTCGACGCTGCAGCAGGCGGCGTCTACCCGTCTTGGATTCCAGGCGCAGCGCACGATGCGCACCGCGCAGGAGCTGTATGAAGGCGTGGACGTGGCCGGCATGGGCGCGACCGGTCTGATCACGTACATGAGAACCGACTCGCTGCGCATCTCCGAGGATGCGCGTGCGGCGGCCAACGCTTATATTGCCGAGGCGTTCGGCAGCAAATATCTGCCTGAAAAGCCCCGTTATTACAAATCCCGCGCCGGCGCGCAGGACGGTCACGAAGCGATCCGTCCGACGATCCCTTCGCTGACGCCCGAGCAGGTCAGGAACAGCCTGACGGCTGACCAGTACAAACTGTATTCCATCATCTGGAAGCGCTTTATGGCCAGCCAGATGGCGCAGTGCGTGCAGAACACCGTCAAGGCGGAGATCTACGGCGCGAACGAGGCGGATGCGGCAGCCGGTAAATTCTGCGTGTTCTCTGCATCCGGCTACTCGGTCAAGTTCGACGGTTTCACGGCGCTGTATGACGACACGGCAGAGGATGAAAAAGAGGGCAAGATTCCCGAGCTGACCGTGGGGGATACGGTCAAGAACAAAGAGCTGCACGCAAATCAGCACTTCACGCAGCCGCCCGCACGCTACACGGAAGCGACGCTCATCAAGGCGATGGAAGAGGAAGGCATCGGCCGTCCGAGCACCTACGCTACGATCATCACGACGATCGTTTCCCGCGGCTACGTGCAGCGCAGTGCAAAGCTCTTAAAGCCCACGGAGCTGGGCGAAGCGATCACGAAGCTCTTGAAGGAGCGTTTCCCGAAGGTGGTCAACGTCAAATTCACCGCGCAGATGGAGTCGTCGCTCGACGACGTGGGCGCGGGTGAAGCGGACTATATCAAGATCCTGCACACGTTCTACGACGATTTTGAAAAGACGCTCTCCAAGGCCAAAGACGACATGAAGGACGTCAAGATCACGCTCGCCGAGGACGTGACGGACATCCCGTGCGAAAAGTGCGGCCGCATGATGGTCATCAAGACCGGACGGTTCGGCAGGTTCCTCGCCTGCCCGGGCTATCCCGAGTGCAAGAACGCAAAGCCGCTCGTGACGGAAACGGGCGCGACGTGTCCGAAGTGCGGCAGGAAAGTGATCGAAAAGAAATCGCGCCGCGGATTCGTATTCTACGGCTGCGAGGGCTGGCCGGAATGCGACTTCAGCACGTGGGACAAACCGACGGCTGAGAAGTGTCCGAAGTGCGGCAAATCCCTGTTCCGGAAAAAGGGCGGCGTGATCGCCTGCCTGGACGAGAGCTGCGGCTTTGAAAAGAAGGCTGCGCGCAAGAAAAAGGAAGACAAGACCGATGCGTGAGTGTCTGGTGATCGGCGGGGGGCTCGCCGGCGTCGAAGCTGCGGCACAGCTGTCCGCGGCAGGCGTGCCGGTAACGCTGGCGGAAATGAAGCCGGTGCGGTTTTCCCCTGCGCACAAGTCCGACAAACTCGCGGAGCTGGTCTGCTCCAACTCGCTGAAAGCGGAGCGGCTCGCGTCCGCGGCGGGACTGTTGAAGCATGAGATGCAGATGCTCGGTTCCGTGTGCGTCGAAGCGGCGCTGAACTGCCGCGTGCCGGCAGGCGGCGCGCTGGCGGTGGATCGGGATCTGTTCTCCGAAGCGGTCACCGCACGTATCGAATCCGACCCGAACGTCACGGTCATGCGTGAGGAGATCACCGAAATCCCGACGGACAGACCCGTGATCGTTGCGGCAGGTCCGCTGGCGTCCGAGGCGCTGAGCGAAAGCATCGGCAGGCTCTGCGGCGGATTCCTCAGCTTTTTCGACGCTGCGGCGCCGATCGTTACGGCGGAGAGCGTCGATATGCAGTATGCGTTCGGCGCGTCGCGGTACGATCGCGGCGGCGACGAGGACTATCTCAACTGTCCGATGGACAGGGCGGAATACGAAGCGTTTTACGAGGCGCTGCGCACGGCGGAACGCGCGCAGTTGCACGCGTTTGAAAAGGGAAAAGATATTTACGAGGGCTGCATGCCCATCGAAGTCATGGCGCAGCGCGGTGCGGACACCATCCGGTTCGGTCCGATGAAGCCCGTCGGTCTGCGCGACCCGCGCACGGGGCATCGCCCGTGGGCGGTTTTGCAGTTGCGGCGCGAAAACTCCGCGGGCACACTGTTCAATCTGGTCGGTTTCCAGACGAATCTGAAATTCGGCGAGCAGAAACGCGTCTTTTCGATGATCCCCGCGCTGCACGATGCGGAATTCGTGCGGTACGGCGTGATGCACCGCAACACGTTTCTGGATGCGCCGCGTATTCTGCATGCGGATTTCTCCACGCGGGAGAATCCGCTGCTCTTCTTTGCCGGCCAGATCACCGGCGTGGAGGGCTATATGGAATCGGCGGCGTCGGGACTTCTGGCGGGAATGAATCTTGCGAGACGTCTTTGCGGGAAGGAGCCGTTTATCCCGCCGCCCGAGACGATGCTCGGCGCGCTGTGCCGGCACGTCGCGGAGAAAAACGACCATTATCAGCCGATGGGCGCGAACTTCGGCATTCTGCCGCCGCTGCCCGAACGGATACGGGATAAAAAGGTGCGATATGAGACAATCGCCGCGCGCGCGGTGGAAGCCATGCGGCAGGCGATCGAAAAGGAGCGAGCATAAATGATATTGGATACGGTCATCGCGATCGTGGCGGAACAGTTCGGGATGGATACGGACGAGCTTTCGGAGGACACCGTTCTCTCCGAGATCGGCGCGGACGATCTGGATATCGCCGATCTGGTGCTGTCGCTGGAGGATGCGTTCGACATGGACGTCAGCATCGACGAAGCCAACGCGCTGCGCACCGTGGGAGACCTTGCAGATCTGGCAGAAAAAGCCGTTTCGGCAGAGTGAATGAGGCAGGAGAAACATATGACACCGGATATTCGGCAATTACAGGAAAAAATCTGCTATACCTTCCGCGACACGGAGCTGCTGCACCGTGCGCTTTCCCCTTCGTCCTACGTCAATGAACGGCAGGAAGCGAGCAAGAGCAACGAGCGGCTGGAGTTTCTGGGCGACTCGGTGCTGGGATTCATCACGGCGGAGTATTACTATTCGCAGTTCAAGGCGTATCCCGAAGGTGACCTGACGAAGCTGCGTGCGGCGATGGTCTGTGAGCGCTCGCTGTGCGTATTTGCGCGGGAGCTGGATCTGGGCGCCTATCTGCTTCTCGGCAAGGGCGAACTCTGCACCGGCGGACGCGACCGGCCGTCCATTCTGGCGGACGCGTTCGAGGCGCTGATCGCGGCGATCTATCTCGACGGCGGCATGGAGGAAGCGAAGCGGTTCGTGCTGCGGTTCGTGCGCAAGGCCGCCGGAACGCCCGGCGCTTTCCACGACTACAAGACGAAGCTGCAGGAGATCATCCAGAAGAATCCGGAGGAAAGCGTGGAATACGTCCACGTGGGTGAAAGCGGCCCCGACCACGACAAACGGTTCACGGTCGAGGTGCATCTGAACAGCAACGTCATCGGGCGCGGCGAGGGCAAGAGCAAAAAGCTCGCCGAGCAGGAAGCGGCGCGCGAGGCGCTGACGCTGATGGGCATCAAGTTATAATCGCAAAACATAAGCAGAGGATGTTTTTATGTTTTTGAAATCAATCGAACTGCAAGGGTTCAAATCGTTTCCGGATAAGACCGTGCTGCAATTCGGCGAAGGCATCACCGCCGTCGTCGGACCGAACGGTTCCGGAAAGAGCAATATCGCCGACGCGATCCGCTGGGTTCTGGGAGAGCAGTCCACGAAGAACCTGCGCGGCTCGCGCATGGAGGACGTGATCTTCGGCGGCACCCGCATCCGCAAGGCGCAGGGCTTTGCGGAGGTCACGCTGCGTCTGGACAATACCGACCGCTCTCTGGAAGGGAGCGACCGGGACGAAGTGTCTATCGGACGGCGCTATTTTCGCTCGGGCGAGAGCGAATACCGGCTCAACGGCGAGACGGTGCGTCTGCGCGACATCAACGAACTGTTTATGGATACCGGTCTCGGCCGCGACGGCTATTCAATGGTCAGCCAGGGACGCGTGGCGGATATGATCTCGTCGCGTTCCTCGCAGCGCCGCGATATGCTTGAGGAGGCCGCCGGCATTTCGGCGTTCCGTTACCGCCGCCAGGACGCGACGCGCAAGCTCGATCAGGCGGAGGAAAATCTGGTGCGTCTGCGCGACATCCTCGCAGAGCTGGAGAGCCGTGTCGGCCCGCTGAAGGTGCAGAGTGAAAAGGCGCAGAAATTCATCGTTCTTGCCGCCGAACGCAAGGAGCTGGAGATCGGTCTGTGGCTGCACACCATCGCGCGTTCCCGCGAAGGGCTCAAGGTGCAGGAGCAGAAGATCGCGCTGGCCGAGGCGCAGTACGGCGAGGCGGAATACGCTCTGCGCAAGATCGAGGAGGAGACCGAGCAGGTCATCGCCGCGGCGCAGGAAATGACCGTGGAGATCGAGCGCATCCGCACCGAGGCTGCCGCGTTCGAGGAACAGGCTGCCCGCGTTCTGGGCGACGCCGCCGTGCGCGAGAACACGATCGAGCACAACTGCGCGACGATCGAACGCATCCGCAAGGATATGGAACAGTCGGACGCGGACGCGCAGAACGTGGACGCGCAGATCGCCGAGACGACGAAAGAGATCGAGGACATTGAGGCGCAGACTGCCGAAAAGCAGGCCGCGCTGGAAGAGGCGATCCAAAGCATCAGCGCCGTGCGCGACGAGAATACCGAAAACGCTCAGAAAACGGCGGAACTCTCGAAAGAGCTTGCCGACCGGACGGCGGCGCTGTCCGAGACGCGTATCGCCCGTTCCACGGCGGAATCGTCCGTCGCGGAGATAAAGCAGCGCTCGGAGAACATCGACACCGTGGTGCAGAGCCGCGGCATGCTGCTCGAAGATATACGCTCAGAGAAAGAGGAGTGCAAGGACGCGCTGCGGGATCTGCAGACGCAGATCGAGGAGCTGCAGAATTTTGTGGCGGGGTACCAGCTGCGCGCCCGCAAGCGCCGCGAAAAGGCCGAGGCGCTGAAAGAGCAGATGGACGCCCGTGCGCTCGACCTGCATCAGAAGCGCGCGCGCGCCAAGATGCTCGAAGATCTGGAAAAAAACATGGAAGGCTACTCGGGCGCGGTGCGCGCCGTGATGAAGGAAGTGCGCCGCGGCACGCTGCGCGGCATCCACGGTACGCTTTCGCAGCTGATCACCGTCGAGGAGAAATACGCAACCGCGATCGAAACGGCATTCGGCGCGTCGATCCAGTTTATCGTGACCGACACGGAACACGACGCCAAGCGCGCGATCTCTTATCTGAAAGAAAACCGCGCCGGCCGCGCGACGTTCCTGCCCATGACGGCGATCCGCGCGCGCGACTTTGAGGTAAAGGGTCTGGAGGACGAGCTCGGATTCGTCGCGATGGCACAGGAGCTCGTGACCTACGACGCAAAATACGACGACGTGATCTGCGACCAGATCGGCCGCACGGCCGTTGCCGAGGACATCGACAGCGCGATCGCGATCGCCAAGAAATACAAATACGGATTCAAGATCGTCACGCTCGACGGTCAGGTCGTCAATCCCGGCGGCTCCATGACCGGCGGCTCCCGCGGACAGAACGCGGGATTCCTCAGCCGCACGAACGAGATCGAGAAGCTGCATGCCGCTGCGGACGCGCTGCAGAAGAAGCTGGACGAGGACGAAAAAACGCTGCTCGCGATGACCGAGGAACTCTCTTCGGTTGAGGCAGAGCTCGGCGGCGCGGACGCGGATCTGCAGCGTGCGCAGGAAGCGCGCATCCGCAAGGAGGGCGACCTGCACCTGATCGAGGATCGGGAGGCGTCCGTTTCCGGTGCGCTTGAGGAGCTGCGCGCCGAGCGTGCGCGCAACGACGAGCGTATCGCTGCGCTGCAAAAGCAGATACAGCAGGCGGACGTTTCGATTACCGAGCAGACGTGCCGCATGGACGCGCTGCAGGATGACCTGGGCGCACTGGGCAAGGACCGCGAAGCGCTCGAGGAAAAACGCGAAACGCTCGCGGCGATGGAATCGGAGATCCACCTTGCGATTCTGGCGTTCCGCAAGGATATCGAAGCAAAGCGCGAGATCATCGCTTCGTGCGAACGCGCGAAGGAGACGCGCGAGGACAGACTGTCCGAGATGCGCGCGGAGATTTCCCGCATCGAGGAAACGAATGCCGCGATCGAAAACGAGATCGCATCGCTCAAAGCGCAGGCGGACGCGCTGCATACGCAGGCGACCGAGAGTATGGCGCAGATCGAGCGCCTGACGCAGAACCGTACGGAATCCGAAGCGCGCAACACCGAGCTGCGTGCCGAGGAACGCGCGAAGAACGCCGTCAAGGAAACGCTCAGCGGCGAGCTTGCGCGACTGGAGGAGCGTCGGGACACGATGCAGAACGATCTGGAAAGCGCGCGCATGAAGCTGTACGACGAGTACCAGCTCACGCTGCGTGAAGCGGAGGAGCTCGGCATCACCGTCGAGGACCCTGCTGCGTCGCGCCGCAATCTGCAGGAGGTGCGCAACAAGATCCGCGCGCTCGGCAGCGTCAACGTCGGTGCGATCGAAGAATACCGCGAGGTTTCCGAACGGTACGAATTCATGAGCGGACAGATCGGCGATATTGAGAAATCCAAGGAAGAGCTGCTGACGCTGATCGGCGATCTGACCGGAAAAATGTCGGAGCGTTTCCGCGAGCAGTTCAAGCGCATCAACACCAGCTTCGGCGAGACGTTCGCCGAGCTGTTCGACGGCGGCAAAGCGGAGCTGTCGCTCGACGATCCGTCGCAGCCGCTCGAATGCAACATCAGCATCCGCGTGCAGCCTCCGGGCAAAAACGTGCAGAACATCGATCTGCTTTCCGGCGGCGAAAAGGGACTGTCGGCGATCGCGCTGCTGTTCGCCATCCTCAAGGTGTCGCCCGCGCCGTTCTGCGTGTTCGACGAGGTGGAGGCCGCGCTCGACGACGTGAACGTCACGCGCTACGCGCAGTACGCGCGCCGTATGACGCGCAACACGCAGTTCATCCTCATCACCCACCGCCGCGGCACGATGGAGGAGGCCGACATTCTGTACGGCGTGACCATGCAGGAGGAAGGCGTTTCCAAGCTGCTCGAGCTCAAGACGGCTGAAATGGCAAAACGGCTGGGCGTGCATTAACCGCACATAAAGGAGACCGGACATGGCAAAGTATCTGATCGTCAACGCGGACGATTACGGCCTGTGCCGCTCGTCCAACGAAGCGGTCGAGGAACTGTTTGAGACGGGAAAGCTCAAATCCTCCACCGTGATGCTGCCCGCACGCGCCGCCGAGGACGCAGTGCGCTTTGCGAACGATCACCCGCAGTATCCGATCGGCGTGCATCTGACGATGACGAGCGAGTGGCCGAGTTACCGCTGGAAGCCGCTGACCGACGGCAAATCGCTGGTCGACGCGGACGGCTATATGTGGCGTAACAGCAAGGACGTTGCGAAACACGCGAAGCTCTCGGAGCTGGAAGCGGAGATCCGCGCACAGGTCGACCGCGCGCATGCGATGGGCATGCACCCGTCGCACCTCGACAACCATATGGGCTCTTTGTACGGACACCAGACCGGACGGTTTTCGATCCTCAAGATGACGCTGCGCGTCTGCGGGGAATACGGCTACGCGTTCCGCATGTTCACGTCGACCGACAAGCGGCTGTGTCCGCGCGGCGTGCCGTATCCGGTTTTTCGCACGCTCGCGGTTCCGGCGCGCGTTTGGAGCCGGCGTTACGGCGTCGTACTGCCGGACTATCTGATCTTCCCCGACTGGACCGCGGAGCTGAAAACGAGCTACGCGCATTACCGCGAAACGATCCTGCGCATCTGGACGGATATTCCCGACGGCGTGACGGAGACGTTCGTGCATCCGTGCGTCGAATCGGATGAGATCAAGTCGTTCATCGGCGGGTGGAGAAACCGTGTTTGGGAATATGATCTGCTGCGCGACGACGAAACGCACCGGTATCTCCGGGAGCACGGCGTGCAGATGATCAGCTTCCGGGAACTGATCGAAATGAAGCGAGGGAAAGCATGAGAAAAATCGTTCTTTGCGTTCTGTGTCTGCTGCTGCTCGCGTCGTGCGGCAGGCAGCCGGCGATCGTTTCGGGCGACACGGACGAGGAAGAGATGTTTACGCTCGACCTGTCCGGCGAGATCGAGACCGCGGCGCAGCCGCAGGCTAAGGAAACGACCTGTAAACTTCTCGAAAAGGACGGCGAGCGCATCGGATTCGAGATGCGGTTCCGCCGCACGGACGCGATCGATACGCTTATGGCCAGTCCGGACAACTTTTATTTTGCCGTGGTGCAGTGCGGCAAAACGAAAACGATCGTGCCGACCGAGGAGATTCGGGTGCTTGTCGACGTGCCGACCGATTCGTTCGTGCTGACGCTGCTCGTGCCGAAGGACACAAAATATCCGCAAAACAGCGCGACCGTTTCGTTCTATATTTCTTCCCGCGAAGACGGCGCTTCCAGGGCACTTTTTGCGGCGCAGGAGACGGTCGATATTTCCTGAAACGAAAAACGATGCGCTTTTCTGCAAAAAAATGTTCTTCCTGCTAAAGAAAAGCGGAAAAACACTTGCAAAAAAGGCGCGTATGGTATAAAATTTATTTGTAATTCTCAAAACCGGAGGAATAATAATTATGGTATCAGCAGGCGATTTCAGAAACGGCGTGACATTTGAGATGGAGGGTCAGGTTTACCAGATCATCGAATTTCAGCACGTCAAGCCCGGCAAGGGCGCCGCGTTCGTGCGTACCAAGCTGCGCAACGTGATCGGCGGCGCGGTCGTCGAGCGCACGTTCAGCCCCACGGACAAGTTCCCCACGGCGTACATCGAGCGAAAGGATATGGAGTATTCCTACAACGACGGCGATCTGTACTACTTCATGGATCCCGAAACGTACGACATGGTGCCGATCAACAAGACCGATCTGCCCGATTCGTTCAAGTTCGTCAAGGAAAACTTCGTCTGCCGCGTTCTGTCCTACAAGGGCAACGTATTCGGCCTTGAGCCGCCGAACACCGTCACGCTGACCGTGACGCAGACCGATCCCGGTTTTGCCGGCAACACGGCGACCAACGCCACCAAACCCGCCACGCTCGAGACCGGCGCCGAAGTCAAGGTGCCGCTGTTCATCAACGAGGGCGAGGAGATCATCATCGACACCCGCACCGGCGAGTATCTCAGCCGCGCGTGAGAACACATTGAACAGCAGGAGGCGATTGCAATGACATTGACCGAAAAAGCCGCCTATCTCAGAGGCCTTGCAGAAGGACTGAATCTGGACGCGGAAAAACCCGAAACCAAGATGTTCCAGGCGATCATGGACGTTCTGGATGATCTGGCGCTGACGTCAGCCGATCTGGAGGACAGCATCGCGCGCATCAACGAGCAGCTCGGTGCGGTCGACGAGGATCTGGACGAGCTGGAAACGTTCGTGTATGACGAGCTGGACGACGAGGACGAGATCTTCG
>JAEEGL010950631.1_pt1 | contig 20378 bp, 20 predicted proteins | sample 9134231 | NCBI WGS metagenome assembly JAEEGL01 (sample SAMN16246548, study PRJNA631951) | gut metagenome | biome: gut microbiome; feature: rumen; material: fiber-attached | host: Bos | place: Iran: Karaj | collected 2018-10 | reverse complement strand
TTTGTCTCGGCTAACCATGTACACCCTGGCATTCCCGAAGGATGCAAAAATGGCCGACACGTTTGCACCCATGGTCCCGTTGGCTCCCACCACGGTGACGGTTTTTGGATTTATCATATATTCTTATTTGGTTTCTTGGTTCTGCTATCTCTTATGCTACATCAAAGTCTATTAGTTCAAACAGGATGTTATCTTTAGTCACTTCGGGCAATGTGCCGTCTGTTAAATCTCGGAAGATGAGGTTAAAGGGTGAATGTTCTACGAACTTGGGCACTCCACAATAAACGCCCTTGCTCAAATCTGCACCATAGCCAATGTAAAGGTTGAAAGGACGGCCATGTAGTTTCTTCAAAGAGACCAGCCCATCTTTATCGTGATAGACCAATTTCTTGAATCCAGGCTTGATGGGGCTAACTATCATGTCGCCATTCTTGAAGTACTCCATGGAAGGATTCTTCAAGCGCCAGTCCATGATTTCCTTATCCCAGTAGCGGGTATAAGTATAGTCTTCCCTCTGATAAAGGTTCTGTCCCATACCTACCTTAAAGGTTAGTGGTCCTATAAGTTTAAACTTTAGGTGCTTTAAGAAACCGTGAGTACTCTGAGCATTGGCCACTCCTATAACAAACTTGTATCCATTCTCTGCTGCATACTCGTAGGTTTTCTCAGCCAGAATGGTGAACAGTCGCTTGCCTCTATGCTCAGGATGTGTAGCGGTATTCAACGACAATACGCCCAATATCTTTTTGCCCTCTATACTCATATAGATGGGCATAGTCACATAGTGCGCAGCCAACACGTCACCCATATATGCATTAAAACCCACAATCTTTCCTACAGGGTTGTCTGCATACTGCCAACGCATGTACTCCAGGTTGAACTTCTCAGCGTGCCCCTCAAATGCTAAACGCATTAACTCGAGAATCTCTTGCAGAGAGGCCTCATCAACCTTTACTTGTTCTATTCGGTAATCCATTAATCCTTCAACTTGATTGAGTCAACAGAACTCTTGATATGCCCTTTAGACGATGCACCAAATACGACAGACTGAACGTTTAGATCATTGACATAGTCAAATGACTGTTTTGGTGTGATACTTCCTGAAGCGAGAACATTCATAGCCATCAGCTGGTATTTGCTTGGATCATTTGCCGCTATAACTCTTTCGTACTCTTCCTTAGAAGGGTACATATTGAAACCAGCAGCATTGATACTTGAGCAGATACAAACCTGGTCAATGCCCCATTGTTCCAACTTATTCTTCAGATAAGGCATATTCAGCGTGATGAAGCCAGGAATCACCTTATGCTTCTTCCAAATATACTCGCAGTAGTGCTCAAACACCTCCTTGATGTCATAGCCCAAAAGCAGGTCTGTTATTACGTTCTGAAGGAACAGAACCTTCACGTCAAGGCCCTTGAACATCTTATACTCCACATCAATGAGCATTTCCATCATCCTCATGGCATCCTTGGTAAACACTGCCGTTGCTCCCTTGCCAATCATGCTCAGCACGCCACCGGCGGAATTGCCTTTAAACAGTACTTCGGTAACAGCTGGGATAATACCCAACTCGTTCACCATATCAGCATACTTATGAGGATACGGGATACTAGGATACCAAGTTAGGTTGCCATATTTTGCCTTGTTCTCACGGAAGTAGTCTGTAATCTCCTGGGCTTTCTGGTTGCTATTCAGCATAATGGCACTTACGCCACAATCAATCGCATCATCATATACTTTCAAGATATTTTCAAGATGGCTGAAATACTGTGACAGCTCCTCTGCCTTTTCCTGTGAACGGTGATTAATGCCAAAAAACTGGTTGTCACCAAATACAATTTTATCTATTCTTTCCATGTCGCTTCCTCCTATCTTTTGTCATTTTCAAAAATACCATGAATCAATTCCTGAGAGTCAGCGGCCTCTCTGAACGAGCATCCTTCTGCTTTCTTATTCTCCAAGATTGCATCTGCGAAAGTGTAGAGCTGGTTGGTAAAGCCAACGCCTCTTACATAGTAGGCAGCTTTCACTGGTATCATATTCATGGGTACCGTAGTCCAACCCTTTTGCAGACCCAGTTCTGTATTGTCTTCACGCAGGAACACCTTATAGCCATAGAAGTCTGCCAGGATTTTGCCCTTATCACCCATGATCTCAACCTTCATCATCGGTTTCCTGTAAGTGAAGTCGCTCCAGTCAACATGTAATGACACATTCACACCATTCGGATAACCAATCTCTGCAGAGCATACATCTTCTACGCTATTGTTGTAAATATAGTCCAGAACCGAACCATAGAGTTTTTCTGGCTTTCCAAAGAAGTACTCCATCAGGTCAATGATGTGAGCGCCCATCTCGTAAGTGGCGCCACCACCGTTCTCACGCTTTGAACGCCAACCCTCTTTCTTCTGAGGAGCTGTGATTGTTGCGCTATAAAACTGGGCATTCACGTGAGCGACCTTACCTATTAAGCCCTTCTGCATGTATTCTTTCACGGTATTCCATACAGGATCAAAGCGGTTCACATAACCAACCTGGTTTACGACACCTTTAGCCTCGAACATATCAGCAAGTTCGTATGCCAACTTAGGATCTGTGGTGAATGGTTTCTCACAGAAAACGGCAATGCCTTTTTCACAAGCCAGTTTGCAAACAGGGTGATGTAGAAAAGATGGTGTACAGACTATGATTCCGTCAACCAATCCGCTATTGATGAGGTCTTTGTAGTCCTCAAACATTTTCACTCCCGGCAGATACTTTTTAATCATGTTGAGCATTGTGCTCGACGTATCAGCTATGGCCGTCATCTCCACTGCCGGATGCGTGTTGATGATGCTGTAATGGGTCAAACCCATACGGCCAAAACCAATGATTCCTATACGTACTTTATCCATATAACTTTAATTATTTTCGTTTTCCTTTTCAATACACTTATCGATACACTCTTTATAGATACTGGAAATACGTTTCCAATTATATCGTCTCAAAGCTATTTCGTTCAAATCCGTCTTCAACTTCTTAAGTGTTATTTCATCCATCTTCTTAAGAATATCAACCAATTCAGGAACAGATTCAAAATAAACAGATTTATGCTCAGTTGTTTCTAAATTAGTTGGAACTTTAAAACAAACTACCGGTAATCCCAAATACATTGCCTCTACTAGAGATGGTGCTGTACCACACATACTGTGAGTATGTAAATACAAGCTGGCATTACTGCGAATCGTATTCAACTCTTTTTGGTTGTAAATGGCATTTAGGAGAATAATATTTGAATATTTGCCAGCATTCTCTGCATACAACTTCTGCCCATATTCAGACTTTTGCCAGTTAGATACTATTACAACCTTCCGCTCTGGTACTTGCTTGTATGCATCAATAACCATATGAATGTTCATATCTTCTTGAGCACGCGAAACCGTAACATCATATTGATCATTCAAAAAAGGATACTTGTCCAACATCTCTGGGATAATTGGTTCTGCAATAGCATGGTCGCCACCATACTCTGCTAATAAAGCTTTTACATGGTACTTATCCTCAAATGAAGACACATTAGCAGCATTGTCAATTATGATAAAATCTGCATACTTAGCTTGTAATCCCTCCATCCATTTTTTGATGGCAACTTCTATCTTACCAAACAGTTTAGCACCTCTTACCTTTTCCATCTCTCTGCCACCTATTGCATTGAGTACTATATGCTTATGTGTAAATTTCTTAAACCACATAGCTGGTGCACAACTGCACCCCAGGACTACTAGCACATCATGCTTTCGAAGAGAACGGAGAATTGTCAGTCCATCATAAATTATAGATTGCCACCCGTTCGCTCTCAACTTAGTGTAGATGAGTTTGGTGTTCCTATATGTCTTCAGTTGCTTCTGTTCTGGTGTTTTGGAACAATAGCAGTAAAGGTCATAATCCTCATTCAGATCGCGAGCCAGATATTCTGCTAATGTTTCAATACCACCATAGTTAGCAGGGATTCCATTGGTTCCAACAAGAACGACTTTCTTTTTCTCCATCATCAATCTAAATAGTTTTGATAGTATTTCTCAATATATTCCTTTAAAGAAACTTTCCAGTCACGCATAGCATTTACACCACGGATGTCAAGTTTACGTGTCCATAGGCGCTCACAAGCAGGTCGGTCTGCGAAATACTCTTTAGCAAAGTATTCAGATGTAACCACATTTATCTTGATTTCATCCTGCTTGCCCAGAATATTAAGTAACTCTTGGCAAACTTCCAAACGGCTGGTTTGGCCACCACAAACACAGTTATAAAGCCCCCAATATTCTTTCTGAATAAGGTTCTTTACTGTGCGTGCGAAGTCGTGAGTATAGGTTGGCGTACCGTCCTTATCATTCACAATGAACAACTCCTTTTTGCCGTCCTTCAACTGTTTCATAATCTTCTGGATGAACTTCTTGTCCTTGCTCGGGCCTGCACCCATCATCCACCCAGCACGGCATACCAGATAGCGTTTTGCATTCTCTACCACAAAGCGTTCACCCATATACTTGGAACGTGCATATACGCCCAGCGGATTAGGTTGATCCCAATCATCGTAGAGTTGTTTCTTACCATCGAAGATGCCTGCTGTACTGATATACAACAGAGGTATATCCAATGCATTGGCAATATACACTGCATTCTCCACGCAGAGGGTATTGGTCAAATATACCTCGTCTGCATTCTGCTCGCACCACTCCAAATCCGTATAGGCTCCCAGATGAAACATATAGTCCGGTTTAAACTCCTCTACATCCTTCTTGTAGGCCTCGTAATCACGGAAATCCAGGAACGACAGCCATTCTGCATTCACGTCCTTGTCCGTACACTTGATGATGTAATCATCCTTGAACTGCTGGTAGAAAGCCTCTCCCAGCATACCGCCACATCCAGCAATATAAATTTTCTTTTTATCCATTGTATAAATGTTTATTTTATTCTTTGAATCTAAAATCTCCTTCAAGTCTCGCATGATCATTCATCCGTATTCCAGTCTTCACAATTCTAGCTGGCACACCTACTACCATACTGTTGTCAGGAACATCTTTAGTGACAATTGCCCCCCCCCCAACCACGCATTCGTTACCTATATGAACGCCGGGGCAAATAAGGGAATTAACACCCACAAAGCAGTTATTTCCAATATAGGTATCCTTGAAATAATAACTTCCATCGGGCTTCACAAAGATATGTTCGTGCGCCAGTATCGTTGTCCCAGAGGCTATTAGACACCCCGATCCTATATGAATACCCTTTCGATTCAGTTTATCCAATCCCACATTATGCTCAATCACCGTGTTCTTATTTATATTGACGTATCCCAACCAATGTAGCCAACACATACGCCACCTTCTTGCCACCCTAGCCAACAAGTATATGATATTCATATTTTAATGTTTTTATTAATATTTAAGCCATACTCTCATAGAGCGCCTTAAGCCTCTTTGCAACAGCTTCAATGCCATACCCCTTCGTCAAGAACAACTCTCTACCATTGAAGGGTTCTTCTGAAGTCAACACTTTCGTTACACACGTTGCCAATTCCTCAGCCGTAACCCCTTTAGTCACATAGCAGCCAGGAATATCACCCATCATATCGGGAACGTTGCCCACTGGTGTACTGACAACTGGAGTGTTACAGCAAAGACACTCTTTTACGGAGTTCGGAGACCCCTCAAAATCTGATGTCATCAGGTGCAAGTCACAGGCATTCATATAGGTTGGAATTTCTTCACGTGGCGTATTTGACAACTCTACTGATACGATGTTGTTAAAATCCTTTTTTAAAAGTTCCAGAACTTCCACATAACGGTCGTGACGTTTTTGGGTTCGAGTACCTTTATTGGAATCCATATAGAGGATATATCGCTTATCCAAGTCCCAACCTAATTTCTTCTTGCAGACATTCCTGTCCATCGGACGGAAGAAGTCCGCATTCGTCCCGTTAGGCAGATACACCACATTTTTCTTATTCAGTAAATATGTGGTGTTTTTGATAATGACTTTATCAAAAGCGGCATATAGCAGTCGAAACAGAAGCATACCACCAAACTCCCTTGTAGGGTCATTCTGGTAGGATACCACGCATTTATGTCCGAAGGTTCCGCCTGCCAAAAGAAGTATCAAACCACTTATAGAATGATGACAATGAATAACATCGTAATGATTCTCCCTAAGTAATTTACGAACTCTTTTTATTGATGCCCTGTGAGCCTTCATTCCACCTTCTTCTTTGCCATTGCTAAAAAACACGTCGCACCCCACCCCTTCGTTGCGGAGTGATTCCACCTGCTCTTTTACGAAAATACCAAAAACGGGATGCGCTTGAGTTGGGTAATTGGCTGTAATATGTAATACTTTCATATTCACTATTCTTAAAAGAACAAACTGTATGTTTTATTATAGAAGATGTCTTCGTTGTCAACCATTCTCAGGAACGTTATAAATAAGAGTATCCCATAAACGAAAGTCATAGTAGTTAATGATAATTTTAAAAATGGCGGTTTTCTTTTAGCATAGCGTAGAATTACAGGAATTCCAATAATTTCGCTAATCTCGAAATAAGTCCTTAATCTATACAGGCCGAACACCTCTGTACCTCCGATATATATTACCACATTTAGAACTAAACAAATCAATAAAAGAAAATTTATATTTTTTAGAAAAACATCTTTGCCAAGAGCCATGATAAAAACAAGCAAAATATATGTCTTCATTAGAGTTCTCGCTACTGAAGACTCAGTTTCTTTACCGATATAATTTGCGTAGTATTCCGTAAAAGAAGCCATAAAATTAGTTATTATATTAAATGCTATTGTTGTTCCAATTGTCAACGCTAGCAAAATTATTATATTTCTCCTTGTTGTTTTAATTCCATATATATAATATATAGGGAATAGAACAATTGATGTTGAATGAAAAGATAAAGCTAATAGGCAACAAATTATGAATTTTATTTGTTTTCGCTCAATAACATATTTAAAAGACAAAAGTCCAATTGATACTGCAATAAACTGTCTTAATAAAACTAATGAGAAAGAAAAGTCTATTAAATAAAAAATACATAAAGACAACAAAATGTCAGGAGAATATTTCGATATAAACTTACCAAATAAAAAATAAATCCAAAATGCAATAACAAATAAGAAAAATTGAAATGGTATTCCTAATCTGTTTAAAAAGTCATTTACTGTTTGATATCCAACATTAACACTATCTGTTCCAAATCCATAATCTATGGGCTCGCCTGTTTTATATAATACTTCATAGCCATCCAAGTCTGTATAATTTCCAGGAGCGCGTAAACCTGCAAAAAGAATGAGAGTAAAAATACCCCCCCAAAACCATATGTTTCTTTTTGAGTCTTTATGCAAACATATGAATAGTAAAAAAAACAAATAGAATACTATATGATATAGAGTAAACATAGAATTGTCAATTATTTTGCAGTCAAATATATAGCAGTGCTAGTTTAATAAGAATGAGTTGCAGAAAACCTTTTTATATAATCAATACACAACGAATCAATATCTTCTTCATTTTTAATTATAAAACTTGTACTTTTATCATTTGTAAGTTTGCGATATCTTGATATAACGCTGTTTGGGGATCCTTGTCTCGGTATTTCCAGAACATCTTGAGTTCCTATATAATTACTTAAAATATACGAACCTCGTGAAATATAATGAATATTATCTTTCCAGTTATTGGAATGGTACATACCATTATAAGAACCACTGCAATAAAAATTACCACCAACAAATATATTTTTACTTATAATCATACCTTTATTACCTTCATAGTTGTTGCCTAAGACATTGCATCGTTTTTTACGTGACTCTGGGTATCCAAAACCGGAATCGCCTGCAAATACAACTATATTATTATCAAAGCGACAATTCTCATATTTTACATCTGGATCGTTTCTAAGAAAATCCTCCCAACCCTGACAACAATGAGAAATTAGATTATTCCTAAACACAATATTCAGAGGGGTAGCCTTACCACAACCTGAGCCTTGGATAGTACAGCCACAATCGTAGCAACGTGATATATAGTTGTCCTCAATAATACAGTCTGATGATGTCCGATACAGCCAGAACCCTATTCCATTTCCCAAACAAACGTTTTCTGTACTGTTTAGCATCATGCTTCCACCAATTATATCTATACGACAATTTATTACCGTATCTGTGCCGATTAAATCAATTCCACCTGAACCAAATCCCTTAATATTCACATTTTCAACAGATGAGTCATTCAGACTTAAACCGCAATGGCTGCCAACAGTAATAGCCAAATTTAAATCATTGGGATTACCAGAATAATATAAATAAACAATATCAAAACACCTACTTCCATCTCGCGTATAGTCGTTTGTGTTGCATTGATAAAAGTCCCAATCTCTATTAAGCTTTTCTAAAGAATACAACCTCATACCATGAATTTTATCGTCCTCTGGTTCATAAAAGCAACCAATGTTATTTAACTCTGAAGAACCCGAAACTACAAATCCAGATGATTCAAGCGATGTTAGATCAAGCTTCCAAACATTTTCCTTCTGTTTCTTCCATTGTCCTTTTTTAATATATCGGATTCCATTTATCTCAGGATTCACCCCATCACCATAACGATGAAGATGCTGCTTATTAAGCCCAACATACTCATAAAAGATGTCTCCCGCTTTAAGATAAATATTTTTCCCTTTCTTTTGTGCTGTACTTATTGTTTTAAGAGGATCATCTATTTTTAAACCCGTATTATTGTCAGAACCAATAGAAGATGATACATAAATCTCTTGTGCGTTACCGTTACAAGAAGTAATATAGATAAACAACAATAAAAAGAAAAATATCTTCACCAACTTTGTCATACTCTATCGAACTTATCCAATAATTATGAGTTCAGAAAGGACGCTAGCCCCTGAACATAACTCTCCCTATTGAAATAATCCTCAAAAATCCTTTTATATTCTTTGCTTATCTTTTCCCCTTCAAACGAGTTATTCATAAAAGCAATAATTTGGTCTGCCACATTAAAATTATTATCAACACAACACAAATAATTGTAACGGGTAGAAAGATCCCTAAAACTCATAACGGTAGAAGAAAAAATAGGAATAACACCATTAGCAAGATAAGTTCCCAACTTTGTCGGGGTCGCCACATTATTGATAATGCTGTCCTCTCTGATAATAAAACCAAATTTACAATCCGCTAGCGCTTTATCCATTTCAGATTGGGATACACAATCTACCGAATAATTCCTAATCCTGGCCTCATCTATAAGCACTTTGGCCTTGTCTATTTCCTTTGAATATATTTTTAGGTAAACATCATTTCTCTTACTCTCTATTTCACTATATATTTTAAGAATTGCATCAAACCCTTGCCATGCTTGAACACCTCCTGCGTAACAAAATACATTTTTATCATATTTGCCTATTGCATTAAAGCTATCTTCATTTAGTTCAGAATTAAAGCAAGGCATAATAAATACAGAAGTACGGTCTATCTGCATCTTATATTTCTCTTCGAAATGCTCAAATAGATATTTAGACACACCTATTTTATATTTTACCGTTTTAAGAGATAGCTTTTCTAAAAACGAATAAACTTTGAAGCGTAATTTCGAGCCCGTCATCAGGCACACCTCTTCCGGAGTTATTCCCTGATACCAATAGATAAAATTTCGGTGACCGGTAATATAAAGAATCGCAAATGATTTTAATGTTGTTGCCAATACGTAAGCATCTTTAGCTATTCCTCTTACGCTACCAATAGAACAACTGTCTAACATTATACAATCAGCGTTGGTTTTCCTCAAGGCATCCAATATAATGTTATAATAAAACTCCGTTACATTACGTAAGTCTTCTTTAAAATAATATACCTTCATGCTATCAAATATTTACTTGCAAGAAATCTATATAGTTTACGCTCTCACTGTGCCTTCCTAATGCATTTATTATCTTATCCGTTGAATTAGTATAATCTTTAGGATGGTCAATATAGCAATATACTGGCTGCGGCTTGTGAATTAGTAATGCATTAATTACAGATAATGGACTTTTAAATGAGAAAGTGAACATTAACTTATAGTCTTTGCTCATACGATTAATTGTATGGGGGGGGGCTGCAACTGCCGTTTGTTTACTTCTTTGATGAGTCCCATCAGCAAATCTTTGGTAGTGTTGACCTATTCGACCATAGAGACGGTCTAATAAAGCCATGATGACACTTCTATGGTAACTCGTTATTGGCACCTCTAGGAACTCACCATTTTCAACCTCCTTGCAGACATCCTCGCTAAATCTATACATCGCCTTATCTGGCATAACCCTAAAATCATATCCTTGCTCCTTCTTTTCGCAATATACTCCAAGCGATGCAGACGAGTCTATCTTTATCCCACTTGCTTCAAACCCTTTCTTTAGTTTATCAAATGGCTGTACAGCCCAACCACCTGCTCGGAAAGCTACTATTTTGTATCCTGGTTCTACTTCAGCTGCCAATTTATTCAGGTAATCTGTTCCCTTATGGAACATACCTACAATGGTCTCTTCGTCGAGAGATGACAAGCTATAGTGTGTAAAATCAGCAAAATCCCATGTTCCGTCGCCATTGTACTTGGCATCTATCCAATGAGGGTGCAAATGCAACTCAACGCGATGACCGCGCTTCACCATATCCCGAATCTGTTTTTTCAACATCTCCAGATCTGCGACAGCTCGTTCGTCTTCCTGCTTTTCCAGCTCCCGAAACATTAGGTAGTCCACAAAGAAATTCCCGCGGAATCCATTCTGCTCCATCACATCCATCAACTTATTTGTTGGCTCAATGATGGACTTTAGCACTGTTCCTGACTTATCCCCAAAAAAAAGCTCGTAGTCGTAGGAAAGTATGATTTTCTTTTTCTTCATACAATTTTTACCAGGCAATTTATCATCAATTCAGAGATAATCCTTTTTTGAGGAAATCGCCACATATACTTCTTCTCATTTCCAGTTTTCTTCGCACGTCATCCCAATTAATAGGTTGCATAGCAATTTCCAGATAATTATTATCATCCTCTGTTATCAGTCTTTCCTTAATTCCCAATTCTCCGAGCAAAGATTCAAATCTTGCCATTCCTCTTCTCTTGTTGCCTATTACAATGAAGGGCTTCTCGAAAAGAATGGAAAACACCATAGCGTGGAATGAATCAACAACAATGAAATCACCGAAACAAAAACCTGCCAGCCATTTCTCAATCGAAGGAGCTATTCTTTCTTTTACTGACGCGTTTGAATCCTCGGTTTTAGTATTTATCTGGATAACTGATAACTCAAGTTTTTTGGCAACTTGAGTAGCTATTGCATTTTTTTTCTCATCTTTATCAAGAAAATAGCAATTAACAGACCCTCCTTGCAAAGGATGCTCCTTAGCAAACGGAGCGTAAAAGTTCTTATCCCACAGCATTGTTGGGTCAAGAACATGTAAAGCCTCCACATTAAGTTGGTCCTTACATAGTTTCACCCCGCTTTCCTCGCGTACGGACAGGCCATCAAAAGACCTTGCAAGCTCATAGCACCTACGGGTCTGGCTTTCTGTATATTCCCAGACATCTACTCCAAATGAAGGAGCGTAGGAAACTTTTCTAAGCTTTAAGTCTTTTGCAAATTCAAGCCAATAGTCCATAACATTAGGAACGTTACGAGGACGCCATGTTTGGTCGCTTCCTACTACTATTGCATCATAGTTTCCTTCAGTCACTTTCAAACTAAGTTCACTGGAAGAAAAGACACTGACTACATCTTCCCTGAACCTATCAATAAAGTGCTGTTGCTCTTGCATGATTACTTTGGGATAATAGCCACTATAGAATATAGGACCTCTGTACCCTCTCAAAAGTCTTTTAGCAATTCGTTTTACTGCCCTCTTACCATTAGTAATAATGCTTTCTTTATCTGGTTGACGGTCAAATATCGTCACTTCACACCCTAACTCTTTTAACTTTGAGTAAAGTGCAAAGGTCTGAAGTATGCAACCATGACTATAATGGAGTGGAAATACAACCAAAGCAACTTTCATATGTATTTTTATTTGAATAATTTGCGATAGATTCGACCTATGAGCTGCCTGATCCTAGCATACAATGATGGATTCCCTAATATTGCAACCTTTTCGCTTACAGAATGAGCTTTGTCAAAAAAATAGTATTCTCTCTTATTAGGGAAGAACTTTCTATATTTTAAAATATCATAAATGCTCCTACGAAGTAAAGGTGAGCTTATATGGACAGATGAATTTCTAGACTCAATATCAGTGTATTTAACATTATGTAATTGCAATCCCAACTGACTTATTATTTTTTTTCCTTTTTCTGTGTTTGCCATTATTACACTGACGCCCTTATCATCGTCCAGCTCCGGTAAGAGGGTTTCTATACCCCAGAAATCAGCCAATGTTACGTCACTACCACTTCTGAGGTCTCGCACAGGACATTGATAACATGAAGGGCGGAGATACAGGTTGTAGTTATTGAAGCCTAAGAAATAAGGGTCTTTATCGTGAATATGTGAGAGCGAAACTGAATTTTTCTTGCCATCGGCCGTAGCCTCGGCAAGGGTGAGAGCGAAACTGAATTTTTTCCAGCCTAGCCTCTTGTCTCTGAATGCAATACCCTCTATTCTTACATCATTATGCCCAAGGAGGGTATCACCTTCAGAGATGGGAAGATTAGGGGAAAGCGAAACTGTATTTTCGCCCTCTCGGGCGTTTTCTTTTATTTCTCTAATATATTCCTGCCATACCATAGGAGAAGGAACCCCATGACATATAACATCGATAGTTAATAAGTTTTCATAGTCCTTCCGGAGGAATTTTCTTAATCCTGCTATTTGGCATGGTGTCCCAGAATAGAGTACTTGTCTGCCTTTTTTAAGAAAACCCCTTGCTTGAGAATAGGTCTTACCTATTCGACTCTGAACGTATTTAGAACCCATAAAGGCTAACAATCCAGCCTCGTTTTCAGAATATGCATGTACAACATTCCACTGTTCATCAAATTTGGCACCAAAAACAACACCACCTTCTGAGATAATGTGTTTTGCAAGAAGAATGAAAATACCCCCAGACGAGGATTTCAATCGTTCTTCCTCATTATCATTTATAGCTGCATATGATGACAATGGTTTACGAGACTCATCAGTATTCAATACAGGACATACTTTCTCGCAAAGACCACATTGAATGCATATCGTTTCATCGACCTTAGGGTAGCGAAAACCCTCACTATCTTGATTAAAACAAATGCATTGTTTAGGGCAGGCCTGCACGCATGCTTCGCAACCGCAACACTTTACTTTATCTGTTATTCTTATCATGACGAACTACTCTATTGAAAACCACAACAACCTTTGAATTAACAAATGCACGTTCCCCTTTGGAAAGTCCTATTGAATAAGCAAAGACTGCTACTATCAGCATGCTAACGACACAGACAATGATTGTAAACCATATTCCTTCAGGTAATATTAAACGCACTAGGTAAGAGAAACCTAATGAGAGCAGCGAAACCATAAGACATGGAAGCATCACCGAAGAAAAGAACTTCCTAATGGATAGTTCTATCATTGGTCTTACAATGAACAACCGAGCGAGGAAAGCAATGATGCAGATTGAAAGATGGACAATATATACGGAAGAAGGATCTCCGCCAAGTTTTAATACAACGTAAGCGATTGGTACAATAGATAACAAGATTCCACCAATTATAGACTGGTATTTTTTTACATTTCCTGTAGCAGCTGCCGCTGTCATCAGAGGCCTTGCCATAGAGTCAATAATTACTATAGCTAACAGTATTCTTACAAAAGGAACTGTGTATTCTGGGACGATTTTAAGCCATAGCGTCAATATTGTTTCCGTTTCCATGACTATAGGCAATGCAAATAAGAGCAAGAGGTAGCATGCGAACTTTGATGAACGGAAGAGGAGTTTATGCATTTCTTCCAGGTTGTTCTGGGCATATAACTTCGTTATCTGCGGATTAACAGCCATCAGGAAGTTTGTTGAGAACTGCGCAATGGCAGTTTCTACTTGTACAGCTATTCCTCGTGCTGCATTAACAATAGGTCCAAAGAAAACATTCAATAGCAGGTTCAATCCAGTTCCAAAAAGGGTTGCTGCTAGGTTACCCCAAATGTTCCAGCCTGCAAATTTTCCGATTTCAACAAGAAGTCCTTTATTTACACCCTTTACCAAGACAGATTCTTCATAATGTCTCTTGCAATACTGCGTGTATACAAGCGCTATAAACAGCTGCACAACAGCAACCAAGATAGCATATAGAATAAGTTTATCACCGCTATAAATCAATAGGACATACACTATGGCAAGTTTAAGTGACGTTTCCAATATTGAGATAACGGCAAAAACACCCATTTTCTCATGAGAAACAATAATCGAGTTGTATGGGGCACTCATCACTTGTATTACCATCGTCACTATCGAAAGCTGATACACCCACATAGCCGCAGTCATTCTGGCTTCTGGTACTACCATCTTGTTGTAAAAGAACCAGAGTCCTGCTGTTTCTGCTAATAAGACTATACATAATGATATAATGGCGTGAATGCAGACACTAGTTGTAAATACTTTTTTTAGCTGCTCATAATCGCCTTTACCTAATTCGAATGTCAGATAGCGTTGAGTTGTAGTTATCAGAGCACCGTTTAAGAAAGCAAACATTGTAACCACACTACCTACAACATTATAAATACCATAGTCCTCAACACCAAGAGTATTGAGCACAACGCGGCTGGTATAGAGCGAAACTGCCATTATAAGCAACATTCGCCCATAAAGGAGCAGTGTGTTCTTTGCTATTCGTTTATTATTTGATGCACTATCAGACATAATCATTCCTGTATGCTAGGGGTATTCCCAAAAAGGTATGAGCAATGATTTGAACTACTACACAGCTGCTACACTTGCGCGTAGGAGCGGTAGCCGCTATTACTTCCATCTGCTCACCTCATTATGTGCCTGCCGTATAAGACTGGCTATTAGTTCGTCTCTTGTCATAATTAATAATCTTTATTGATTTCATGTTACGTTAATTGCAAACTACAAACAAAATGTTTTAGGATTCACTATACCTCGTAGCGCTCTACGGCTTCGCCATTGAGAGCACGAACAATACGTGAGCAGGCTTTACCGTCGCCGTAAGGATTCACGGCCTTGCTCATGCGTTCGTAGGCCGCGGAGTCGTCCAGCAGGGTCGAGACCTCCGACACAATCAGGTCGTGGTTCGTGCCCACCAGATGCACCGTGCCACTCTTCAGCGCCTCAGGCCGTTCGGTGGTGTCGCGCATCACCAGCACGGGCTTGCCCAGTCCGGGAGCCTCTTCCTGAATGCCGCCTGAATCGGTGAGCACAACGGTCGATTTCTCCATCAAGTACACGAACTCCAGGTACTGCAGCGGCTCAATAAAGAAGAAGTTAGGACGAGTCAAATCCTCACCAAACACCTCGTGAATAGGCTTGCGCACGTTCGGGTTCAGGTGCATTGGATACACAAAGTCAACATCCGGATACTTCTCTGAAAGATCCTTCATGGCGGTCACCATGCTAATGAAACCCTCTCCAAAGTTCTCTCTTCTGTGACCTGTAATAAGAACTAACTTCTTACCACCGTGTAATCTGGTCACATCGTATCCAGCATTTTTAAGCACATTGATTTGCTCATCAGCAAGTGCTTTGTCCGTCTTCAATTTTTCTACCACCATGTGGAGAGCATCAATGACAGTATTGCCAGTGACAAATATCTGCCCATGAGCCTTTTCTTCTTGTAAGTTCTTTTCTGAGAGCGGAGTCGGAGCAAAGTCATACGTTGCAATGCGTCCCGTAATCTGACGGTTCATCTCCTCCGGCCAGGGGCTGTAGATATTGTGAGTACGGAGGCCAGCCTCCACGTGACCCACGGGAATCTGCTGATAGAATGCAGCCAGAGCTGCAGCCGTTGATGTTGTGGTATCACCATGAACAAGTACTACATCAGGTTTACACTCCTTGAAGACATCACGCATACCCGTCAGTACACGGGCCGTCACGTCATACAGGTCCTGCCCCTGTTTCATGATGTTCAGGTCGTAGTCCGGCTTGACATCAAAGATGGTTAGTACTTGGTCCAACATCTCTCTGTGCTGACCTGTAACACAGACTATTGTTTCAAACTCATTCGGATGCTTCTGGAACTCCTTCACCAGCGGGCACATCTTGATGGCCTCCGGTCGCGTTCCAAACACTAACATTACTTTTCTCATATATTCGTATTTCAAATTGCTTTAATAAATGCATTTGGTGAACCAATAAGGTCACGATGGTGGTACAATCCCATGATAATGATTGGCTCTATATCCTCTTTTGTGACTTCCAACTGTGGACGAAGACGTTCAACAACCATATCCATGTTCATCATACTATCAGTCGAAACCTCTCTCATCACGAACTCACGCAGTATAAATTTGATTGCCGCCTCGTTTATTGCATCGCTGTAACCCAAAGGCTGCAGCCATGCCTTCATCTCTTCAATTGAATGAAGAGCGCCATTGAGGACCTGTTCCTTCAATGGCTCTGACACTTCCTTGATGTTCTTGACTGGTGGCGTTATAAGTGGCATGAGAGGCCTGTAGTTTTTAAATTAAACCTTATTGATTGAAGACTCTAACACTATTTCCCTAACAGGTATAAGTTCCTGCGTAGGAGCCAAGCAAAAACAAAATAACCCGTCAATATGATATGTAGTCAATGATTTCCCATCCTCAAATCTATTTTCAGTCAAAGAGTCAGGAAGTGTAGCAAGAATATGTGAAAGACTGCCCATGATATGACCATCTGGAGTAAGACATAAATTATGACCATCCTCTGCACAATAGATTCCAATACCCTTCATCCCTGCCACTATCTGTAACTTCTCGTCCCAATTACCCATAAATCGATATGAAGTATCATTGAAATGAGTAACTTTGGTAATCAATTCTTCCAACGTAAAAAGTTCAATGCTTTGTTTGCCGAAATCATTAATCAAGATAATATTCTTATCTGCTAGCGAATAAGGATTATTCGACATCTTCATACCTAGGCAGAACACATTAAACAGTTTAACAAAGCAACACAATTTCCCACCAACATTAGTCAATAGGACATAATGTCGCTTTTCATTAGAGAAATCGATGACATCTTTGAATATCATAGGAAATATGTCAGTAATACCGTTCCCACCAAACTCTATGTCATCAATTCTATCATAGCGTGCATTTTCAAGAATGTCAGCTATCTTGATGGCTTCTTGATCTTCCAAATATTCGGGAATCAATTCAGCAGTAAACTCATAGGCAATCTTCAAAATACCCATTCGAAACGAGGACAAGTCAATTGTGGTTTGGACTGTTAACCATGGTGACTTTTCTTTGATTTTTGATATAGTGACCTGATTCGGATCAAAATCAATATTATTGTCCTTGCAATACTTTTCCATTATATTTTCTGGATTCTTCGTTGCAGCATCTACCGCCATTGAGAGATGCTTTCCGTCGGCAGACAGATTAAATAATGGTCGCAGCATATGTGGAGTCATTACCCCTTTATCTTCTACAACTCTATAGGGTTCACCGTCCTTACCAGTAAAGGTTCCTTCAAGAGGGCTCTTTACTGTAGTTTTTGACTCTCCCTTCAATTGGTGAAAATAACGTTCCCATGCTATCATGTAATGATTGATGAGCTTAATATCTACAGAACTGCCAAACGTGGAATTACATGTTTTGCACACCTTCCATGAATGAGCGTATCCTCCCAATGATTTAGGAATAATATGCTCATCACTGGCCTTAACGCCCTTTTTACGACATATAATACAGTCGCAAGTGTCACCTGTGGGCTTTTGAGTAAATATAGAAGGGGTCATTAATAACTAATCGATATTTAGAGCAACACTACCAACTACATTAGCGAAATTCTGAACGAAGCTAATATCACAGTTTAAGTTTGTGTGCTCATATGTGTACCTCCAATTGATAAAAATATCCTTATTCCTTAATAGCAGATTAGTAAAATCTGCCTGAAATTCAGGTTGAAGTTTGCTAATAATCTCCTGCTGGCGTGATGAAGGAAGCATATTGAACAAAACCTCCCAATCATGGCCTTTGGGCTTAACACCAGTATCAGATAAACAAATTGCCTTCAGCAGAATTTCAATATTGATACCATATATTACAATTCGCGTCAAAATAACTTGGTCGAAATTCAACAATCTTCCTCCAGGGCCTTTTATACCTTGTTCCTTAGATTTGAGTGATATCAATTGATTAGCGACATCAAGCAACTCTGCAGATGCCTTGTGAGCATTTGCAACTGCAACCATATTATCGAATAGACTTTTATCTTGATTGTTCATAATTAGGAAATCTTATTGCATTACATTATCACAATAAAACGGTTAACCTTTATTTTCCCTTCATCGGCCCTGGATCAGGAGTCTTTTTCCTTCTAACATGTGGTGACGGTGAAGTCTTGCCTGTTTTACTATCCCTCACATGCTTGGGCTCAGAGCTTTTCTTAACAGTTGTTTTTGTCTTTTTTTCTGTTGCCATAATTAGGAAATCATTCTCAATTGACTTACAAATGAGTCAGTTTACACACTAGGCAGAAAACTGCCACCAACGCAAAAAGGAACTTCAGAACAAAACAAACTGTTGTCAAATAAGGCGTAATCTCAGGATAGCCATTCGTTGGTGTTTCATCTATCTTCGATTTATCTCTTACCTTACTCTCTTCGTACCTGTATTTCATCGTTCCGAACAAAGCCATAATAAGATACTGCACGTAGTCTATGGCAAGTGAAAGTAGCAACCATATCAGCACACACCGATATGACGATACCTTTTCGAGGTCTTGACCACAGAGCACCCAAACAATCGCTATAAGCGAATAATTAGTGCTGCGAGCCAAATCGCTCGCTTTACCAGTAGCATTATGATAGCTCTCTCTGAATTCTTTTAGCGTCATAAATTATTTTTGTTTTTGTGGGCCAGGATCGGGTGTTCTATTACCTCCACCAGATTCGTTGATTTGCTCACGTTCTCTTTGTTCTTCTTGTTGATTTCCTTGCGGTTTCATATATGTTACTTGTGTAATTTCTCTTTCCAACGCTTGTAATACTGTGCAAGCCCTGTTTTATCGCCACCTCGGAAGGTGCGACCGTTTTTTAACCTATCTAACAGTTCGCCCACTTTAGCAGCATTGCCACTTGTCCAATTCATTTCCGTTACCAAAATGTCCTCAATTTGAGATGAGGTAACTTCTGGCATATATTTGTGAAAGGTTCGGATGTAGGTCTTACAGGTGTTTTCGTCATCAGGATGATGAAAATCCTTTGATTCGAACATCCGAATATCCATTTCTTCCAATGCAATCCGGAGAAGAGCCAGATTGTCATCATTCGCATTTACTTGCTTTAATTCTTCTCCATAGATACATTCAGCATTCCACCTTTTAACCCATCCAGATAGTTCGTCCTTGAGCCATGAGACTGCCATGATATACTTCGCCGAACGGAAGTCATCTACTTTCTGCACAGCCTTTGAGTCCATATGACAACAAATAACAATGCATGACTGTTGATTCCAATCGTTGAAAGTACGGTCTGTCAAACATTGCACAGGCTTGGCAAGGTCTTTAAAACGTACAGGCTGCTTCTCCATCCGTAGCACATTCTCTGGACCAAAAATTCGGGACACAGTGTCGAAATTGTGCTTTGTATAGCTATACAACACGATGCGATTTACATCAGGGTCGTTTGCTATTATCTCATTTGCCTTTTTCAAGCAAGCCAAAATCGCATCTGGATCAGCCCCTTGAACATTGGCATAATATCTGTTATTCATTCGTTTACCTCCTTGTTTTAATATAGCTCTGACTGGCAGTATCGAACTGCATCGCTTGCGACCACCTGTGCAATCAGAAATCGGCCCATTTAGTTAAAGTGTCTTTCGAAATGTTTATTTATGTTTTCTCGCCAAGCGCTAGGCTTTTTATTTTCTCTCGGATTTTTCCTTGACACCTCGGAACCCCGATTTTTCATTTTTATCCCTCATTGTCTCTTCAATCATCCTTAAACCTGCTTCAAAAGCCCCGCCTCTATTAACATTCCTTCACTCTTTTGGGATAAAGAATCTTAAAGGTCTTGCGTATTTGGGTAAAAAGTGCTACCTTTGTATAGATATTAGCGGAATAGGCTCAATTTCCCGGATGTCTGATGTATTTCTGATAACTCTGGAAACGGTGGTTTCGTTTTACATTGTGTATCTGGCTGTT